>SPJK01084191.1_pt1 | contig 16933 bp, 17 predicted proteins | sample 3741771 | NCBI WGS metagenome assembly SPJK01 (sample SAMN10925997, study PRJNA522277) | cold seep metagenome | isolation source: Elba SIP-enriched marine methane seep metagenome, extraction at timepoint T2 | place: Italy: coast of Elba, Mediterranean Sea
GTATTGGGTCAATGCGGTCATGGTCTGATGGGCGATCTGCTCTGCCTCGTTAGGACAAGGATAGCACGAGGGTAGGGGCTTGAGCAATCGACCAGTAATCGAGCGTTCAACGAAGGGACACCGCGATACCTGGCCGCCTTCGTAGATGGGTCTCGCGAAGTCGGACTGGCTTTGGTAAGGCCGATGGTGCAAAGGCCCGTTTGTACAACTTTTCTATGACTGCGCAGGCGGCATGTGACCTAGAGGAGACCTCGATGCGACTGGCTGTCTTGGACTTATGTAAGTGGCTTCCTGAGTTCCAACAGGGACAAGACAAGTTCGGCGATGTGACGGCAGATTACGTGAAACGCGCTCTCCCGGAAGCGGAGTTGGCCGTTGTGGCAATTGTCGAGGGCGCGGATTTTCCAAATGTGGATGCGTTCGATGGATATATTCTGACCGGCTCAGACAAGGGCGTGTATGATGCCGCACCTTGGATGGCGCCGCTGCGCGCATTTTTGTTGGCGGCAAAGGACTCAGGCAAACCATTGTTCGGGATTTGCTTTGGTCATCAGGTCATGGCGGATGTTTTTGGCGGCAAAGCTGAAAAGGTCAGCGCACCTGAGGTTGGGGTGCGGACCTATGACATCCCCGGCGGCGGATCCGTGACCGGCCATGCTTGGCATCAGGATCAGGTGACGCAAGTGCCGCCCGGTGCCGAGGTGACCGCCAGCGCGGCCTATTGCCCAGTGGCGGCGCTGTCTTATGAGTTTCCTGCGCTTTCGGTCCAGTTCCACCCCGAATATGCGCCGGACTATTTGACGAGATTTCTCTCTCGGTCGCGCGGTGAAGTGCTCGGCGAAGAACACACAGATACCGCAGTGGCTGAAATTGAGGCAGGCAATGTGCGCCCTGATCTCTTTACTCGGGACGTTGGGGATTTCTTTCGCGCGGCGATAGGTAAGGCCACTCCCTCGTAGGCTTGTTATCATCGAATGCATCGGCGCGGGCCGAAACGATCCTGCTTTCCATTCTGGGCGCGCCTGCCACATTAAGCGGGCGTATCAAATGAGGTGAGAAATGATCCGGTTCAACTATCCTGATGGCGATTGGTGCTTTCGCGCCCTACATACAGTGCATGCCATTTTTCATGATGCGGAGGGGCGGCTTATTGCCCGTGCCGAAAAGCCCGACCGCTCTGACATGTATGAATTCGAAATCAACAGTTTTGAAGTGGTTTCAGCAGGTGTGCCACTCACATAACCTCTGAAGCGCTTCCGTGTCCAAGCGCCGGTTCAACGAACGTCGGATGCGACCTGCGTAAACCGACCTTCGGGGATCAGCTCGGCGCGTGATGTGTCCCAGGTATACAGATAGCTCGCGGCCCGGCGTGTTTCGCCGTTATCCATGGTGACGTCGATGGGGCGCAACTCGAACTCGTAGGGTTCAGGCCAACCTGGGGTGCACGCTTCAAACTCATTGAACGCCGGATAGACGATGTTTGGCGCGCGGATTGCGAACAGCTGACCATGCACCCGGTCTTCTGCATAGGCCGAAGGGACAGCGCCGGGATAGGTGTTGGTGCCGTGCTGGTCTTCCTCGGTGATCAGGTAAAGCCGCGCTTGAATTGATCCAGACCCAAAGGGCGAGCTGTGCTCCGCAAGCAACGCGCCCATAGCGTGCTGCGCTTCGGACAGAAGCGTGCCATAAACGAAAAGAAGGCTCGGGTAGTCGGACATTTCATACCTACGCTTTTGACCGCCCTACGCTGCCCAGCCGAGCGGAACAAGGGGTATCGTCGCGTAGGTCCTGCGGTGTGCTTTGAGTGTGGCAAAGGTGTTTTCCGAGCAAGGGCGGAGCCACTTGCATGGTAGACATTACGTCTCCTCCGCACGTCTATCCCAGCGTTTGCGCAAACTCGATAAGATCCCACTTGGTGCCGTATAGGTCTTCAAAGACAGCGACCGTCCCATAGGGCTGCTCCACAGGATCGCGCACAAAGCGCACGCCCTTCGCTTGATAGGCATTGTAGTCGCGCCAGAAATCATCGGTCTGCAAAAACAGAAACACACGGCCTCCGGCCTGATTACCAATGGCGGCCTCCTGCTCCGGTGTCGTCGCACGAGCAAGGAGTAGAGATGTGCCACCTCCCTTAGGGCGCACCAGAACCCAGCGTTTGTCTTGTTCCGGCTGATAAGTGTCGTCCATCAAGTCGAAGCCTAAGGTTTCGACATAGAAGGCTACAGCGTCATCATAGTCACGTACGACGAGGGCCATATGGGCGATGGATTGGGTCATGGCCGCGAGCCTAGGCCGTGACGGAGCTCAGTGCAATCTAGCCTCCATTTTGAGGCGCAAGTGCGGACAGGCCGAATTTCCAAAGGTCACATCTTGCATTCGAATAGCCTCCTGTGGAGGGTGGAGCAAAGAGCGCGACCGTGCGCAGACACAGACAGAGAGAGATGCCAGATGATCACCGATTTCAGCCTGCCCGAGGGAACCCACACAGTTGTTATGGGAATTGGTGACTCCAACGGGATCATGCGGGGAAAACGGTTTCCTGCCAGCCATTGGGAGAAAATCGTCTCTGGGGGCAACGCGATGTCGATTGCCACATTCGCGATAGATATGACCTGCGATGTCTGGGACACGCCCTATGTCAATTTCAGCAATGGCTATCCGGACATGCATGTGTTCCCGATCACCAAGCCGCTGTCTGTGCCATGGGAGCCGGGCGTTGCGATGTGCTTTGGACGCTGCGAGGGGATGGACCACAAGCCCGTGCCACTTGATCCCAGACCTGCCTTGGTGCGTCCGGTGGAACGCGCGGCGGAAATGGGCTTTGAGGTGCAGATCGGGCCTGAGCTGGAATTCTATCTGCTAGATCCTGAGACGAACTTGCCGAAAGACAGCGGCATCGGCGTCTACAGCCTGGAGCGCGCGGCGGAGCTGGAACATGTGCTGGGGCCGATCCGCCAGCAAATCAATGAAGTTGGCATCCCGATCGAGCAGTCCAATCCAGAATACGCAGCGGGTCAGGTCGAGGTGAACATCCATTACGGCGAAGCGCTTGCCGCCGCCGACCAAGTGGTGATGTTCCGCTCTCTTGTCCGCCAACTCGCGACGGCCCATGGCTATCGGGCCACCTTCATGGCCAAACCGTTCTTTGAGGAAAGCGGCAACGGATTCCACACACATTACAGCCTGTGGAAAGACGGCCAGAACGTATTTTCCGAAGGCGGCAAGCTGGGCAAACTCGGGAGGCACTTCACCGCTGGTTTGCAAAAGCGCATGATCGAGACGTCCATCTGTAGCTCACCGACGCCCAATGGCTATCACCGCCGTCAGCCCTACACATTCTGCCCCATCAACAACAGCTGGGGCCTGGACAACCGCACTGTGGGTCTGCGGATCATCGAGGGGTCGGAGAAGGCCGTGCGTGTCGAGAAGCGGGATGCAGGGGCGGATGCGAATCCCTACTACCTTTTTGCGGCTGATATTGCGGCAGGTCTCGACGGGATCGAGCAAGAGCTGGAGCCCTACGCAGAAACCTCTGGGGACGGCTATGCCAACGAAGAGGCAGACCCGCTTCCAACGGATGCCAGCACCGCGATCACTTTGGCGCGAGAGTCAGAATGGCTCAAGGAAGTCATGGGGGCCGATTGCCACGAGATCTATCTGCAACAAGCACAGCGGGAAGTGGCCTTCGTTAAGGCGCAAGTCACGCCGGTGGAAACGCAGCGCTACCTCACGAATTTCTGAGCATTTTCTGAGAGGCATGGGGCGGAATCCAAGATCCGCCGGATATCAAGGCGAGATCGAGACCCTGAACTCTCGTAAAACGCGACTAAATATCAATGCCATGCGCGTGTATATCAACCTATTGGCGAATCGCTCGAACGTGACTTAACATCAAATCAACGCGAGACTTGGGCGGAATGAGGTATCTCAACACCTGTGAAACGTACGGTCCAAGACAGAACAGACCTTCCTAAAGCCAATAAAATAGGGCAAGTTTTAACCAATTGTTCAGATTCGTAGTGCGTTTTGGCCTGTCTGGCCTAACTTTGACGAGCCAGCTTCACTAAAGTTGTCGGCTTATAAGGCTCCTGTCTTTTAAACTTTGTGTCAATTTCGAGACGATTTAAGGTCAAGAATATGTTGTTACTTTTGCTTTTATTGCCAGTGGCCTTCGGTGGGTTGTTAATCAGTCAAGCTTTGCCGGACGGATTGTTCGATGCGTTGAACAGTTCCGAAGACGACCCATTGTCTCTGGCGGATTTGGCGAGTGAATTTGATCTCGGCGACGCAACCACTGCGCTCGATGAGGTGCTTGAAGAAATTGGCGACGACGCGATTATCGGCACAATCGGCCCCGATACGTTAACTGGGACGCCAGGTGCAGATTTTATCAACGGCCTAAGCGGGCACGATCAGATAGACGGGTTGCAGCAAAGCGACACGATTCTTGGCAGTTCCGGAAATGATACGATCCTTGGCAATGGCGGTAGTGACTTCATTTCGGCTGGGACCGGAGATGATAGTGTCGATGGTGGTTCGCAACGTGACCTCATTGATGGCGGTCCCGGCGATGACACGATCCATGGCGGCGGCAGTAACGATGTGATTGGTGGCGACAGTGGAGATGATCTGATCCTGGGCGGATCCTTTACGGATATTCTCTTCGGCAATGCGGGGGATGATACCGTGGACGGTCAACACGGGAACGACTTCATCGTTGGTGGTCTTGGTGCGGATAGTATTTTGGGCGGAACTGGGCGAGATATTCTCTACGGCGGCGCCTTTGATCTGACGGGCGTTGACGTTGAAGACGATGCGGATGTGAGCGCCATTTTGGCGGCTCTGCGCGGACTTTCGGATGCGAACCCGGATATCTTTGAGGATGCCACCGTCACAGAGATCTTTAGTGATCCGGCTTTTTCTGATCTCGGCGTAAACATCATCTCACCGACTGTGGGTGACACAGTCGCGGATACGTTGATCGGTGGCGGCGCGAATGATGTTTTGCTTCTTGAAGACGGTGATACTGGATTTGGTGGTTCAGGCGCAGACACATTTGCCTTGCCGTCCGAAGCGCCGGCGACGGCGATCACAATTGAAGACTATGAAGTCGTGCGTGATCTGATCGTGGTGCATTATGGCGATGCGCAAGGAACTGCGCCTTCTGGCGATACGCCGTCCGTTTCTGTGACGCATGGAGACGGGGTGGCGTCCATCGTTGTGGACGGCGCGATCGTGGCCAATGTCGTCGATCCGGCTGCGACACTGGACGCGGATGCGATCCAATTGGTGGATCGTGCGGATCTGTCCGACCTGATATCAGCGCGAGCGTCTTGACCTATTCTTGAGGCTGGTTGGTCCAAACGAACATGGGCTGGTACCATGCGGCGGTGTCCAAATGGACTGCGCATAATGCACTGATCCCGCGGAGTTTTCAGGGGTCGACGACAGTAAGATCCTTCTCGAACCGCCAAACGACCAAAGTAAATTGCCCTTCCGAGGTGTCGAGTTTTGTTTCTGTCTCGCCTTGGTTCACCCAACCGCTCTTTTCATAAAATCGTGCCGCACGGGCGTTGCCGATGGCACAATCCAGCCAAGCGCGCGAATGGCCTTCGGCCCGTACCGGTCCTCACCTGCGGCGAGCAATGCAGCCGCCACACCTTTCCCACGCGCAGCACGGTCCACAAAGAGTTGATAGATTTCTGACTTTTGGGTGGCAACGAAGCCCAATACCATGTCGCCCTCAAGGGCAACGATGCAGCGAGGGCGGAACAATCTCAAACGGTCCGCGAAGTTCTCAAGCGTGCGCAAAGCGGTTAGCTCGGCCGGAACTATGCTGGCATGTCCGTCGTGCCATCCTTCAAACCAAACTTGAGCGACGACAGGAATGTCGCTTTCGCGCAGTGAACGGAGGTTCATAGAGCTATCGGCGGCGGCGCAACGCTTCGAATTTCGGCCTCACAGGCGCGCGCAAACGCAAGGCATGTGTGATCCCGTCCATGTCCGCAAATGGCTTGATACCCGACGGGTAGCCCGGCGATTTGATCCATCGGTCCAACGACCGAAGGGAGATGCACCACACCGGAATACCCGGACCAAAAGAGCTGTGTATTCTCCAATTGCTGCGCGCCATTGACCTCAAAGCGTCTGAAATGCCGAATGCCCACCTCGTCCTTGGGGAAGGCGGCTCCCGTTGCGACTGGGGTAATCAGCACATCCACATCTTCAAAAAACGCATCAAAGGCGAGCCGCGCTTTGCGCCGCGCATTGTCGAGATGCAGCCACTCATAGTGGCTGATCTGAGTGCCGGACATGCGCGTACCACCAATCCGCAGCACATCCTCCGGAGCCCCGTCGAATTGCTCCATCATCCCGGCAATCTCCGCTTCCGAGAAGCCAATGGACATCGCAGCGCCGAGCAGTTGAAGGTAGAGCTTGAAATGCGCCGCGCTGTCGATCTGGGGCGTGCGATCCCGGATGACCGTGGCACCTGCGGCCTCCAGATTGTCCGCGAACTGAGCTATGGCATCGAGATAGGCCGAGTCGCAGGGGGCTTCGGAATCCCCTAGCTTAATCGCAACGGTAAACTCCGAGACGCGTTGGCGCGGATCGGCGGGGAGGGCCGGGGCCCATGCGGAGCGATCAAAGCGAGACGGCGTGCTGAGAACATCAAAGGCCGTGCTGAGGTCCTCCGCCGTGCGCGCAATCGGTCCTCCAGCGCCAATGTCCAGATCACCGACCCAACCCGGCGCGCGGTGCCCTGTCATGGAGACGATGTTCCAAGTGGGTTTCAGGCCGAAAATCCCATTGTAATGGGCGGGATTGCGAATGGAGGACCCGATATCGCTGCCGACTTCCAACGCGCTCATGCCAGTCGCAACGGCGACGGCAGAGCCGCCTGATGAGCCACCGGATGTGCGCGAAGGGTCCCAAGGGTTCGAGGTTGATCCATAGATCTCGTTGAAGCTTTGCCACTCCACGAGTTTCATCGGCACGTTGGTTTTTCCAAACACAATCCCACCGGCATCGCGATAGGCGCTCACCACCTCTGCATCTCGCGGCGCGATATTGTCGCGCCACGCCGGAATGCCCCACGTCGAGGGCGCGCCTGCGATGTCGAAGCTCTCTTTGACAGTGATAGGCACCCCATGCAGCGGACCCCGGCTTTCCCCGCGTGCAGTTTCCGCGTCGCAGGCTTCTGCCTCCGCCAGAGCGCGCTCCCGATCCTGCCAGATCACCGCGTTGAGCTTTGGGTTCAACCGGTCAATCTGCTCGAAACAGGCGGTCACGCAATCCATGCTGGAGACAGTGCCATCTGCGATCCCACGCGCCATCTCAGTGGCGCTCATCAATGTCAGCTTGGTCATTGGGTCAGTCTCCGTTTGCCAGGAAGTCCGCGAAGGCGTCGGCATAGTCCGGGTGCCAGCGGCTCAGAGGCACGCGGTTCTCCGTGATGTCCTGCGCCGCCCAAGTGATCCGCTTCACGTCCACAGCGCGCGGCACATCATTATCAGGGCAAAGGATGTAAAAATCGCCAGCGTCCAGTCGGTCGACGAAGAAGGCGGCGGTTTGCTCGGCGGTCCAGGCTGAGGGATGTTTCTCAGGCAAGCCAGTCATCGGCGTGTGGACAAAGCCGGGGATCAAAAGATGCGCCGTGATCTGCGCGCCTTGCGTGTTGCGCATCTCATGAGCGAGCGCTTCGGTGAAGGCCTTGAGGCCCGCTTTGGAGACGTTGTAGGCCGGATTGCCGGGCGGCGTGGTGATGCCCTGCTTCGATCCTGTGTTGATGATCGCACCAGGACGACCGCGCTCAATCATGCGCGGGGCAAAAGCTTGGGTGCCGTTGATCGCTCCCCACAGATTGATGCCAAGCATCGACTCCCACGCCTCGCGTTTGCCGAGACAAGACGAGGCGCGCTCCACGCCGGCGTTGTTCATCAGAATATCCGTGCCACCGAACCGCTCCGCGACGTGAGCTTCCAAAGCGACGAGCGCGGCCGGATCACTGACGTCTACCTTCGCGGTCATAACCTCCGTCGCTCCAGCTTCGCGAATGGCGGTCTCAGCGCTGGGCAATAGCTCTGCATTGCGATCCACCAGCACAATCCGCAGCCCGCGCGCGGCCAACTCCTTGGCGCAAGCGAGGCCGATTCCCGAAGCACCTCCGGTGATCACGGCAACGGATGACGATGTAGCGGCGGGATGAGGCATGCTGAGACTCCTTGGTAGATCGCAGAACCATTTGCCAAGAGCCTATCACGCAGTTCCGCGCGACAAAGCGAAAATGATTGGATCGGGAAACGCGGGCGTTGGCATTGATGGGCCGAAACTGCATTGCCTGACGTATCGGTGCTTCGTCTCAATGGCTCGGCATTTCGCGACGAACCGGGCGGTGGCGTTCGTCCCCTTCGCCTATCCTCTGATGATGTTTTGGCTGCGCGGCGTAGCTCGGTTATTGTTTTCGCGGTTGGTGGCCTAGAATGTTGCCAACATTTTTGAGCGGCGGCCGTGGCATGATGGTCGCGGAGTTAATGTCCCGCGCATTTCCCAAATCCCAAGCAGGGGGTTGGCAGCAGCGCTTTGGGTACTCATGATGCTCTCAAGTCGTGTGTTCCAGGTGATTTTGATCGTCCTCGTTGCCCTTGTCATCCTTGGGCGGCTCATATGGCAAAGCCGCATCCGCCCAATGACGTTAACCTAGCTGAGTCAAAGATATGAACATCGCCAAACCCACGCCGCCCTTCAATCAACCTCTTGGTGGTAACGAGATGCCGCGCACTGGCGGACCAGCCACGATGATGCGCCTGCCTGCGCAGGAGACAGCCGCAGGCCTGGATGCTTGTTTTGTGGGGATCCCGATGGATACCGGCACGTCGAACCGTCCAGGCACGAGGTTGGGACCACGTCAGATCCGCGACGAAAGTCGCATGATCCGGCCCTATAACATGGCCACGGGCGCAGCCCCGTTTGACCATCTTCAAACTGCCGATATCGGGGATGTGCCGATCAACCTATTTGATCTGAAGAAATCGGTCGACATCATCACGGGGTTTTACAAAGACGTGCTGTCCCATGGGGCGACGCCGTTGACCCTTGGAGGAGATCATACGCTTACTTGGCCGATCCTGCGTGCTATTGCCAATGTCCATGGACCAGTCGCCCTGATCCATGTTGATGCACATTCTGACACGAATGCCGACATGTTCGGCGAAACCGTTGCCCATGGGTGTCCGTTCCGGCGTGCCTTTGAGGATGGGTTGCTCGACAACGACAATGTGTATCAGATTGGCCTGCGTGGCACTGGATACGCCAGTGGCGATTTCGATTGGGGGCGCTCACAGGGGTGGACCTGCATTCAAGCCGAAGAGTGTTGGCACAAATCACTGGCCCCATTGATGGACATCATCCGGCAGCGCGTTGGCGACAGACCGGTCTATCTCAGCTTTGACATTGACAGCCTGGATCCCGCCTTTGCGCCCGGCACTGGAACGGTGGAGGTCGGAGGGCTGACCACGGTCCAAGGGCTGGAGATTATTCGTGGCTGTGCTGGGCTCAATCTTGTGGGGGGCGACTTGGTCGAAGTTTCTCCCCCCTTTGACGCCCAAGGGAATACAGCTGTGATTGCCGCGAATTTTCTCTTTGAAATGCTATGCGCTCTACCCGGCGTTCCACAAAGAAAACTTGGGGCAAGGCCGCAAATCGACTTTTGATATTTGTGGTCGAACGGTCCTCTTTGCGAGGACAAGTTCGTGTACCAGAGCGTTCAGACGGACAGCATTGGCCGGGCTGAGTGGGACACGCGGGTCATCCTTTTTGGCACCCATCGGGTGGCGGCGCAGTACGGTCCAACCGATGTGATTTACACCCATATCACAGCGCGAGGCCCTGATGAGGATGGGCATGCCGACCATAAGGGCTGTCACTCAGACGAAGCGCTGCCGTTCATTAAAATCAACGTGCCGTCCCGAGCCCTCGTTGTGTTTCTCGCCGCGTGGCTTCGATCAGTGCGTTGCACGAACCCCTTGCTGAGATCAGCTTTGTTTTCTAAACTCAACTTGTCTGGTCACATGTCACAACAGGAGGGCTCTCGCTGAACATGCGTATCATCCGCCGACTTCAGCATGGTCCCCGTTTCGCCCTGTAAATTCGTTTGCAGGGCTGACTTGAGACAAAATTTCTCAATTGGTCTGCCCAAAGCCGCGCTGCGGCCTTCTTCTATGTGACCTGAGACTCCTATGACATTGATGAACATCACCTCTTTGGGCGTGATCCTTGGCGATCCCCTTTTCACTGATCTGACCCTGACGATTTCCAAAGGCGAGCGCATTGGGCTTGTTGCCGCCCATGGGCGCGGGAAAACGACGCTTTTGGAGTGCTTGGCTGGGATGGCCGAGCCGACCACCGGAGACATCACACGCGCGCGCGGCTTGCGAGTGGGGTATGTGACGCAGCATGTGCCTGACGAGGCCAAGGGCCAAACGCTCTATGATTGGACTTTGGCCGCGCTTCCGCAGGAGCAGGCAGAATATGAAAGCTGGCGCGTGGACGTCATGCTCGATGACCTCAGTGTTCCCTATGAGGTGCAACATAAGCCATTGAGCGAGCTCAGCGGCGGTTGGCAGCGCACTGCCTTGTTGGCGGCGGCGTGGATTACGGAACCTGATCTTCTGCTGCTGGACGAGCCGACCAACCATATGGACCTCAATCGCATCGGCTTGTTGCAAGACTGGTTGGCCAAACTGCCGCGCGATTTGCCTGTGGTGATGACCTCCCATGATCGAGCCTTTCTGGATGCCACCACCAATCGGACCCTTTTCTTGCGCGCCGAACGCTCGCGGGTGTTTCAGCTTGCCTTTACGCGGGCGCGCGCGGCGCTGGATGAGGCGGATGTGGCGGACGAACGACGCTTTGCCAATGATTTGAACAAGGCGCAGCAGCTGCGAAGGCAGGCGGCCAAGTTGAAGAATATCGGCATCAATTCCGGGTCTGATTTGCTGATCACGAAAACCAAACAGCTCAACGAGCGCGCGGCGCAGTTGGAGGGGGCGGCCAAGCCTGCCCATCAAGAGCGGAGCGCGGGCGATATCAAACTGGCCAATAGCGGCACCCATGCGAAAGCCTTGGTGACCTTGGATGATATCAACGTCGAAACGCCAGATGGCCGGTTGCTCTATAAAACCGGGAAGAAGTGGATCCTGCCGGGCGAGCGCATTGTGCTTTTGGGGGCCAACGGCACTGGTAAAACTCAGCTGGTTCGAATGATTCAGACCGCCATGGCGGGAGAGGGCGGTCCGGTCAAATATGCGCCTTCGGTTGTTCTGGGCTATTCAGACCAGCATTTGAGCCAGCTTGCGGACAGCGATACGCCGATGACGGCCATTACGGGGCAATTTGACATTGGCGATCAACGCGCACGCGGCGTGCTGGCGGGGGCGGGGGTGCAAATCCAGATGCAGGACATTAAGATTGGTGCCTTGTCCGGAGGACAAAAAGCGCGTCTCGCAATGCTGGTCTTGCGCCTCAAGAACCCGAACTTTTATCTGCTGGATGAACCGACGAACCACCTTGATATCGAAGGGCAGGAAGCTCTGGAGGATGAGCTGATTGCGCATGGCGCATCATGCCTTCTGGTCAGCCACGACCGGAGTTTTCTGCGCAATGTCGGAACGCGGTTTTGGTGGATCAACGGCAAAAGGCTGGAAGAGGTCGATAGTCCAGAGCCGTTCCTCTCCGGTGAGATGGGCGGGGGCTGAGAGCGACCGACCGGTATCTCATACCGCGTTCTATGGTGCCGATGAGGTGCATTGCGGCCTGTCCCATGACGTGGGGCATTGCTTGCTTTTCGTGAGTTTGGTTGCGGGAGTACGCAGGTTCAGTGCTTGTTTGCGCGGCGGGTTGCATATCGCGCTGCGCGTGGTCTCGGTGAGAGGCAAATTGGGGCTGGCTTTCTCGTGAATAGGTGTGGCGCGCGGTCGGACGCGGCGCTATAGCCATCCTATGACTGATACCTTGCCCCCTTGCCCCGAATGTTCCTCCGCCTTCACCTATCAAGTGGACGCTTTGTTGACTTGCCCTGAATGCGGCCATGAATGGGAGCCGGGGGCGTCTTCTGATGCGGCACCCGTGGTGCGTGACAGTGTGGGTAATGTGCTCCAAGACGGCGACTCCGTCACGGTGATTAAGGACCTGAAGGTCAAGGGCACGTCATCCACGGTCAAAGTCGGGACCAAAGTGCGCGGCATTCGGCTTGTCGATGGGGATCACGATATTGACTGCAAAATTCCGGGGATTGGCCCAATGGGGCTGAAATCGGAATTCGTGAAGAAGATCTCCAACTAAGACGCGCCAGACCGACGCGCCTTGATCGGCTTGTTGTGCATCTATGTGTTATCAGGATGTTCGTTCCTTACATCCCGCGACGCCTGTCATCGAATTCCAATTCTGGAGCGTTGGGCGACCTGATTAGTGTAGAGGTGTCGCCCACTCACTCGTTGGCCTATTTTAACGCATGGGGCCTTCTGGGCGTAGGATGTCCATGACCGCGTCGAGTTGGTCGTTGGTAATGCTGCGGTTGGCGGATTGCAGGCAAGGCAAGAGCTGGGCTTTGTTTGCGCGCTGTGTTGCACCGCTGGGCGCGTGATTGCGGTCTGGGCTGACACGGGAAAAGCAGGTTTTGAACTCAGCTGCTGTCACATCAAGCTTGGCCGCATATAGATGCCAAGGGCGCTCGCCCGGTTGATTTTGGGTTGCAGCGAGTAGAGCCGAAGACGTGACAAGAAGTGTCGCGGCAGCAAGGATTACGGGTCTCATGATGGCCTCCATATATTGGGTTTATAGAGGTCATACGCGGGGCACGCGGATTTCCGTCGTGCCGAGATGAGATAATACCTGTGCTCTGGGGCCTGAGCCTAGTTCGCTAACTCGAAGCTGATCTCATTTGCGGTTTGCATCACGAGGGGGGCAAGCTGATCTTCGACCTGCTCCAAGGTCCAATTTGGCAAAGAGGCGCAAATGTTGATGGCCCCCACGACGCGCTTGTTTTCGTCGAAAATAGGCGCACCGACGGTCAACTCACCGGCGATGCACTCCTGATTGGCCAGCGTATAACCGCGTGTGCGGCTGAGCTCAATTTGCTCGACCACCACGTCCGCGTCGGTAATTGTGTACCGGGTCAAAGGCGACAGGTCAGAGCGTCTGACGATGATTTCAGCGTCGCTTGGGTGAAGGCCGGACAGGTAGGCTCTGCCGCTGGCTGTGCAGAACAGCGGGGCACGCCCTCCGGGAATCGGGTTGAGCAGCGAGAATTGAACACTGCGCAGGCGAGAGATGTAGATAATGTCGTTATTCTTCGGCAGCCCCAGATTCATCGCCTGACCACACTGGTTTCGTGCGTTCAGCAGGTAAGGCGCAGCGGCACGGGAGATGGGTTCGGACGCCAAGTAGGGGTGGGACAACTCCAAAAGCCCAATTGCTGGGCGGATGCGTCGCGACGTTTCGTCACGCTCCAAGTAGCCCAGCGAAATAAGCGTGTGGCAAAACCGCTGCGCCGCGCTCTTGCCGATGCCCGTGATTTCGTCGATTTCACTTAGGCTCAGGGGCCGTCTATGGCCGTTAAAGGCGGCGAGGACCGAAAAAGCCTTTTCCACGGACCCAACGAATAGTGAACTCGACGCTGCGGGATCTGCCTGCGCGTCCGTCTCTTTATTGGGTTTTTGACCCCTTCGTGTGGTCGCATTGGTCAAGTGCTAGCTCCCTTGACATACCGTATAGCGATAGCATGTATTGACATGCAATACTGTAAATTTCATGGTACACTATGCTCGCGCGGAGATGCTGCCGCGCAGGAGCTTTGTGAAGCAAATGAAACCGGCGGATCGCTGGGTAGAAAAAATCCAACACCTGACAGGCGCGGAAACGCGTTGGGACCAACAAGAGAGAGAGACAAAATCATGCTGAAATCGAAACTTTTACTATCGGCCGCCATGTGCGCCTTTATGGCGACGTCAGCTTTTGCTGGCGGCATGAAGAACGGGATGGAGCTCGCTGACGAGCAAACCTTCACCTATCGTCTGTTGGACGAAGTGACATCCTTTGACCCGCATATCGTGACAGACGTAGATGGCAGCGCCATCATGCGCGATTTGTTCGAAGGTTTGGTGAACGACGACGCCCAGGGCAACCAAATCCCCGGTGCGGCCGAGAGCTGGACCGTTTCTGAAGACAAGACAACCTACACTTTCACATTGCGCGACGCCAAGTGGTCCAACGGCGACCCTGTGACGGCAGGTGACTTCGTCTACGCATGGCAGCGCATCGTTGATCCGGCAACGGCTGCGGAATATGCGTGGTATATCGACCTGATGGGCATCAAGAATGGCTCTGAAATCATGGCCGGTGACATGGAGCCATCCGAACTGGGTGTTAAAGCTCTGGACGACAAGACATTCGAAGTCTCCCTCGTTCGCCCACTGCCTTACTTCGTGTCGATGCTCACGCACTCCTCCACTTTCCCAGTGCCACAGAAAGTGATCGAAGAGTTCGGTGATGACTGGGTGAAGCCCGGCAATCTGGTCGGCAACGGCGCTTACGTTCTGACTGAATACGCGCCTGGTGAAAAAATCGTTCGCGTGAGAAACCCGCTCTATTGGAACGACGCTGAAACAGTGATCGACAAGACAGTTGCTCTGATCATCAGCGACGAAAACAACGCGCTGACACGTTACCGTGCCGGTGATCTGGACAAAACAGACACACCAGCGGGCCAGTACCCCCGTTTGTCCAAAGAATTGCCTGATGAGGCGATCAACTTCCCAAGATCCTGCTCTTACATCTACTGGGTGAACCTGGGCGAAAAAGGCAACCCAATCCTGCAAGACGTTCGCGTCAGAAAAGCTCTGGCCTATGCGCTGGATCGTAAGGTCATCGTCGAAGGCGTTCTGCAAGGCGGCCAGTACGAGTCCTACAACTGGACGCACCAGAAGACCGCTGGCTTCGATCTGCCAGATATCGATTGGGCCAGCTGGACCCAGGCCGAGCGCAATGAAAAAGCGAAAGAGCTGATGGCAGAGGCCGGTTTTGGTCCAGACAATCCGCTCAAGCTGACATTGAGCTATAACACTTCTGAAGGTCACAAGAAGATCGCGATTGCTGCGCAGCAGTTCTGGAAGCAGACATTGGGTGCAGAAATCGAGCTGACCAACACTGAGTGGAAAGTTCACCTCGATAACATGGATAACGGCGACTACGATCTGGCGCGTTATGCATGGTGTGGTGACTACAACGAAGCGTCAACCTACCTGGACCTGATGCATTCCGAGTCCTCTTTCAACGCAGGCAAATTCAGCAATGCTGAGTATGATCGCCTGATCGAAGAGTCCAAACTGCTTGATGATCCAAGCGACAACTACACAGCTGCAGAGCAGATTTTGGCGGAAGAAATGCCATTCCTGCCGGTCTACCAGTACACTGGTGTGATCATGGTTAAGCCAGACCTCAAGGGTTGGCCTGTCGAAAACCTGATGCAGAACTGGTATTCCCGCGACCTGTACCGCGTCGCTCAGTAGAATACCCAGGGCGCGCCGAACGTAGGTTTGGTGCGCCCTCCCTTTTATGGATCTTGCAACATATGCTCAGGCTCATCCTTAATCGGATCGCGATTGCGATACCGACGCTCTTGGTGCTTATCGTCTTAACCTATCTGCTCATGTATGCCGCGCCCGGTGGGCCGTTCACGAGAGACCGTCCGCTTGCCCCCGAAATTATGGCAAATCTGAATGCCAAATACGGGCTGGATCAGCCGCTGTACAAACAGATCCTGACATATGTCATCAATGTCACCACCCAATTCGATTTCGGCCCGTCCTTCACCTATAAGGACCGTACCGTAAACGAGATCATCGCGTCGGGTTTCCCGATTACGCTGAAATATGGTCTGATTTCTTTCGTCGTCACAATGAGTGTTGGCATCACCCTTGGCGTGATGGCCGCGGTACGCCAGAACACGTGGCTGGACTATTTCGCCGTCGGCATTTCGATTGGCGCACAAGTGTTGCCGAATTTCGTGCTGGCGCCCATTCTCGTGCTGATCTTCACCGTCTGGCTCGGATGGCTCCCCGGAGGGGGCTGGGAAGGCGGCGATATTTGGCATTTGATTATGCCGGTTATTGCGTTGTCGACCTCCTTTATGGCCTCTGTTGCGAGACTGTCGCGCTCCTCCATGCTCGAAGTGTTGAACTCCGATCATGTGCGCACGGCGCGGGCCAAAGGCTTGCCGGAACGGATCATCATATTGCGCCACGCGCTGCGCCCCGCCATGTTGCCGGTGATTTCCTACTCGTCCCAGTTGATCGTTTTCTTGATGACCGGATCTGTCGTAATTGACATGTTCTTCTCAACAGGCGGCATTGGCCTGTTCTTCGTCAACGCGGCCTTCAATCGCGATTATCCCACGATGATGGGCATCACGATCCTGACCGGCGCACTCACCATCATTTTCAATCTCGTGGCCGACATGCTGTACGCATGGATTGACCCGAAAATTCGGTACTAGGCCCATGTTGATAGATAAGAAAAAGATGGAAACCATCTCGGAGGCCTTGGTCGAAGCTGAAGTCAAAGGCCGTAGCCCTTGGACAGACGCGCGTATCCGGTTTTCGAAAAACATCGCGGCGATGACCAGCCTTTGTGTGCTCATCCTCGTCGCAGCATTCGCATTCCTTGGACCGTTCTTCGCGCAGCACCCCAATGACGTCATCGACTTTATGATCATTGGCCAGATCGCGGAAAAAGGCGGGCCCTCCATCGCGAATGGTCACTATTTCGGTGTGGACGAACTGGGCCGAGACCTGTTCGCCCGGACCATCCAAGGCACCCAGATTTCGCTCATGGTTGGCGTGGTCGGGGCTTTGATCGCGGTCATCGTCGGCACGATTTA
>SPJK01011721.1_pt1 | contig 16931 bp, 18 predicted proteins | sample 3741771 | NCBI WGS metagenome assembly SPJK01 (sample SAMN10925997, study PRJNA522277) | cold seep metagenome | isolation source: Elba SIP-enriched marine methane seep metagenome, extraction at timepoint T2 | place: Italy: coast of Elba, Mediterranean Sea
CCATCTACGCCTCAACAGCCATGCTAGGTGTTTTCTGTTCAACCTTGGGCTTTGATCGCATATCCCTGGATGAAGCAAACTTAAAAAGTGGCAAAAAACATCTTGCCGATGAAAAAAATGAAAAAGCGTTTGCCTGGGGATTCCAACAGCTTACTCCCGTGGATGAAAGTGCCATAAACGATCAAAATTATTCACCCATTCATACAGCGGCATAATCACATGACTCATTCTTATAACGTCTTTATGTTCCCTGGCTTGGGCGCTGAATACCCGAACATGCTCTCAGTCTTCTGTAAGCAATATGATTGGGCTGAAAAAACCGTTAAACAATGGGAAGCAGCGACTGGCATTACTATATTAAATGCTCATGCTTGTAACACTAGAGACACCGAATATCACCGCCAGATTCAAATTCACTGTATGAACCTACTTTGGTGGAAAGCAGCCCATCATCGGAGTGAATCAACAACCTCTATTTTTTGCGGACACAGCCTTGGCTTTTATGCTGCTGTCGTGGCTTCAGGCTTAATGGATGAAGAAGACTCTTTTACCTGGCTGACCACGATCTTCAATGAATCCTGGCGCGAATTTGCCAGTAATCGAAACCGAATCGCCGTCTTCACGTCCACTGTCGCTATCGATGCGCACAGACTGGCCAAACAATTTGGCGTTGAAGTGATTGCCAGAAACAGCCTGCAACAAATCGTGATCTACGGATCCCAACAACAAATCGACACCATGTCAGCTTCACTGGAATGGGCATCTCTGCGCTACAGCGATTTGGGCACCGTGATTCCGTATCACTCCATTGTGATGGGTGATGTTTGTCAGCAATTAAATCAACTGGATGCCCTCCCTGTATTTTCCAGTCTCTCTCCGGCAAATAATGAAGTCTGGTCACATTTAAGCGGTGAAAAACTGGTAGACCATGACGCCATCAGAAACACATTGCTGAACCAACCGATGAGAACGGTCAACTGGCAGCGACTGATAGAAAATTTAAACCATCAATATTCACCTGAATATATTGAAATCGGCCCCAACAGAATCCTTAGTCAATTAGTTAGGTGGACTGACCCACAAGCAAAAGTCAGTCACATTGACCACCTGAGAAGATCCAACTTACACAAAGCAGGTAAATCAGTATGACATTTTTAAGCGGATGTGAAGCAGTTGCCCGTGGGGCTTGGGAAGGCGGTGCAAATTTTTCCTGTTCTTACCCAGGGTCTCCCGTCACCGGAATTGTTGATGTACTTAAACAATTTTCTGATATCAAGTCGCAATGGGTAGCCAATGAAAAGGTCGGCATGGAAGTCGCCGTTGGGGTCGCCCATGCTGGCATGCGGTCCCTGGTATTAATGAAACATGTTGGACTGAATGTTGCGGCAGACCCGTTCTTTAATGCGGCTTATACCGGCGTTCGCGGCGCGCTGGTTGTCGTAGTAGGCGATGATCCTGGAGCAAAATCATCACAAAATGAGCAAGATACAAGATTACTGGCCATGGCGGCCAAAGTCCCTGTGCTGGAACCTTCAAATATTGAAGAAGCCTTATTGTTCACACGCATGGCCTTTGACATCAGCCACGAGTTTGACATTCCTGTCGTGGTCAGAATGACGACTCAACTGTGTTACGGCACCAGTGAAGTCACTACTGGCAGCAGAAAGTCGATCACGAATACACCGGATTTTGCAACGCCGGTACAAAAATATCTGTTACTGCCACGATTCGTACCCGCACTGCACAAAGACCTTAACAAACGTCTGAATCATCTTCAGTTATCGCACTGGAATAAATGGTTTTCACAGCATTTGCCGACCGACGACAATGACACAAAATACCCATTCGGTATTGTTGTTTCAGGATTCCCCAGCTCGTTCGATTTTGAAAACTTCAATAAAAGAGTACCTATCTTAAAAGTCGGCATGAGTTTTCCACTGAACAAAGCTGAAATCATCGACTTCGCCAAACGATGCAAAAAAATCATAGTTGTAGAGGAATCCAGTCGGTTTCTTGAACAACAATTGAGGTCAATGAATCTGCCCGTTGCATCAAGGCCTCATTATGACGGCGTCGGAGAATTTCATCCCAAACAAATGCTCACGCCGGACATTCCGCAATTGGATGACTATCTGGAAAGCCATATTAAGCAAAGCGAATCAATTCAACGTAAATCAATCAAAATTGCCTTGCATAATGAATCCGCGACTGAATTCTCCAATGAAATGCGCGGACTGGACATCCCGCCCCGCCCACCTGGCTTTTGTGCAGGCTGTTCTCATCGTGGCATCTTTTATGAACTGAGTAAACGCGATTTATACATCGTGGGCGATATTGGCTGCTACACCCTTGGCGCGCTGGAACCTTACAACGCCTTACACAGTAATTTATGTATGGGGGCCAGTATCGGCATTTTACAAGGCTACCTGGCCATGATGGGAGAACAGGCATCCAAATCGGCAGTTGCTGTGATCGGCGATTCCACATTTTTTCACTCGGGTATTCCATCATTAATGACGGCGGTGGCTGCCAATGTCAACGCTACCATCATCATTCTGGACAACAGTGGCGCCGCCATGACGGGCCACCAGACCACCAGCATGAACTTTGACAAACATGAATGGAAAAACTTTCTGCAAGCCATCAAAGTCCCACAATTTGAAATCATTGATGCACTCAACCTGCATAGCCTGCAGACCACATTAGATGATTTCCTGGCTGCAGACCAACTGTCTGTCATGGTGTTAAAAGGGGATTGCGTACAGGGTTTAGATATCAAAAAACCGACCAATTACCGCTACATCATCCGAGAAGACCAGTGTACCGAATGTGGCGAATGCCTGAAAGTGGATTGCCCGGCTATCGTACCGACTAAGACCGCCGACAATCTGCTGCAGTCCGTTGCCATTTCCAATGAATGTATTGGCTGTGGCTTATGTTCCCAGACCTGTTCTGAAAACGCCATTGTGCCACGTACGGTTAATACGCTGATACCCAAATTAACACCGGCATTATCCGGGCTTCCGTGGCATGCCATTATCCATAAACTGCACAGCATCAAGCCTGTAAAACGGGCGCTGGCCAAGTTTGAAAAAGAAACTTATTGAGCTTTTACCCTTTGTTAAACCAAGTGGAGAACCACCATGCAATTAGATGAAATCAAAGAAGGCATTAAACACATTTTTACCGACAGACTGAACATGGACTTGTCGCAGATCGATGCATCTGACGATGATGGCCTGTTTGAAGATGGCTGGGGCATCGATTCAATTGATGTCATAGACATTGTGCTCGGTGTAGAGCAAACCTTTGGCGTTAAGCTGGGACAGGATGAAGAAGTACAAAAGCATTTCAGTACCCTGAATACCCTGGCCGCGTATATCCAGTCATTAATGGATGCGAAGGCAGCCTGATTTACGTCTCATCGTAATTCAATATAACCGGAGCAGGATATGAAACGAATAGTAATTACCGGCGTAGGGGTGGTCAGCCCCTGTGGTAACAATGTCGAACAGTTCGCAGCCTCATTACGGCTGGGACGCAGCGGCGTAAAAGAAAATCAATGGTACGACACAGATGGATTTGTATCTAAACAAATCGGCAAAATTGTCGGTTTCGAAGCCCCTGATGATCTGACGCTAAAAGAACGCAAACATTGCTCGCAAGTCGACTTGTATGCCCTGGCTGCCACTAAAGAAGCTTTAGAGGCGGCTCAACTAAACATTACGCCGGAAATTGCCAATCAAATGGGCATTATCCTTGGCAGTGGTGGCGCGGTTTCAGATACGGAAAACTACGTTAAAAAGATGCTGTTACAGCAAACGGCCAACCCATCAAAATTACTGGCAACCAATCCGGATAAGGCAGGTAATACTGTTGCTGCACATTACGGACTGCACGGACCGCGCAGCAGTATTATGACCGCCTGCTCCAGTGGAGCAACCGCGGTAGGCTATGCCGCCGATTTTCTGCGTGAAGGTTATACAGACATCATGCTGGCAGGCGGTGTGGAGAGTACATCCTATGTCACCTTAAGCGGATTTAATGCACTGGGGGCAATGTGTGCCACCACCAATCGACCTTTTGACCAAAACCGGGACGGTATTGTCCTGGGTGAAGCGGGCGCCATCATGGTGCTGGAAACTCTGGAACATGCGCAGAAACGCGGCGCACCCATTCTGGCTGAATTCATATCCTATGGCTTAAGTTCGGATGCACACCATATCACCGCGCCCCATCCACAGGGTGATGGTATGGCCAGGGCAATGAACCAGGCCTTGCAGCTGAGCAACACAGGCCCTGAACAAATCCGTTATATCAATGCCCATGGCACCGGAACCGTGTTGAATGACAAATCTGAAACCGCCGCAATCAAAACCGTTTTTGAAGAGCACGCAAAACAACTGTGTGTGAGTACCATAAAACCGATGACCGGCCATACGCTTTCCGCCGCAGGCGCATTGGAAGCGGTGGCGACCGCACTTTGCCTGCACGGACAATTTGTCCCGCCCACATTGAATTATGAAACGCCGGATCCGGAATGTGACCTTGACTACATCCCGAATTATTCCAGAAACCTGGAGATGGATTATGCCATGTCCAATTCATTGGCCTTCGGCGGCAACAATACCTCATTAATTTTCAAACGTTATCAGGATTAAGCATGAATAAAACGGATCGAGTCGTACTCATCACCGGTGCATCCCGTGGCATAGGCAGTGCTCTGGCTAAACACTTTGCCGCCAATGGTGACAAAGTAGCCATTAACTACTGCCGCAGTGCAGAAAAAGCAGAACAGCTGTGTGCAGAAATCAGACGCATTAACGGTGTCGCCAAGGCCTATGCCGCCGATGTGGCTGATACTGATCAAGTCGATGCCATGATCGACGCCGTTGAACATGAACTGGGACCGATTGATATTTTGATCAACAATGCCGGCATCTTAAAAGACAACTATATTGCCATGATGTCCGACCAGGCCTGGGATGATGTTTTAGACACCAACCTTAAAGGCACATTTTTATGCAGTCGGGCCAGCGCCAAAAAAATGATCTCGCGGCGCAGTGGACGTATCATCAATATGGTATCCATCAGCGGCCTGGTGGGCACCCCCGGACAGGCAAATTACGCCGCGTCTAAAGGCGGCGTAATTTCCATGACCCGCTCCATGGCCAAAGAACTGGGCCGATATGGGATAAATGTGAATGCCATTGCCCCGGGCTTCGTTGATACCGAAATGCTGACCGAACTTAACCCTAAACAACTGGACAGCCATGTAAAAAATATACCGCTGGGTCGAGTTGGCAAAGCAAGTGAAATTGCTGAACTCACCGGATTTATCGCCTCTCCTGGCAACAGTTATATGACAGGACAAATCATTGTTGCCGATGGAGGCTTAAGTGTCTGACAAGGCCAGAGTATTCAGCCTGAATAAGCCTTCGCGCTTAACCTTAAAAGCAGGCGCGACCTTAATTGTTGATGGCGTGCACTGTATTCTGGTTGATTCCGGCAATTTTGAAAGCCCTATGCAACTGGAGCAGTCATTACAGGACGCCGCCGGCATAGGGGTTCAGGATATTACCGATGTGTTTTATACCCATCTGCATTACGACCACTTTTCGCCCCGAGTGATTGCTCAATGTCAGGCAGACATTCACATCCCGGAAAAGGAATTCCATTTCATCAATGCGTTGATGCAACACCGGCATAGTAAACACCATTTTTGCAGTTTTCTGCAGGACACGCATGATTTGATTGCCCCGGTTTTTTTACGCCAGTTTTTCAGTTTCGCAGATGACGATCGTTACCAGTTAAGTCAGTTGCAATTAAACCATCACGTCCATCTGTGTCACGCGGATGAATTGTTAACCCCGCATGTAAAAACAGTCGATCTCAGCGGTCACTGTCCCGGGCAACTGGGTCTGGAAATTGCCACCGATCATGGTTCGGCCCTGCTCACCGGTGATGCGATCATTTGTTTACAGGATTACATGGCGGCAGATACTCAGCATCATCTTATTGTTCATCATCGAGAAAAATTAATGGCTTCGCGTGAACGCGTCGCCCATGCAGATTTTGTTATTCCCGGACATGGCGATTGGTTTGACCCTCGCCAACAAACACTATTTCGTTTTCAGGAGAAACCTCAATGAAAGAATCTATTGCTATCACCGGACTAGGTATAGTCAGCTCACTGGGTGCAAACTGCGAAGAGTCGCTGTCCGCCATGCAGGCCAACGAACCCGGCGTACACAAAACAGAACATTATGAATCCGGACATCTGCACGGTACGGTGAAAAACTTTAAGGTTGCCGACTATATCCCCCCACGTGAAGCCCGCAAAATGGACCCGATCAGCTGCTATAGCGTGGCTGCCGGACAACAGGCGTTACAACAGGCCGGTCTGGATGAAGCGCAACGTAAAGCCTGCGGCCTGCTGGTTGGAACCGGTTTTTCCGGCTTAAAAAGCGTGGTCGAGCATCAGCGCAAATTTTTACGTGATGGCATTGAAGTGTTGAGCCCCTTCCATTTTCCCAACACGGTCTACAATGCCAGCGCGGGTATTGCAGCGATCAAACTGGGGGTAGCTGGCCCCAATTCGACAGTGACTGGAGTGGACGTCAGTGGCGAACAAGCCATTCAATACGCCACCATGATGCTGAATCAGGGCATGGTGGAACAGGTTCTGGTCATTGGTGTAGATGAATTAAGTGATGCTCTGATTAAAGGCTTCGACAATATGCAGATGTTATCTCAGGACACCGCATCAGCTGCCGTGCCATATGCCCAGTCAAGCACAGGCTTTAACCTCAGTGAAGGCAGTGCCGCACTGCTGCTGGAAACGCAAAGTTCAGCTCTGGCGCGTGGCGCGGATATTCTGGCCACCATTGAAGGCATTGGTTTATGCAGCAGCGCAGAAGACAGTTTCAGCTATGAACCATCAGACCACTATGCCAAACAAGCGATTACACAGGCTCTGAACAGTGCGAATCAAGCAATGGAAGACATTAACTGGGTTTCCAGTTCTGCCAATGGCAATAAACGCCTGGATAAGGCAGATGCCAAATTATGGCCGCAATTATTGCAGCAAACCTCTACCAAAATTGCCGCACTGAAACAATTTACCGGTGAATTTGCAGGATCGGGTGTTTTGCGCCTGGCACTGGCCATTGCATCTTCAAAACAGGGGCATATCCCAGCCATGCGCGATGATATCGATTACCACGAGGAGATTAAGTCCTACCTGAATTTTGATCCCACCCACACCCTTGCTTCGCGCTTCCTGCATCATGGCTGTGGTATTGGTGGCAGTCAGATTGCCATGGTTATTCACTGTACTGCGGCTTGAGGTCATGACCATGAAATTATCACAACAACAGATCAAACAGATTTTACCGCATCGCGATCCGATTTTATTGATTGATGAAGTACAGATTGCCGAGCCCGGTGTCAGTGGCAGCAGTGTGTTGAATGTGTCCGACGACACATTGTTATGGGACAGCAATACGCGCGAACATTATGTCGATGAATTAATACTGGAAGGCGCGGCCCAATTGCTAGGTATTGTATTGGCGACCAGTGACGAATCCGGCGACGACAAAGGCCAACGGTTATTGCTGAGCTTTGACAATATTGATTACTTCAACCCACCTGCGGCAGACCAGCCGATCAACGTGTCGGCCAATATCGTGTCGCAGTTTGGTGCCATGAGCGCAGGCACTTTCAGTGCGCAGCAGCAACATCGGGAATTGGTACACGGCAAAATCGTCATCATGGGCAACTAGCTAACAGAGACTTACCGATGAAAACAAAATTTGAACACCACTTTTTTATCGACCGCAAACAGCCGGTTTTACAGGGTCATTTTCCAGGACATCCTATCCTGCCAGGCATTATGTTATTGAATTTTGCCAAAACCAGTTTATCCAGGGAATTAAACAAACCGTGTCGAATTAAAAAGATTATTCGCCATAAATTTATTAAACCTGTCCTCCCCGATTTCAACATCCGGGTTGAATGCACCATGACCGGTTCGGGGCAGGCTCAGTTTTTTCCGGTTGAATGCAAAGTGTTTGATGAACTGGATAACTTATTGGCCAGCGGTCAATACCAGATTGAATTAATGTCATGAAACGCAGACAGGTCTTAAAATCAATGGTGGCCTTATCGGCATTGGGAATGAATGCCTGTAGCGGCATGAAATTCCATATTGCCGGTTATGGTAGTATTCAGCACATTGAACTGCCGCAGCACTTTGATGAGATAGATCATTTTGATGTCACCCATGCCCTGCGTGATGGTAAAACGTTTGCCATCCCCGCGCCATCAATGCATAAAGACATCGTGATCATTGGGGGTGGAATCTCCGGTTTGACAGCAATGCATTACCTGACTGATTTTGATACCTTGTTGCTGGAAAAAGAAGACGCTGTCGGCGGCAACTCAAGAAGACGGCAACAGAATGGACTGCATTATCCATTGGGTGCCATTCTCAGCCAGGGCCCTATCGAACCATTTACTGATTTTTTTACCGAACTCGACATTCCATTTCAACGCCTGCCGGAACATCATCTGGACTACCGGGTAAATGGCAAGACCATTGCTGACCCCATGCATGGAGGCTGGCAAGACTTACCGTTAGACCCTGCCGACCAACTCGCTTTCAAAAACCTGAGTGAAGAATTGTCGATTTATGCCGACCCGGAACAAGGCATTTTCTTTCCGCGGACTGAAAACCGGGATGAGATCAAACGTCTGGACAAATTGACGTTCAAACAGTTTTTAGCTGGTAAAAGTTATACCGAAGCCAGCAAAAAATTTATGCAACTGGTATTAAGTTCACGCCTGGGTGAAAACGGTGATCAGGTTTCAGCCTGGATAGCGCTGTATATTTTATCTACTTTAAAACAACCGGCTTATACACTGCCAGGCGGTCATGGCGCAATCGCCGAACGCTTACGCGAAAAATGTTTGTCTCAGCCGGCAAAGCAAATCCAGACAGGATTCACGGTTATCAACATTGAAAACAAAACCGATGACGAGGTCTGGATTACCGGGGTCAACCAGGATGGCGAACTGCAAACCATCAGTGCCGCTTGTGCCATCATGGCCGGGCCCAAGGTGTATGCCAAACATGCTGTGCGTGGTCTGGCGCAAGCACGCCCCGAGTTGTATAACCGGTTTAACTACAATGCCTACCTGGTCGCCCAGGTCGCGTTGGACCACCCGGTGACATCCACCTTTGAAACGGTCAGTGCAGATCATTTCAGCCGCTTTATTGTCGCGCCGGATACCGTTGCAGGGAATACCCATCAACACGGTGGCAGTCACCTTACAGTGTATGTCCCCTATCCCAGTGTCGGCGGGCGCATCGCTTTGTACACTGCAGACTGCCAGCAGATTGCTGAAACCATCATCAAAGACGTGCACGACATCCTGCCGCAAACCAGACAGGCTATCAACAGCATAACCCTGCACCGCTGGGGCCACCCGATGGTGTCATGCGCACCGGGCATGGACCAATTATGTGACCAGGCCAAACAACCTTTTGGCCGGGTCGCCTTCGCGCACAGCGATTCATTTGGCATTTCCGGCCTGTATTCGGCGGTATGGGCCGGTATGGAAGCCAGCATGGATGCTCAGATTTTAATGACAGAAAACAGTTTTTAACCCGTTTATATAGGCATCATCATGAAAAACATCTTTATCTTGTTCGCTTGTTTTATCGTCCCGGCTCTCTCATTTGCGACTCCTCCGGTGCAGGATTTACGCGGCGACGCAGCACAGCAGGCCCTGAGTCAATACGAAACTGAACTTGCACGCTCACCATCTTCCACAGCATTAAAATCCGCAGGCATTATTTTGCATCAGTTGAACCGCCTTGAGCCCAACGAAAAGCAGGTGTTGAAAGCAGAAAAATATCTGAAACAAGCACTGTCGATTACCCCTGCAGATGCAGAACTGCTGGCCTGGCTGGGCAGCATCACCACCATGAAGGCCATGTTTGTGGATAATCCGGGGAAAAAAACATTTTTTGTCAAACTGGGCACCCGCATGATGGACAAAGCGATAAAAAAAGCGCCGCAAAACACAATTGTACGCTTAACCCGCGCCTACAACAGTCTTGAACTGCCTGCTTTTTTAATGCGTACAAAATTTGCGGTGCAAGACTTCAAACATTACTTAAAACAGTGTGAGTCTATTGAGTGTCCGTCAGAGTATATCGCCGATGCAAAACTCAAATTAGCGACCGCTGAAAAAATCATTTCTGACAATTTCTAAGCGGACTGACTCAGCATGTTTACATTTCTGCACACCCGCAAACAACAGGGCAAGCTGGCTGGCCGCCGCGTATTATTAACCGGTGCCAGCGGCAATATTGGCCAGGCGATTGCCCGACGTCTGATTCATGAAGGTGCCACCATTGCCCTGCACTACCACAGTAATGTTGAACCGATAAATCAATTATGCAAACTGGCTGCCCGCCAACAAGTGTTTCCACTACAGGGCAGTCTGCATACCGGGCAACAGGCCAGACAGGTATTTACCCAGGCACAAAAAAAACTGGGTGGGGTCGATGTGCTGATTAACTGCATCGGTACCTCGCGTGACAATTCAGTTTTATTACTGAATGACGAAGATGCGGAAATCACGCTGCAAAGCAACCTCGCGCCGGTGGTGTATTTGAGTGAATACATGCTGGAACAAGGCACAGACATAGAACATGGCCGGATTATCAACATCACCTCCATCACCGGATTGGTCGGGCAACCGATGCGGTCATTATATGGCGCAGCCAAAGGTGCAGTCATTGCCTTTACCAAAAGCATCGCCCGTGATGTCGCCGAGCTGGGCTGGACAGCCAACTGCATCGCCCCCCAGGTGGTAGAAGGCGGACTGGCTGAGCAGATGAAATCCCAGATCCAGACCATGTTGGCAAATGTTACTCCGATCAAACGCCCATGTACGCCGGATGATATCACCGGCATGACATCGTATTTATGTACGCAAGAATCCGGTTATATCACCGGCACGGTCTTAAATATTTCCGGAGGTCTGATCACATGGTAAATCAACCTCACATTCTGCTGGTCGGCAAAGAAGACTATTTGCCTTCACTTGCTGAGTTATTAATGCAAGACGGTGCGAAAACCTCGCTATGGCATGCGGCAGATACTCAGCTGCCGACAGGCCATCTGCCCGATAAGCAAATGGAATCAGCAACGCCTGCATCTTCCAGCCTGGAGAAAATTGACGCCGTGGTGTTTTTCGACCGTATTCGCGAGCAACGATCAGCATTTGATTCAGATGCCATCATTGAGCAAACGCTATCCACCGTGACCCAGTTATTAACCACCGTGCGGAATACCGTAACCAAAATGCTGGAAACCAAAACCCCCGGTCAAATCATAGCCGTGTGCGACACCTCGGCCATTGCGGGCAGACGTGACCAGGTCGCCAGTGCAACTGTCGGTGGCGCATTGATTGGCATGTGCAAAAGCCTGGCTAAAGAACTGGGGCGTTATCATATTTCCGTAAACGTCATTTGCCTTGGTCCGTTGAGTGAGATCAATGACAAGCTGAACCTGACACCAACCGAAACCATGATGCTGAAAGCCAGCGGTTTAGGCAAACCGGCCGAACTGACTCATCTGGCTAAAAACATTCAACATCTGGCGCAAAGCGAACATTGGTTAAACGGCCAGGTTTTACACATTAATGATGGGCTGGTGATGTAATCATTGCAGCTCAGACAGCCCCCTTTTTCCCGTATTATCGAGGATAAACAGCATGAGTTTTATACAGGTAAATAATTTATGTAAACGCTATCAACTGGGTGACAACACAGTTGATGCCCTACAAGGCGTATCTCTTTCCGTCGAACAAGGTGAACGGCTATTTCTTGGTGGGCCGTCTGGAAGCGGCAAATCCACCTTGCTTCACATCATCGGTTGTCTGGATAAATATGATAGCGGCCAGGTCACCATCGACGGCAATGACATCACTCATGCCGGGGATAAAGAAATGTCCTTGTTCAGAGCACAAAATATAGGCTTTGTCTTCCAGAACTTTAATTTGATGCCGGTACTGAATGTGTATGAAAACGTACAGTATCCTTTGCAATTGGGCGGCACAATCCCCCCTGCGCATCGCCGCGAAAAAATTGAAGAATTGCTGCTTGCCGTCGGCCTGGAAAAACATGCCAGACACTACCCCAATGAACTGTCAGGTGGACAACGGCAACGGGTGGCTATTGCCAGAGCGCTGGTACATCAACCCAAATTGCTGATTGCCGATGAACCGACCGCCAACCTGGACACCGCCACCGGCGATGCCATTATGTCGCTGATGCTCGACTTGTCCAGAAAGCATGGTTCAACCGTCATCATTTGTACGCATAACCAGGAACTGCTGACTCAGGCCGAACGCTGCATTATGTTGCGTGACGGTTTGATTGATGAAGACAGTACCGCCACCTTCACATCCTCTTTTGCGGAGAAAAAATATGCTTGTATTTAAAATCGCCTGGCGCAACATCCTGCGCTATAAACGCCGTTCGGTTTTTGCAATTTTGACCATTATGGTCGGTGTGGCCGGCATCGTCCTGTTTGGCGGATTTGTAGAAGCCAATTATATCGGGCTGAGAGAATCCATCATCCGCAGCCAATATGGTCACTTGCAAATTCATCAACAAGGCTATGAGATCAACCACCGACGCGACCCGAATGCTTACCGCATGTCTCCCGAAACCACCCGGCAAGCACAAAGCCTGCTGGAAACAGCACCGAATGTCCTGGTCACTTCGCGTCGGCTTGAATTTACCGGACTGATCGGCAACGAACGCAACAGCCGCGCCGCCATTATTCGCGGTGTTGATCCGGATACAGAAGCATTAATCAACTCGGCTTTAACCATTGTTGAAGGCGAGGAACTGGATTCGCTGGACCCTGAAGGTGTCATTCTGGGTGAGGGCCTGGCCCAGGGCATTAATGCCCAGGTCGGCGATGTGCTGACCTTACTGGGTACGACCATCAACGGTGTGATGAATGCGGTCGATGTCCGCGTGGTTGGTATTTTTCAAAGTTTCGCCAAAGAATATGATGATTCGGCCATGATGATGGGGCTGGACAAGGCGCAAACCCTGCTCAACACCCAGGCAGTAGATTCTATTGTCGTACTGCTTGACGATACCGATACCCTCCCCGCCGTCGTTGCCGACATTGGCGGCAAAATCAAGCAACAGCAGCTGGCGGTTGAATGGCAGGAATGGTACAAGATGACCAACTATTATCAGAAAGTGGTTGACCTGTATAACGGCTTCTTTTTCTTCATTAATCTGGTGATTTATGTAGTCGTGTTATTTGGTGTCAGCAATACAATGATCGTCACAGTGATGGAGCGAACATCTGAAATCGGTACCCTGCGTTCCATGGGCATGCAACGCAGCGGGATTATTCGTCAGTTTCTGGTCGAAGGCCTGATGCTGGCCTTGTTAGCTGCTTTGCTCGGCGTGGCAACCGGCAACGCCATCACCTGGTTTGTCAACAGCCTTGACATCATGATGCCGGCCCCTCCGGGCTCATCCAAAGGCTATCCGTTGAGCCTGCAATATGTGGAGGACATCTGGTTCAGCACCGTTGCGATTGTCGCCACAATTGCATTTTTTGCCACTTTTTTCCCCGCGTTACAAGCATCTCGTAAAGCGATTGTTGACGCTTTACGTCACGTTTAATTCGATTAATCACAGGAGTTATCATGTATCCATCTGTCAACGTTTTCGCCGTCATTCTACTTCCATTACTGGTTAGCCCGTCCCTGGCTGCACAAGAGCCAGCACCTGCCCAACCCAACGCATTAGAATTGCTGACCAAAGCCGATGCCTATCGTAATTTTAAAGGAAAGTCTTTCACCTTTGACTTAACCTTAAACAGCATGGAACCGGAAAAAGACGACAAGATCTTCACTTTAAATGTTGAAATCCTAAACCCTCACACGTCACTGGTCATTTACGATCAGCCGACCAGTGAACGCGGTAAGGCTTTGTTAATGTCAGAGAACAATTTATGGTTCCACTCACCGCACAGCCGCAAGCCCATACGCATCACCCCGCAGCAACGCTTGTTGGGCGAGGCATCAAATGGCGATGTGGCAAGTACCGATTTCTCCGGCGATTACATGCCAAGCTACCTGGGCGCAGACGCTATTAACGATGTGGCGTATCACAAATTGGAGCTAGTCGCCAAACCGGACAGTCTGGCCACGTATAGCAAATTGCATTTGTGGATACGCAGCGATAACCACAAACCCTATAAAGCGGATTTTTTCGCCAACACCGGCAAACTGTTAAAAACAGCATTTTACCAACGCTATGAAAAGCTGCCTTATCTGGGTGACAAGGAACAGCTCACCGCGATTTTAATTGTCAATCCATTATCTGAAGGCAAACAAACGCTGATGGAATACGCGGACTTTCAAGTCGCCGAGTTGTCCTCATCGCGCTTTACCACGTCAGGTTTAAGACGTTTACGTTAATTTATTTCAGCGATTGCTATGAAACCAACTTGCGCACTGACCTTGGCTACTCTGCTTTCAATGGCCTTCTACCGTCCTGCGATGGCATTGGAGTGGGAAGGCCTGGAACTACGCGGACGCACCGAACTGGCGTGGCGATACACGCCTTTGCGCGACAATACCACTTTTAACCCTGGTCGTAGTATTGTTGACCGGCCGGAACACAGCGGTATTTTGGGTCAACGCCTGAGTCCTTCCTATCATTACGGCCCATTGTCCTTGCGCGGTGACTTCTGGTTGCAAAGCGAAATCAATGAAGACGACCATGATGAAGAGTTTTATATTCAGGAAGGTCAGCTGGACTGGTATGTCAACGATAATCTGATTTTCAGCGGCGGCGTGGGTTTACAACACTGGGGCCCCGGCTATATCTGGAATCCGGCCAACCCTTTTCAGGATCGAGAAATCAATGTGGAAGACCGGGTAATTTCCTATAAACGCAACGGCAACGTATTCGCAGCGCTAGAGTGGATTGATGATAGCGGGTGGAGTGCTACGGCCTATTATGTACGGCATAAATTGCGCGACCCTTTTTATGGAGACAACGTCCCCTATGAAAACACGTTTGCCATAAAATTTAACCAACAATTTAATAACAGCGACCTGACGTTAACCTATGCCCGTCAGGAAAAAATGGATTTTTTCGGTAGCTCGTTCTCTATCACCGTCGGCAATCAACTGGAACTGCATAGCGAACTTAGTGTGCGTAACCGGCGCTTTACCCAGCTTGCCCAACGCGTTGCCGTGTCTCCGGTGGATGATATTTTTGTACTGCAACGCAATGAAACACATGACTGGCACGCCCAGTTTTTAATGGGTGGCCAATACACCACAGAAAGCCAGATCAATTTTATTTTCGAATATTTCTACAATGGTGAAGGCTACAGTAACAGCGAATATGACACTCTGGAACAAGGCGCAAAACATTCCAGCCAACAATTGGCCTCCCCTTTTTCCGCCGCGGCTGCAGGTTTTCTGGGCAATACCAACAGTATGCTGGGGCGCATGAAACAGCATTATCTTTTTGCCCGCATCTCCGACACCCAATTAGCAGACGACATGGAAGGCAAACTGTTTTTCCGTTACGGGCTGCAGGATGCCAGCATCGTTGTCGGCGGTCTATTAAGCTATGACATTGTTGACGGCATCAGCCTTTCCGCCGGCGGCCAATATTTTGGACAGGTCAGTGGTTCGGAAACTGCGGAAATCCCGTTCAGATTCATCCTGAACGCTGGCATCACGATTCTTTTTTAACTCAGGAGACCCTTAATGAAAAGGCTTAGTATTTCTTTAATCATTTGCCTGTTGGCAACCGCCTGCAGCCAGGAATTTGCTGAAATTCCACTTTCACAAGAAAGCATAGACTTTATAGACATGCTGCAGCACGAAACCGATGCCGACAGCCAGCTTGAAATTGCCCGCATCAAATTCACTCACAACTCTATTGATGAAGCCGACGAATTACTCCACGCTCTGGTTAAGGTACATCCTGAACATTGGGAAGCCCAGGCCTGGTACGGCGCAAACAACTGCAAACTGGCCGCCCGCAAAGGCCCCTGGCTCATGGGCTTTGATAAGCTTTATGGCGTATGGAATTGTTTGAATCAGGTCCAAACCGCATATGACCATGCATCGGATAATTTCACCATTCAGATGGTATTGGTAAATACCTTTGCAGAAGTCAACATGTTTGGCTCTCTGGATAAAGCATGGGATGTATTAGGCACCATATTAAGCCAGATCGAAGACCGGCCTGAACACTTCCCGCCCACAGAGCAGGTCGCAGCATTTGAAGCGGCTATCAACGTTGCACAAAACATGCAAAACCCAGCTGACCTGGTGAAAAGCTATCTGGATAAGATCATTCAATTAAACACCTCCAAAGAAAGCGTCGCACGCGCCCAGATTATATTGAATGAACTCACGGTTCAATAAAAAACGATCAGCTTTAAGCAATGCTCCCATCTACAACCCTGGGAGCATTGGAGACGGGGGACAGGCCACGTTTATTGTACTTTAATCGTGGTCTGTCCCTGAGGTATACCCACAAATAAACATTTTATAACAATAAGTTATGAGATATACTTAATCTAAAACAGCGTGTGCACCGGATTTTTTTCTCCGAATCATCACTTTTCGGGGGATCCGATGCACACAACGTCAATAATATCTAAGTTTTTGCATAATGTCTTACCCTCTATTCACGCTGCTCGCTTCAAAGCACTGATCCTTGCAATCGAGGCATTGGCCTGTGGCGCCCAAGCCTGTGTCACCTCATTAGGGCGCGGTCTTAGCGGATACGCTTATCCTAAACATAAAATAAAACGGATGGATCGCCTGTTATCAAATCCGCATCTATA
>SPJK01083022.1_pt1 | contig 16926 bp, 10 predicted proteins | sample 3741771 | NCBI WGS metagenome assembly SPJK01 (sample SAMN10925997, study PRJNA522277) | cold seep metagenome | isolation source: Elba SIP-enriched marine methane seep metagenome, extraction at timepoint T2 | place: Italy: coast of Elba, Mediterranean Sea
ACTGTCGGCAGCACCTGAGTCCACTGCGGCAGCTGTCCAAACCCTGTCGCGCGTGAGCACCCGGTAATAATGGCTGTTGGCATCGGTTCCTCCTTGCTGTGGGGCCCGCCATATCACGCAATATTCTCGTAAATCAATTATTTTAGATCGATCGATTTAAATTAGACATTAAGCTTCGACCGGTATAGATCAGCACCTATGAGCAAGACGCCAACAGCCTCCGCATCAAAACCGCGTCGCCCCGTGGGACGCCCGCGCGGCGACGGCAAACCTCATCTGACACGTCAGCGAGTGTTTGAGGCGTGCACGCGGCTGATTGCACAACACGGATTTGCCGGTGCCAGTATCCGGATGATGGCAAATGCCCTGGAAGCATCGCCTGCCTCCTTGTTCAATCTGTTTGGATCCAAGGATGGGCTTCTGAATGAGTTGATCGATTATGCGGCTCAGCCATCATTGACCTTTTATCAGGCCCTGCTTGAGGTCGACGTTGCGCCAGAAATTCAACTTTACAAAAGCATCTACGAAGAGGTCGTGGCGGTGGCGTCCGCGGACCGAGACTTTGTCGGTATCTTCTATTTGCCCGAACTCCGGAAACCGCAATTCGAGTCTGCGCAGGCCGTTCGAGCGCGCATGGTCGCGCATTATGCCAAGCTGATCCAGCGATGCGTCGAAACTGGCGCGGTTGAGACTGTCAGTGTCGAACTGTCCGCAGAGCAGATCTTTCAACTCACCGAAACATCGATACTGGCGCCTCAGCTGAGCAGCTCATTGACCCCAAAGGCGCAGGCGAAAGAAACCGCAGATTTCTGCCTTCGCGCGTTATGTTTCGATCAACACCGCCTCGGGGCAATACAAAAAGCCGCCGCAAAGATCGAGTTGAGCATCGAGCTTTCCAGCACCTAACTGTATTTGTCCCCGATATGCAGGATTTCGTGTTTCAGGGGAATTTTCTAATCGTTGCGCGCCCAATTCTCGGACGTGTCACCAGGCGGTTAGAAAAATGTCTTTCGCGGAATTTGTTCAAGACCAGTTACCAGCGATGCGCCGTTATGCGTTCGCGACACTGGGAAGTCTTGATCGGGCAGATGAGTGCCTCGCGCACGTGATCCGAGGCTTGTTGGAAGAGACGACCCACGCGAGCTGTTCGCGCCCGCCATTGAGCCGGGCCGATCTGTTTGCGCGGCTGCACGGAACGATGAGTGCCGTGATGCCGGAGCGAAATTCTGATCGGAATCTTCAAGTCTTCCTATTGTTGGAGATGGAAGGGTTTTCCGTCGATAAAGTGGGTCACATTATCGGTGCACCGCTCGCTGATCTCTGGTGCCTGGTCAACAGTCCCGAATATGTTTCGCGGTGCTCTGCGTGGCTTAAAACCTGAGCCTCTCATCTGGTTTTACGCCCCGATATGGTATCACCCACTGAACCCGTCTCGAAGGCCCAAGAGACGCCGCTATTCTCGAATGGCGCCGATCTGAATGCGCCTGGACACCCGTCCAAGCCTCATTTCTCTATGGCGGATATTCCCTCAAGAAACAGTTCGCGAAGCGCGTCATCCTGAAAGAACATCGCGGCGAGTCCGTCCATCGGCAAGGTCGTCAACTGGTGAACCTGATCGAGCGCGTCTCGCGCGCTCTTGTGGTCGCCGAGATGCCCGCGTGATGAGGCCAGTAACGCGACATTGAGCGGCGACTTATTAATCTGCGCCCATTCGCGACTTAGATCAGCCGCATCCTCGAAGCGTTTTTGTGCAAACCGGGTCTGCGCAAGGGCGGCCAGTTGAAGCGCCCGATTGGGTGAAAACGGATCCAGGCGCATCGATTCCTCAATACATTGCTCGGCCGCGTCAAATTCTCCCAAAGCCGCACAAATCTGACCGCGCGCCAATAGCGGAAAGGACGAGCCTGGATTCAGGTCAAAAGCGCGCTCAGCGAGCTGCATGGCGATCACATTGTCGCCTGCCACCCAATAGGCGAGCGCGGCGCTGGCGACCACTTGCGGATCGTCTGAACCGAATTGCAGGGAGCGATCGACCAGGTCCATGATTTTTGCGCTATGGTCATCGGGATCGTCGGTCCATCGAAACTGCATGATCACGGCGTGGCAGCCGGCCATAAGGCTGAGCGCCAACGCATATTCCTCATCAAGCTCGATGGCTTTGTCTAATATATCCAGGGCTTCGAATACGCCTTCCTTGGTGTACGTTCGAAATGGTCCAAGGGCGCGCAGATACAAGTCATAGCTCCGCAGATCGGATGTCGGGCGGTTCGACTTTCGGATTGTTTCCGCCTTCTGTACGGAAAACTCAATGACCCCCGAAACGCCGATTGCGACTTTGTCCTGCAGTGCAAATACGTCTTCAAGCGTATCGTCATATTTTTCCGCCCAGATCTGTTTTCCGGTCGCCGCGTCGACAAGTTTGACAGAAATTCTGACCCGGTCACCCGCCCGTCGAACGCTTCCCTGCAGCACGTAACGAACGCTCAGGCGACGGGCAGCGTCGAGCGGTGAAAGGTCTTCGCCCTTCAAGCTGAGGCTTGATCCGCTGGCGATAACGAACAAGGAGCGAATGCGCGTCAATGCTCCGGAGATTTCTTCCATCAGACCGTCGACAAAATACGCTTGTTCAGGATCACCGCTCAAGTTTGTGAACGGCAACACGGCGATGGACGGTTTGTCCCGGCTTTTGATAACCGGTTTCGAGGGTTCCCGCGCCTGTACGAGTTCGCTCGTGGTCTGATCGCCCGCAATGAACCGTCGGACATCGTCGAGGAAGGCCAACCAGGCTTGATCGTCTTCTTCTCCGGCCCAGTGAGTCAGGTCGGCGGTTTGCGTCAGTTCGAACATGATCGGGCGTTCACACGCTTCGATCATGACCGGCAGAAAGGAGCCATTGCGCATCGCAAGTGTCGCTTCGGCGCGCACCCAGCGTGAGGCACTGGACCGGGGCGACCACAAAACGATCACCGCCTTTGCGGCACGCAGCGCGTTTTCGGTCACTTCGTCATACGCTTCGCCTGACCGCAGCGACACGTCCCACCAGGCCTTGATTCCAGAACGCTCAAGCGCGTCAGCATAGTGCTTTGCGATCGCTTGGTCTTCCCGGTTGTAAGAGATGAATACCTCTGTCATTCCTTCGGTCCCGTGTCTGCGCTCAAACTCAAAGCTTGTGCTTTGTGGATAGCAGAAACTCCGTGAAATCAAACCGTAAGAGCTGCTTTACTTGCTAAGAGGCGTGGTATGGTGCGAAACTCTTCGGGAAGCGGGAACCCAACAATATGAGCGACGATACTCGAAAAATCAAAGTGGCTATTCTGGGCGGCGGCGGCGGTGCAATGGCAACTGCGTTTGAGCTCTCAGAAACAGAAGAGTTGCGCAATAAATACCAGATCACCGTGTATCAACAGGGCTGGCGCCTTGGCGGCAAAGGGGCCAGCGGACGCAACTCGAAAATGGGGTTCCGCGTAGAAGAACATGGCCTGCATATGATGATGGGGTTTTATGAAAACGCGTTCGATCTGATCAAGCGAGCTTACCGGGAATGGAACAAAGCGCCTGACAACCCGTTTCAGACCTGGACGGATGCGTTCCGCCCTCAAAACCAGATCACGCTGCAACAGAAGTCGACGAATGGCGGTCGTGACGACTGGCAGACCTGGAATATTCCAACCCCACCCTTTCCGGGCGTCCCTGGAGATGGAAAATCGGTCAGCCTCACAGCGCTGTTCCACGCCATGCTCAAATGGCTGTTTGATCAGCACAAAATCGGCAAGAAGGTCCGCAAGTCAAAGCACAGGCGAAAAGCGCTCGGGCGGATCCAGAAAGCCGTCGACGCCGCCGGTTCCGGACCTCATACACCGGCGCACCTGGACGCCGCCCGCAAAGAAATTGAGGCCTGCGACGCAAAACTGAAATCTACACTCACATCGGAGACAACGATCGGCCAGGATCTAAGCCGGATCGCTTTGATTATGGAGCTTGGCTGGACCGTGTTGAAAGGCGTCATCGCTGACATTCTACCCCATGGATGGGCCGGGTTCAGGCAGATTGATGATATTGATTTTCGGACCTGGCTGGCAAAACACGGCGCCACCGACACGGTCACAGGGTCGGCTCCTGTACGCGCGCTCTATGATCTCGGGTTTGCCTACGAGGATGGCTATGCATCGAAGCCGGCTGCCTCTGCGGGCGTGGCGCTCTATGTCATGCTGAACATCATGTTTCGCTCGAAAGGAGCCGCGCTGTACAAAATGAATGCCGGAATGGGTGATACGATTTTTACGCCGCTCTACGAGGTATTGCTTCAGCGCGGCGTCAAATTCGAGTTCTTCAGCCGGGTCGAAAAGCTTAGCCTGTCAGAGGATCGCAACCTCATCGAGACGATTGAAATCAACCGGCAAGTCAATCTTAATCCCGGCGCTGAGAACCCATTATCGCCATACAATCCAATCGTCGACGTACCGGTCATGAACAGGACCAAGACACTTCCTTGCTGGCCTTCAAACCCAAAATGGGAGTTGATCGAAGACGGCCCCGCCATCGCGGCGCAACTTGAAAAAGACGGACTCACACTCGAGAACTGGTGGTGCGCTCAATCGGTAGAAACAGAAACGTTGAAGCTCGGCTCATCGTTTGATTATGCGGTGCTCGGAATTTCCGTGGCTGGGCTGCGCTCAATCTGCCCCGATTTGATGGCAGCGCATCCGCCGTTTCGGGACATGGTCGAGAATACCGGCACCGTGCAAACCCAATCCGTCCAGCTTTGGATGAATTCTGACCTGTCAGGACTCGGCTGGCAGGATGGCACGACCGTCATGACAGGTTACGCGCCCTCGCTCGGCTCATGGGCCGACATGTCCCAGTTATTGCCAATGGAAGACTGGCCCGCAAATGCCAAACCTGGAAGCGTCGAGTATTTCTGTGGGACGCTCGCCGATTCAGAGACCGAACATTGCATCGCTGTGAACCGTGAAACCGTGAACAGTCCACCGAAGTGTGCGGAGCACGTTGTACGCGACAACGCAATCAAATGGCTGGACAATTGGATCGGTCATATCTGGCCTGGCACGGTCGGAACGGATGGTTCAAAATTTGACTGGAGCAAGGTCTACGACCCACTTCACGGCGCAGGCGTCGATCGCTTTGGCGCTCAGTATTTACGCGCAAATATTGATCCGTCGGAGCGGTATGTTCTGTCCTTGCCGGGCACGATCAAATACCGGTTGGACGCGGGCAGTTCAGGATTCTCAAATCTCTTTCTCGCTGGGGACTGGATCAAGACGCGTATGAATTCTGGGTGCTTTGAAGGCGCGGTCGGCAGCGGCATGCGGGCGGCACGGGCCATTTCAGGGTTTCCGAAAGAGATATTCGGTGATGATGAGTTTGCCTGACAATCAACGCCCGAGTCCGAACAGTTTCTGAAACCAGTTTCGGTGCACAACCTGATTGGCCTTCCAGATCTCGCGACCTGCATCGGCTGAAAAATCCATATCCACCCATACCCCGAACCGGACAGGAAGTTCGCCGGTCAGTGGCAAACCAAGATGGTGCGGAATTTGGTGACTTTGCCAGTTTGGAATGGTGGCTTTGAAGCCGTCCGGCAGCAGACCCCCGCCGCGTATTTTGTGCACGCGGCACGGACCTTCGATCAACGCCTGATAGCAAGCCCGGGTCGAGTCGTGGGCATCGCGAAACTGCTTCAGGTTCACAATCTCCACTTCCGCTTTCAAAGCGTCCTGCAAGATGTTCCAGACAAGCCCGAGATCATGCGTTTGCAAGACACCGCTTCCTTCCGTCCATAGATCTGCGAAGCCACGGATGGCGCTTTCAATATCTGACCAAATCGCGGAGAGGCCACCTTGCTCGCCTGGGCCGGTGACCGTGGCGAGCGGTTCGATACGGCCTTCTGTATTGCGATCCATGGGATCATAGACATTCGCTGATGTTGAGAACGTCATTGGATGCGCCGCGAAATCAGCAACCACTGTCTCCCCGACCTGTTTGCGAAATCCCCACACTTCTCGGCCGGTGACCATGCCTTCGGGCACGCTGATATTGATGAACGGCATCCAGAATACCAGGCGCGCACCTTTACTGTGTGGACCTTTTGCTATCAGTGGAACCCAAAAGGCCGCCTCATGGTCAGGCACCCAGCCAATCGCTTGCGATCCGGAGGTCAGCTTCTGGGCATGCATGAATGTCATGAAAATGGTTTTGCCCAAGACCTTGTATTTGACCGCCCCATCCGTCGGGTCCGACAGGAAGTGATCACAAGTGGCTTGCAGTCTGGCAGGGTCCTCGATGTCGAGAGCAAATGCGCACGTGCGCGCACCAAGAATGTCGCCCGGGATCTCGGTGCTTTGAGCACCGTAACCAAGCGTTTTGACGTAAGGTGGATATCCTGACTGCTGCTTACTCATTTTCGTTCCCTTGCATAAAATTCTCACCAACAATCACGCGATCGATACCGGTTATCGCGCGTGCCGCTGACATTCCGGACATCGTCGCAGCTTCGACACAGGCGGTGTTCAGACCTGTTCTGGTCCACGTCCCAGCCAGATAGAGGTTGATGAATCCACTGTTTCCTGGATGCAGGCGAAGCTTGGTTGTGCCCACCAAAGTTGCCACACAGCATTCTGTCGGATCAACATTCGCCCGCAAATATTGATCGAGCAGACGCTCGTCACCGTTCTTGTCACCGCCATAAAGCAGCGCCCAATCGAGGCCAGCGGTGCCCGGCGGACTGGTGGCGTCCGGCCAGATTGTTCCAATATTTGTGCTGCACCAATGGGCGGTCAAAGAGCGCACCTCGGCCAATGCCTTGGCCGGGACAGAAACATCACCTGAGCTTTGTCGATTGAGGTTCGTGTTCAGCGGCCCGCAAAAATAGTGCAAGGATTGCGGGCGGTTATCGGACGGCCATTTTTCGCGACAAATCGAACGGGTCATATCGGCCCAGACATCAATCGGCTCGACCGAGCCCACCATTGCCGGGCGACCCATCGTCCATCCCAGGTCTTTCAGATCGCACGTCATCCAGAATTGCTCGGCATGGGTTGGCACGATGCCCATGCCTTCGGTCATCGCGCCAAACGCGGGGGACGCCTCAATCAGCTCGCCGCAAAACGATCCGTCGCCATTGCCCAGATCTTTGAACGCGCCAAGCGAAATACCAAGGATGACCTTGTCAAAATCGCGCCCGAGTTTCAGCGTGCGTGTATCGGGATTGTAGCCAGGTGGGTAAGCGCACCAGTTCGACTCGAAATTCACGCCCGCCGCCCGCAGTTTGTCGCCGTCGACCAGCTGGTCCCAAAACGGTTTGCTTGGCCAGCAGGCAAGTCCGTCAACATCGAAGGTCGGCTGATACTGACCAGGGGTGTCGCTATTCGTGACAATCGATGCCTGGCGCTCGATCTCGACCTGTTCGATCCAATTTTTATTCTCTGACAGGTTCAGACCTTTGACCTTGGAGAAGAACTCAAATTTTACACCGCGCTCCTTCAGCAACAGGTATAATGGCGTTGCCACCACTTCACCCATGCCAGATTGCATTTCGAATAATACCGCCTCGCGATAGGTGCCGACGATCCTGACGATACAGCGCAGCGCCGCGCCAGCCGCAAAATTTGGAATGGTTTTGGGGTTGCCATTCTCGTCTGTCGATTGCTCATAGGCAAAGGCCAGATCATAGAGTGCCCGGATGAACGGCTGCTTCGGCGTGTTCAAGCCATCCCGATCCATCCACTTCGCCAGGCGTTTCGATCCACCATTGGCGACGAGCCAATCCATCAGCTCAAAATCGTCTATCTTGTTCAAATCGAGATCAGGAAGCAGGCCGTATTCAGGGTTTTTGATTCCCTCGAAGACCGCAACCATCATGTCGAGCAATTCCAGCACAACCTTTGCAACGTCTTCTTCGCCCTTGGGGTCGCCGCGAACCGCGTGAAACGCGCCTGGCAGCGTTTTTACGAGATGAGAGACCTCATGGAAGTGCCGTCTCGAGACTTTGCCGTCATCGTCCAGAACGTCCTCAGTGCGTTGAATGATGTGGTGCAGAAGGTCGTCAAACTCACGGCCAATCTCTGAGACGCGCTTAGGGCGATTGCTGATCAGGCCGGTAAACACCGACCAGGCTGTTTTCAATGCGCCTTTCAGGCCAAGGATCGCCATCTCCGTAAATGCGATGGCGAGGCTGCGTAAGAATGCGCGCCACGACCAGGCAACCGGTCCGGTTGCACCGACCCGCCCGGGGCCACTTCGCGCCGGTTTGTCCTTCAATACCGCCCAGATCATCGACTTGATGATCTCGAAAATTTCGTTCAGCGACTCCAATGGAGAAATGAAAACACCGCCTTCGCCTGGCACCGACTTATTGGTTGGCCAGGTCACCGGAATATAGACCGATCCGTCGCCAATCCCGACCGGTGTGAACGATTGCGGTTTGAACGCTTGGCGCCAGGTCTGGAACGGACTGTCCGGAGCGAGGCCGAGTGTTTCGACGTCTTTGTAAACCTCCTGAATGGTTGCGAAAGCGTTGTGATAAAACCCAAGCCAGATGTGCAGGCCATGCTCTTCGATGCGACAGCCCTTGTCGGGTTCCAGATTCCGGCCCGTCGCACCTTTGCCGCCCAGTCGCCACCCCATCTGATAGATTGTGACCTCGTACTTTTCCCGGAGTTCGGCCGTGCGGGTCAGTTCATGTGCGGCGGTTAGAGACGCGACACCGCCGCCGAGGATCGCAACCTTGGTCTTCGCCATATGTCAGGCTCCGTCTGCGCGATGTCGGTCTTTACCGCCGGCAACCAGATGCATGACGGCCAACAGAAAAGGGATGCCCATCACGAAGGGCGCGATCAGGCGACTGTCTTCGATTTGCCGAGAGCCAAGCCAGGTATCGATCAGCGCCATCGTGCCGTACGCCGCCACCGGCATGAAGGCGACAAGACGCGGCATATGTGGCGCACCGGGTTTGCGCGGAATGCGGGTCTCGATCGATCTGTACAGGAAGAATACGACAAATGAGGTGATCAGCCAGCCCTGATAATTCTTCAACGGAACGCCGAAATGAATGCCGCCATCCTCCCAGACCCAGGCCGGTGAGCAATCGCTGCATTGGCTCCAGCTCATGATCGGGTCCATGGTCACATCCCAGGCGGTCATGATCAGCGCACTGATCGCCGACATCCAGACCAGCCAGACAAACCCGCCGCGGCGCGCGTCAGGGGTGCCTTCCGTCAGAATATTCGTCACCACATAGCTCGGGTAAAACATCATGTACCAGGCAAAGGGAATAATCACTGGAATGCGCGAATTGATCTTGTGTCCGAGCAATTCGGTATAGTGATACTTGCCAAAAATCAGGCCCGTTGATTCGCCCACATACTCAAAACAGAATGAGACAGAGACCGCGAGACCGAGCAGTGTGACGGCGCGTTTCCAGCCCAGCAAAAGCACCGAATGGCAGAAACAAAACAGCGCAAAGATCGGAACCAATATACGCCATGGAATGCGGTCAAGATTTATTGAAACGCCCCAAACATGCACGCCCAAATAGAACAGGAATAAAACCGCCACCAAATAAAATAGCCAGTTACGACTTGTGGGTGGCGTAGCGTCTATTTGTTCAATGCTCATGACGGTTATCTCCCCGCCATCCCACACCGACCTAATAATACGCTTCAGACCAGTTCTGGAACAGCCTTACCGATTGCCTGGGTGAAAGCCTGACCGCTTTCAATCGCGGGGTCAATCAAAATTCCCCTGCAACTTGAGGCGCTTAGGTGAATTCTGCTTGCGAAACGAGACGCCCAGCGAGGACAGATCTCAGGCTTTGATGTGCTCGATGAGCACGTCGACCAGTCCTTTGATGTCGAGCACGACGGAGATGCAGATGGTCACGCTGAGTAACCCAACCCAAACGCCAAAAGAGCTCATCATCTTGAACTCGAGATCGTTCACGCCGGCATGGATGAGATAGACCACAAGCGGTGCCCAGAAGAGAAGATGCGGAAGTCCCGTCACCCGAATGTCCCGCACGAGATAGAACGCCAGAAATCCGACAGGAAAGGAGACAATATACGCCGCCATTGCCCATTGCGCTTGCACATGACCGCCGACGAAGACCAGGCCGAACAGAAACACAATGTTCAGCCAACGCATCCAGAGCTGAACCCAGTTCGGCAGCTGACCGATCTGTTTGATCGCATCACCCAGCAAACGAAGCGTCCTCCCTTGACGGATTACCTATGGCACGACCTCATATCGAATACGATCGCCATTCAAGTCCAGAATTGTGACGTCACCACCGGCAAATGCCTGGACGTGTTCGAGTTGAGTTTCGGCATCACCGACAATCACGTAGATCATCTCATCTTCCTGGAGCCAGGTCGCAAACATCTCCGCAACATCATCAGCGCCATAGGTGAGCAAGGCCTGCTGGTCACGCTCAATATAATCGAGCGGGCGATCATACTTGCTGATCGATTGCAGGATCCCGCGCTTGGCGTTGAGGCTTTCAAAGGCGCGGGAGGTTTCCTTGATGAGCTTGTTGCGCATGGTTTCAGCGTCATCTTGAGTGTAGGTATCGCCATGTCCGCTCAACATCTCTCGAATGATTTCCAAAGACGGCCCGGTGGCATTGGCGCGCACGCTGGTACTGGCTACAAACGGTCGGATCATCGCCCCGCCATAGACCCGTGAATAGGCCCCGTAAGTGTATCCTTTTTCAATCCGGAGCGTCTGCGCCAGGTCACCACTAATCCCGCCGCCCAGCTTCTCGTTCGCGAATTCGAGGCGGTTCACGTCGGGATGATCGCCTGAAACGGTGAGCTTTCCAACAAATATCACGCTCTGCTTTGAATTCGGTACATCGATAAAGAAGACACCGCCTGCTTTGCCCGCGTTTGGTTCAGGTTGATCGCGGCGAACGAGATCGGCGGGGCGTAGAAGCGCTGCCAAGGGGGCAAGGGCTTGGCTGGCTTGCGTCTCGCTGATCGCCCCGGTCACATGTATCCGCGCCCCTGCCCCAAGCAGGCCTTGATGATAGGTTTTCAAATCATCCAGGCTGATCGCCTCGACACTCTGCAACGTGCCGGCCACCGATGTGCCTCGGCGATGCTCGGTGCCAAATAACAGCTTGTTGAACGCGAGGTTTGCAACCGCGCTTGGATTCGCGAGACGGCCTTCGATAGAGGTCAGCGTCGCAGATTTGACGCGATCGAAATCGGCGTCCACGAAACGCGGCGAAGACAGAATTTCGGCGAGGAGTGCGACAGTCTCATCGACATTGCGGGCGAGCGACGTGACGGTAATGATCAGCTCTTCTGTGCCCGCATTCGCAGTAATGCTCGAGCCGATCAGCCCGACCGCTTGTTCCATCCCTGCCGCCGTTCGATCTGCGGTGCCTTCATTCATCAGATCCGCGAGGAGTGCGGCTGTCCCTTCCTTGCCCTCTGTATCGAGCAAAGCACCGCCTTCAAATGTGATATCAAACTGCACCAGCGGGATTTCATCATTCTCGATGCCGTAAAGTGTCACGGAATTCTCCAGCTCGGCGGTGTAGACATCGGGCATTTCGAAGAGTGGCAATTCGCCAAATTCTGGCATTGACCGATCATGTGTCGTTGGGGTTTTTTCATAGGTTGCGATCTCGCCCGCAGTCACCGCTTCTGCAGCAACATCCGCACGTACCTCTTCAATCCAGACGGTTGCAAGTTCGGCGCCTTCCACGGCAAGATCGGATTGTCCTTTCGGCACGAAACTTGTCATGATGAAGGGCTTGTCTTGGACATAAGTTTCATACACGCGCATGACATCGTCCGCGGTCACCGAAAGAAGCGCATCTGACTCCGCAACAATGGCAGACGGCGACCCGTAAAACTCGTTATATTGTGCAAAAGCATTGGCTTTCCCCAGCACCGTCGAGAGGCGGGCATAAAGGCTGGTTTCTTGCTCAGCCTTGATCCGTTGCAGATCGAGCGCATCTACACCATGCGCTTCAAATGCCTCAAGCGCGACGTCAACGGCGCTCGCGATTTCATCCAGGTCTATGCCGGCATTGGCGCGAACCGCGAAAACGAATTCGCCGGCGAGTTCCATATCGTTGCTAAAGGCCCTGACATTCGGTGCGAGTTTTCCGGACTCGACAATTTCGCGATACAATGGCGCGCTTTTGCTGCCGGCCAGCAGTTCGGCCAGAACCGAGAGCGCGATCGTGTCTTCATGCGCGCTTTCAACCGTCGGAAACGTCATGCGCAGTTCGGGAAGTTTGGCGAAATTGTCTTCAAAATAGAGCGAATGGCTGTCGTCTAACGCAACCGGCATCGGCTGGAGTTTTGTCACATCCGATCCGGAGTGGATTTCACCGAACCAGAGCTCAACCTGCCGTTTGGTTTCTTCAAGGTTGATATCACCTACGATGGCGAGTGTTGCGTTCGCGGGGCCATAATACTGGTCGTAGAATTCCCGCACATCTTCCAGCGTCGCCGCCTGCAGATCAGGCAGCTTGCCGATGACCGTCCAGCTATAAGGATGACCTTCCGGGTACAGTGCGGCGCGAATCACCTCCTGGGTATAGCCGTAAGGGGCATTGTCGACGCGCTGGCGTTTTTCGTTTTTGACGACTTGTTTTTCGCGCTCAAGCGCAGCGTCGGTGACCGTGTTAATCATGTAACCAAGACGGTCGCTGACAATCCATAGAATTGGCTCAAAGGCGTCTTTTGGAACCGCTTCATAATAGATTGTTCCATCGCTCCAGGTGCCGCCATTGCGTTGCCCGCCCCATTCCGGAATGGCTTTCCGGTTCCAGCCGCGTGGGACGTTCTCACTATCGTTGAACGCCATATGCTCGAAGAAATGTGCAAATCCGGTTCGGCCAGGTTTTTCTCGATTCGAACCGACATTCACCACGGTCGAAAACGCGATCATTGGATCGGATCGGTCCACCTGAAGAATGACCTCAAGCCCGTTCTCGAGGGTGAACTTTTCAAACGCCAGCTCAAGCGTTGAATTCGAGGCGTCTGCCGCTTGCATTTGTCCGGCGTCGTCCCTTTCTGGGGGTGTAGATTGCTGACATGCCGCGAGCGCGGCAATGGCGCTGCAAAGGGCGAAGCTTTTCATCATAATGGGCCTCTTCATTCATGTTTCCGGTGTGCTCTCGCATTTAAACGAGTTGCACGGAAAATGTTAGAGAGAATGGCAAGTTACCGGAGAGCAGTCTGCACGAGACGGACAGCATCGCGTCTGCTCGCGCCCGTCAGCTCTTCACGCTCTGCGTGTCAGCACTGAACGTTTGCACACCGCCCATCCAGGTTTCGAGGATATTGATGTCCTTGATCGACTCAGCGGGAACGGTTGCGGGATCGCCATCCAGAATCACGAAGTCTGCGAATTTACCGGGTTCGAGACTGCCGATTTCGTGGTCCGACCCGATTTGCCAGGCGGCTGTCGACGTCATCGCGCGGATCGCGGCTTCTCGGCTCGCACCTTCTTCCGGCGCCAGCGCGAAATCCGGTTCCTTCCAGCTTTGTCTCGTCACGGCCATCTCGATCATGTGCAACGGATTGGGATCTGTGACGAAGAAGTCGGAATGGATCGTATAGTCGACGCCTTGTCGTTCCAGACTGGCGCAGCGATCGAGCAATTTAGACTTCTCGGGGCCAAAAATCTCATCCCGCATGGCCACGCCCCAATAATGAACATGGCCGATCAGAAAACTCGCGGTGACGCCAAACTTTTTCATTCTGGCAATTTGCTCATCATGCAGGATCGAACAGTGTTCAATCCGAATACGATTTGCCACGACATCGACACCTTCCGATGCAACCTGTTCGATCGCGTTCAGAATATTGTCGATCGCCTTGTCGCCATTTCCGTGCACAGCGATCTGCCATCCCTGGCGCGCTCGCTTGCGGATCAAGTCGGTCAGCTGTTTCGGAGTCATGTACTCAATCCCGGTTGAATCAACCGTGTGATAAGGCTCGCGCTGTAATCCGGTGAACCCCTGATTGGAGCCGTCTGCAATCAGTTTGTAGCCAGCGATCCGGACCATCTCATCGCCCTCGCCCGGTTGGGTGCCGGCGGCGTCCCACGCCTCATCGAATGCGTATAGCGGATAGGCGCGAATGCGCTGAGTGAGCCGGCCGGTGGCACCGATCTGTTGCAGAATATCCCAATCCCCAGCGCCCCGCAGCAGCCCCCCTAGTCCAAGTTCGGTCACTGTCGTCAGACCAAGCGAAGAGAAACGCTGACAGGTCTTCAGCACTGCTTCAGCGGGCGCTGACCCGGCCCCGCGTGGCCGCGCACCAAGAACTTTCGAGAAGGTCATCTGATTGCGCATTTCACCCGTCAGCCTGCCATTGGCATCGCGGACGAACTCGCCGCCTTCAGGGTTTTCCACATCCTCAGAAACTTCGGCGGCAGCAAACGCTGCGCGATTGGCGTAGCCGATATGCCCAGACGCATTCAATACGAAAATCGGCCGGGTCGTAGAGATCGCATCCAGGGCGTCGAAGCCGATCGATGTTTCGAATGGTTGCAGCATCGGATAATAATTGCGGCAGACAATCCACTCGTCAGTCGCCCGTGCGGCGTGCAAGTCGGTGATATGGTCTAGAACTTCAGCAGTCGTGGAAAACCGCGCGGTCCCGACATAATCCATCGCCTGGTCCATCAACGCGCCCATCAGAATATGCGTATGCGGATCAATCAGACCTGGCATCAAAGTGCGCCCGTGAAGGTCGATTGTTTCTACATCTTCGCCGGCAGCTTGCTTTACTAACGCGATACTGCCGACCGCAATGATGCGATCGCCTTTTATTGCGATGGCTTCAGGTGTCGAGAATCGGGCGTCGACGGTCATGATCGTGCCGCCGGAATAGAGACGTGTCCGTTGATCGAAATCGCCTTGTCTGGAGATGCCGTCCGCAAATTCGACCCCGCCCGCGCCTCTCCTGACGCGGAGACTGCGGGCCTCGCTGGTTCGGCGGTTCAGCCGACCAACCGGCAGGATGGCAATTTCTGCCGCGCTTTCATCTTCTGGATCATAGCCGAACAGAGCGCCAAGATTGGCGTGACAACAGGCACACCCGTGTGGGTCATGAATCATCGAGCCGTCCTCTCAGCTTGCAACCGTAGCGAGGGTCACACAAATTCAATTCAAGAAGCCGCATAATGCGAGCACAAGTCAAGCGCCTGCGCCTGTCATCCAATTGCGGCCGGTTATGGCTGAGGGTCAATCTCCGCTGACGATCTCTTCATAGGCTTCGGTTGCTTCGAGCCAATCGGCCTCAGCTTGCTCCAGGTCGTTCACCAGCGCGGCGCGATCGCGCATCAAATCCTGCAAGGCGTCCGACGATAAGCCGGGGGTTGCGAGGTCGCTATCAATGTCCTCGATGCGCTTCGTCGCTTGGGCCATTTTCCGTTCGGCGTCTTTGGCTTTGGTTTTGAGCGGAGCCGCCGTCTTGCGGGCGTCAGATGCGCGCCGTCTATGCTCGGCTTTGTCCACGTTGGCATTGGCTGATGTCGCGCCAAACTCTGCTTGCTTTTTGGATTTGCTTTTCTTGGGTTTCGGCTTGGCCTCGTCGCGATCAGCACGCAGGACCAGGGCGCGATAATCCTGCAAATCGCCGTCATAGCGTGTCGCCGTGCCGTCTTTGACCAACCAGAGCTGATCCGCCGTCGCTTCGGCGAGATAGACGTCATGGGTGATCAGCAAAACCGCGCCCTGGAAATCGTTCAGCGCATAGATCAGCGCTTCGCGGCTATCGATGTCGAGGTGCGATGTCGGCTCATCCAGAATCAGGACGTGCGGCTGTTCGATAGCCATCAAGCCGAGCAACAAACGGACTTTTTCACCACCAGAGAGTTTGTCGACCTTGGTTTCGACTTTCTCATGGGAAAAGCCCATACTGGCGGCGATCGCGCGTTGGCGGGCAATGCTGGTATCACGCGGCAAGGCGCGTCGGACATGGTCCAGAACGGTTTCGCCGAGGGTTAGCTCGTCCATCTGGTCTTGCGAAAAATAACCGATGCGGACAGCCTTGGGAACGACCCGTTTACCGCCCATCAGAGGCAGGCGTTCGGCAATCGATTTGACCAATGTGGTCTTGCCCTGGCCATTAGTCCCAACGATCGCAATCCGGTCGTCTGGATCGAGACGCAGGTCCACATCGTCCAGAATGATCGCCTGATCGCCATAGCCCAGCGTCGCGCCTTGCAATTCCAGCATGGGCGGCGCCAGCCGGCCTTCCGGGGTGGAAAATGAGAACGGCGTCGTGCGCTCGCTGATCGGCACTGTGATGTCTTGCATCCGTTCCAGCATCTTGACCCGGGACTGGGCCTGACGCGCCTTCGAGGCTTTGGCACGGAACCGGTCAACGAAGGCCTGTAAATGCGCGCGATCGGCTTCCTGTTTAGCGCGCTGGCTTTCCAATTGCTCGGCTTTGGCCGCGCGCAATTTGAGCCAGTCATCATACCCTCCGGGACAAATGGAGAGCTGTCTGTGTTCCAGCGCAATGGTGTGACTGACACATCGGTTCAGCAGTTCCCGATCGTGCGAAACAATGATCACCGTATGGGGATATCGCTTGATATAGGTCTCAAGCCAGGCTGCGCCTTCAAGATCGAGATAGTTGGTCGGCTCGTCGAGAAGCAGCAGGTCAGGCTGTGAGAACAGGACACCGGCGATTGCTGCCCGCATTCGCCAGCCGCCCGAAAACTCTCGCGTCTGACGCGCCAGGTCTTCATGCTGAAATCCGAGCCCCATCAGAACTTCCGCCGCGCGCGCCTCGGCCGACCAGGCATCAATATCGATCAAACGGGTGTGAATGTCGGCAATCCGGTTCGGGTCGGTTGCGGTATCAGCTTCCGCCATTAGCGCAGCGCGCTCTTCATCGCAGGCAAGGACGATATCCAGGATGGTTTCGTCAC
>SPJK01083078.1_pt1 | contig 16917 bp, 17 predicted proteins | sample 3741771 | NCBI WGS metagenome assembly SPJK01 (sample SAMN10925997, study PRJNA522277) | cold seep metagenome | isolation source: Elba SIP-enriched marine methane seep metagenome, extraction at timepoint T2 | place: Italy: coast of Elba, Mediterranean Sea
CTGGCGCCTGGACTGCAGCCAAGGGCCTGGACGCGAACGGATGGCGCGTCGCTGTGGATGAGCTGATGCGATTTGCGATGCCCATACACATGACCAAACCGCGATTTGTAATTCAGGATACAGATGTCGCAGGCGTCGCCCTGAAACGCGGTGAAAAGGTCATGGCGCTATTGGGCGCGGCCAATCTCGATCCGGCGGTCTTCGCATCTCCTTTAACACTCGACCTGGCCCGCCGCCCGAATCGCCACACGGGCTGGGGCGGTGGACCGCATATCTGTCTCGGCCTGCATCTCGCGAAAATGGAAGCGGAACTGACCCTGTCAAAGATCGTCAGTCGCTGGCCTGACCTTGCAATGAGCGATCAGATAAAATGGTCGAAACGCATCGGCACGCGCGGGCTTGACGTGTTTCCGGTGACTTTGTCTGCCTGATCACTCAACGCGCCAGTTTCAGCGCTTTCGCGAACACGCTAGGCAATCCGTCCAGAGCATCCGCCACTGTCGTGCCTCCGGCTGCTTCGCCCTGCTCCGACCGCCAGACCTTCAGGGTCAGCGCGAAATGCGTGAACACGTGTCGGATTTCACCCATCTCTTGCCAATTCTCCGGCGAAGGAAACTCCGGTTCCGTCCAATCGCTCGCCCAATCCGATGTCGGCAGTCCCATCATACCGCCGAGCAGGCCCTTGTCCGGGCGGCGTTCGGTCAGCACCGTGCGGCCTGCCCCGAGTAAGACGTAGACATGTCCTACGCGCGTCGGATTCACCGCCTTCCTGGGCTTGATCGGATAGCGCTGCGGCTCGCCTTCGGCGCGCGCGGCGCACATGTCTCGCCAGGGACAAATCAGGCAATTCGGCGATTTCGGGGTGCACACGGTCGCGCCCAGGTCCATCAAGGCCTCGGCAAACTCGGCCGGGCGGTCTTCCGGGACAAGCCGCTCGACCTCAGTTTTCAGTTGCACCTTCTCAAGTTTCCAGTTGCCCTTCAGCGCCATCAGCCGCGCGAACACCCTGTCGACATTTCCGTCGACAGCGGCTGCCCGGCGACCAAATGCCAGAGCCGCGATCGCGCCCGCTGTATAGGGTCCAATGCCCGGCAATTTTTGCAGGGCCGCAGCCGTATCCGGCCAGTGTCCCAGCGCGGTGACCTCGCGGGCACATTTCAGTAAATTGCGCGCCCGCGCATAATAGCCAAGCCCTGCCCAGGCCGCCATGACGGCTTCATCTTGCGCCGCTGCCAGGTCTTCAATACGCGGCCAACGGGTCGTAAATGCGTGATAATACCGAGTCGCGTGGGGCACGGTGGTTTGCTGCAACATGATCTCGGCCATCCAGACACGGTAAGGATCTGGCCGCTCGCCCCGCGCGCGCGCTGCGGGTCCAACGCGCCATGGCAATTCGCGGGCCGCCTGCGCGTACCAATCGAGCAGGCGATCTGAAAGGTCTGCAAAGTGTAACTTTTCATCCATGTTCATGCCGGGCAAAGTGACGCGAATGGTGAAACGATCAAGCCTCGATCCGCTGGAAGAAGCCCGCGCGCGTGTAAAATTGCGCTATGCGAAGGCGAAGCCGGTGCATCCGGGGCCCGGCACGCTCGGCAAAGCAGCGATGCGACTGACGCGCAAGGCCCTCCCGAAAAAAGGGGCGACGCTCAGCCGGATCAAAGTTCAATGGCCAGAGATTGTCGGCGAACAGCTGGCAAGACTGTGTCGTCCCGAAAAGCTGACCCCCGCCAAAGGGGGTCGCAGGTTGACCCTCATGGTGATTCCGGCTGCGGCGGGCCTGGTGCAGCATCAGAGCGAAATGATCCGGCAGCGCGTGTCAGTGGCCGCAGGCGGCGACATCACCGCGATCAAGATTCTGCAAGGTCATTTCGACAAGGCGCAAAGTCACTTCAAAGCCAAGGTGAGGCCGCTAACGCCAGAGCAAAAAGAGGCCTTGATCGCCAGCGCACAATCAATTGAAGATGAAAAACTGCGCGATGCAATTGTTGCCTTGGGCGAAGCCGTGCTAACGGCTGAACCTGAAGATTCCACGACAGAAGACAGCTCCACTCTTCCATTCTAGTCACGCATGAAAGGTCCCCACATGCTCATGATCACCCGCCGAGTCGCTCTTGCAGCTTTTTCCGTTTTTGCGCTGACCGCGTGTGGGGCCGCGGATACAGGCAACGCGCAAACCGGCAGTTCGGGCGCCAGTGAAATAGCGCTGACAGACATCACTCTCGGCGAAGCGGACGCGCCGGTCACAATTGTGGAATATGCCAGTTGGACCTGCCCGGCTTGTCTGCAATTCCACACCGACGTCATCCCGATGCTGAAAAGCGAATACATCGAAACCGGTAAGGTGAAGCTGGTATTTCGCGAATTTCCGACCCCGCCGGCCAATATCTCGGTGGCTGGCTTCGCCCTCGCGCGGTGCGCCGGTGAAGACAATTATTACGCCGCCATCGATGATCTTTTCGCGGCTCAGAACAATGTCTTGAACCTCGCCCGCTCCGGTGGTGACATTGAAGGGGCCCTGCGCAGTCTGGCCTCCAGCTATGGCATTGAAGGCGAAGGCTTTAATGACTGCCTGGCCAACACGGACGTAACGTATGCGATCGGTGAGTCGGTAATGAAAGGTGACAGCCAGGGCGTGAATTCGACCCCGACTGTTTTCGTCAATGGCCAGAAGCTGCAAGGCTATGACTGGCGCAATGCAGATGGAATGCGCGCTGTGCTCAATGCTGAGCTCGGCGAAGACGCACCGTCGGACCTTGCCACGGAATAGGCTTCGTTTCGCCTTCGCAACAGCGTTAACAACTTGGCAACCAATCCGACTCAGACTGTTAAGGAAAGGTTATGAAAATGCTTCGTTTCACTCGTCGCGGCACTGTAATTGCTGCTGCAGCACTGGCCCTCGCCGCCTGTGGATCGTCCACGGATGCGACTGATTCGACCACCGATACGGGTGGCTCGGACGCCGACAAAGTGGTGCTGCAGGACATTGTCTTTGGTGATCCAGACGCGCCTGTCACATTGATTGAGTATGCGAGTTGGACCTGTCCGGCCTGCCTTGTCTTTCACACGCGCGTCCTGCCCGATATCAAATCCAATTATATTGATACGGGCCAGGTGAAACTGGTCTTCCGGGAATTTCCAACCGCGCCAGCCAATGTCACGGTTGCCGGATTTGCGCTTGCCCGCTGCACAGAAGGCGAAGCCTATTACGATATGCTGGACGAGCTGTTCGTGCGGCAGGATGCGATACTGACCCTCGCCCGTCAGGGTGGGCCTGTGGTCGAAGCGCTGAAACAGGTTGCCGCCAATCACGGTATCGAAGGGGACGAGGCTTTCCAGACCTGTCTCGACAGTGAAGACAATCGGAATGCTATTCGCGCATCGATCGCAGCGGCGAGAGGCAAAGGCGTCGATTCCACGCCAACCTTTTTCCTCGACGGCGAGCGGATGAGCAGCACAGCACGGATTTCCGTCGCGGCTTTTTCAGCCGAGCTTGACACCGCCATAGCGGCAAGCGCGAGCGAGTAAGGGGGACTGGGGGCCGCATGCAATTAAAAGAACTTCGCATCGCAGGCTTCAAGTCGTTTGTTGACCCTGAATCCGTTCCAATTCTTCCTGGACTGACCGGAATTGTCGGCCCGAACGGGTGCGGTAAATCCAACCTTCTCGAAGCGATGCGCTGGGCCATGGGTGCCAACTCGGCGAAAGCCATGCGCGGCGGAGAGATGGATGATCTGATCTTTTCCGGTGCTGCAGGACGGCCTGCACGTGAACTCGCAGAAGTGACGCTGGTGCTCGATAATGCCGCCCGCACAGCGCCGCCAGAGTTTAACAGCTCCGATACGCTGGAAATCATGCGCCGCCTCAAGCGCGGGGCCGGTACGAGCTATAAGCTCAATGGCCGCACAGTGCGCGGCAAAGACATCAAGCTCCTCTTCGCCGATGCCTCGACCGGGGCGAACTCGCCGTCTCTGGTGCGGCAGGGTCAGATCAGCGAACTTATCGGCTCGAAGCCTCAGAACCGTCGTCGTATTCTCGAAGAAGCCGCCGGTATTGCCGGATTGAACACGCGCCGCCACGAAGCGGAGCTGAAACTGCGCGGCGCCGAAACCAATCTTGAGCGACTGACTGAGGTGTCCGCCGAAGTCGAGCGCCAGCTCGACAGCCTGAAACGTCAGGCGCGCAAGGCCCGCAAATACAAGGAATTGAGCTCCAAGATCTCGGCTCTGGAGGCCTTCCTCGCGCATTTGAAATGGCACACGGCCAAACAAGACCAGGAAATAGCCGCGGTTTCGCTGGCTCGCGCGAAAACTGATGTTGAGCGCCTCACGCGCGAAGCCGCAGTGGCGGAGACCAAGCGTCTCGAAGCGAGCGATGGCATCGGTCCACTGCGCACGGCTGAAGCCGTCGCATCCGGTAAACTCGGCCAAGCGCGGATTGAACTCGCCAAGGTCGAAACCGAGCGCAAGAATGCCGCTGACTTGCTCGCCGGACTGGAACGCGAAGCCACGCGCCTCGCCGAAGACATCCAACGCGAACAGAGTCAGAAAGAAGAAGCCGAGGGCACGCTCGCTGACGCGCACGAAGCACTGGCGGCTCTGCCCGTCGAGAACGACACCACGAACAAAGACAAAGAGGCCGAAGCTGAGCGCGTACTCGCAGAGGCCAAGCAAGGGCTCGAACGCGCGCAAGCCGACGCTGATGCAAAGGGCGAAGCGTTCGCCCAGAAACGTGCAGAAATTCAAGCACTTGAAGCCAATGCCAATGCCCACCGTCGCCGCATGGAAAGCCTTGAACAAGAGGTTCAGCATCTGCGCAGCGCGGTCGAAGCATTGCCGGACACAACAGCTCTGACCAATGAGTTGCACGTCGCACGTGAAGCTGAAACGGAAGCCGAAACCGCGCACAAAGCCGCGCAGGACGCGCTCGAGACGGCAGAACAGACGATCATCGACAAGCAGGAAGCCGAGCTTGCAGCGAAAGCGCCCGCCGACGAAGCTCAGGATGCGCTGCGGACGCTCGAGACTGAGATTGCTGGCCTCACCCGCCTGCTACGCAAAGCGGAGTCGACGCAAAGCCCGCCTGTGGTCGAACAGATGCGGACACGTGATGGCTACGAAAAGGCGGTCGCAGCGGCGCTTGGCGACGATTTGCAGGCGCCGACCGATCGTTCCGCATCGATTTTCTGGGGCGGCAGCCAGGTCAAGACGCAGGCCCTTCCCGGCTATGCCAAGCCCCTGACCGATTTCGTCGAGGCACCCGGTGAACTCGCCGCACGCTTATCGCAATGCGGTGTCGTCTCCCGCTCCGAAGGCGAAGAACTCGCGCCAGATCTGAAGCCCGGACAACGCCTTGTCACACTCGACGGCCACTTGTGGCGCTGGGATGGCTTTACCCGCACACCGGCTGCTCCGGTGGCAGCGGCGGAACGTCTCGAACAACAAGCGCGGTTGGAAACAGCACAGGGCGCACTCGGTCCGCAACGTCAAAGCGTGTCGGACCTACAAGCAACCTATGCGCAGGTTCGCGGCGCCCGCATCGGCGCAGAAGAAGACCTGAAGCAATATCGCCGCGGCGTTCAGGACGCAGCTCAACGGCTTGACCAGGCCCGACGTAATCTGGCCAGCGCCAAACAGCACGCGGATCGCGCCAGCCTGAAATCAGATGCAGCCAAGGAAAACCTGGCACGCGTCGAATCAGACCTGCACATCGCGCGGGAAGCTTATCAAACCGCGGCCAAGCCTGAGAATACCGAAGACCTGGCGCAGCTCGAACACGCCGTTGCCGAGGCTCGAAATGTGCTGGCCGGCGCACGCGACCACGAAACCGAGTGCCGAGGTCGCCTGACCGACCTGACCCGCAACCGCCAACAGGCCATGGCGCGCCGCACAGCGCTGGAACAAGACGTCGAGCGTTGGACAGGCCGCCTGCAAAGCTCGGCCACGCGCGTCGAGGCTCTGGTCAAACGCCGCGCCGAAGCGGCCAGCGAAGCGGCGCAGGCCAAAGCTCGCCCGGAAGCGTTGCAAACCCAGCTTGATACGCTAGCGGCCCGCGTTGAAACCCTCGAGGTTGAACGGCAACACGCGGCCGATACGCTCGCCGCTCGCGAGGCAGAAATCCGCGACGTCGAGGAAACCGCGCGTTCAACCAATAATCTCGCCATGAGTGCGCGCGAAACTCTGGCCATCGCCAACGCGAAACTGGAAAACGCCACTGAGCGCCTGGGGGAAGCCTCGGAGATCGCGCAGTCGCATTTCCAACGCGCCCCAGAAGGCCTTCTCGCCATCGCCAAGGAAGGTCTGGACGACGAGACCATGGCCGCGCTGGATGTGAAAGATGCTGAACGCCAACTCGAGATCCTGCGTCATGATCGCGAACGTCTCGGCGGCGTGAACATGGAAGCCGAATCAGAAGTTGAAGAGCTGTCTTCGCGCCTCGGTTTACAGGCCGAAGAGAAAGCCGACCTGACCGCCGCGATCGCGAAACTGCGCGAGGGCGTCAAAGCGCTGAATGATGAAGGTCGCACGCGCCTGCTCGGGGCATTCGACCAGGTCAATGAACACTTCAAAGCCCTGTTCACAACCCTGTTCCGGGGCGGTGAAGCTGAGCTTCGTCTAGTTGATGCAGACGACCCGCTTGCAGCCGGCCTCGAGATTTTCGCGCAACCTCCCGGTAAGCGCCTCGGCACGCTGTCCTTGATGTCAGGTGGCGAACAAGCGCTGACCGCGACGGCGCTGATCTTTGCTGTGTTCTTGTCGCGCCCCTCGCCAATCTGTGTGCTGGATGAGGTTGATGCGCCGCTGGATGATGCGAATGTCGACCGCTTCTGCCGGATGCTCGACGAAATGCGCCAACGTACCGATACACGCTTCATTGTGATCACCCACAATGCCGTGACGATGAGCCGTATGGATCGCCTGTTCGGCGTCACCATGCGCGAAAAAGGCGTCTCCAAGCTGGTGTCGGTCGATCTCGACACCGCCGAAGAGCTTGTTGCAGCCGAATAGACGGATTAGCGACTCGCCATGACCGAAAGTGAAAACGACGATCTCGCGACCCGTATTGCCCGCGCCAAAAGCGCGCAGGAGCAGGTTGAGAAAAAGCAAAGGCAAGCTGATGCCTCTGCCGGTGTATCGGCCGGCGCGCTGGCATTACGGTACGGCGCAGAGTTCGGGGCGTCCGTATTTGTTGGGATTATGATCGGTTTGGGCATCGATCATTTCTTCGGAACACGGCCCTGGGGCCTGTTGATCATGTTGGGCTTCGGGCTGGCGGCAGGAATCCTAGGTGTTATTCGCGCCTACAAAGAGTTGACTGACGCAACTAATCCGGCCATGAGCGCCGACAAAACAAGCCCTGAAGCTGACGAATAGACGCGAAAATGAATCTATTTTTCCATAAAGCCGCAGACCCGATGCACCAGTTCGAAGTCCAGAAATGGTTCGAGCTGCCACCTGTCTTTGGCTATGATATTTCCTTTACGAATGCGGCTGGCTTCATGCTGCTCGGCGTCGTGCTGTGTATCGCGTTCTTCGGATACGCCGCATCACGCAGCAAGATCGTGCCCAATCGTCTGCAATCCATGGGCGAGATCGGCTATGGTTTCGTCGCCGACATGATCCGCGGCACGGCCGGTGAAGAAGGCCTGCGCTTCTTCCCATTCGTGTTCACACTCTTCTTCTTCATCCTGTTCGCCAACATGATCGGCATGGTTCCGTACGCGTTTACGACGACCAGCCACATCATCGTCACCGGCATGCTGTCCTTGCTGGTCATCGGCATTGTTGTTGTTTTCGGCCTTTGGAAGAATGGCTTGAAGTTCTTTGGTCTGTTCGCACCGTCGCTGGGCGATATGCCAATCCTCGGCAAGATCGTGATCTATGCGATCTTGATTCCGATCGAAATTATCTCGTTCATCGCGCGCCCTCTGACGCTTTCCCTGCGTCTCTTCGCGAACATGCTGGCAGGCCACATCCTGCTGAAACTGTTCGCAGGATTTGTCGTAACCGGCGTCACTGTCGGCGGTGTTGGCTACCTTGTGGCGCCGCTCGCCTTTGGCATGGGCATCGCGCTGAACGCGCTCGAATTCCTCGTTGCAGGTCTGCAAGCCTACGTGTTTGCTATTTTGACCTGTGTTTACCTGAACGACGCATTACACCCGTCGCACTAAGGAACTGTTTTCACTGCGGCCATTTAGCCGTGCTGTTTCATCTTGACGTGCCCCAAGGAACACGCTTCACGGGGCGCAAATCGAACGAAAGACTTCCCAAAGGAGATTCTCATGGAAGGCGATATCACTCTCGGTCTTAAATATGTCGGCGCTGGCCTGGCGACGCTCGGCATGATCGGTGCGGCCATTGGTGTGGGTAACATCTTCGGCTCATTCCTCGACGCCGCGATGCGCAACCCGTCTGCTGCTCCACAGCAAACCGGTAACCTGTTCATCGGTATGGCGCTGTCAGAAGCGCTCGGCATTCTGTCATTCCTGGTCGCAATTCTGATCCTGTTTGTGGTCAGCTAAGCCGACACTTGGATTTAGACGTTTAGGGACCCGATAGGCTATGTTTGCAATCGTATTGGCTGCAGAAGCTGCTCATGGTGCAGAAAAGGCGGCATTCCCGCCTTTTGAAACCTGGCACTTCCCCTCCCAGATTTTCTGGTTGGCCTTGCTCTTCGGGTTTCTCTACTTTGTTCTTTCGCGCTTCATCCTGCCGAGCATTGGCAGCACACTGGAGCGACGTGAGGGCTCGATTGCCAGCGATCTCGATGAGGCGGCACGCCTGAATGAGGAAGCTGTCGACGCCCAAAAGGCCGTTGAAGTCTCGATCGCCAAGGCACACGCCAAAGCGCGCGAGACGGCTGACAAGGCCCGAACCAAGATCGACAAGAACATCGCAGCGGAAACCGCCAAGGTCGACGCTGAAGTGGATGCCAAACTGGCAGAAGCTGAAACCCGCATCACTGCCTTGCGCGAAGATGCGATGAAGAATGTCGAATCAATCGCGGGTGACACCGCCGAAGCGATCCTCGGAAAATTCAGCTCGAAAGCTGGCAAGACCGAGATTGCGTCAGCTGTAAAATCTGCGCTCGGAGAAGGATAGACACTCATGCGTTACGCCCTTCTCCTTCCCGCCCTTCTCGCGGCCCCAATGGCGCATGCCGCTGGCGACGAGGCCGTCGCCTGGTACGCAGACCCGGTCACCGCGATCGCGATGAGCGCTCTGGTGGTGTTTCTCCTGATCGTCACATTTGTCGGCGGTTTCAAAACGATTTTCTCGAAGCTCGACGAACGGGCTGGTGGCATTCAGAATCAGATCGACGAAGCCCGCGCCCTGCGCGAGGAAGCGGCGAAACTGATGGCAGACGCCAAGAAGAAAGCCAAAGACGCTGACGCTGCTGCAGATGATATCATCAAACGCGCCAAAGCGGATGCGGACGCGATGATGAAGCAGGCCAAAGCCGATCTGAAAACCAAAGTCGCTCGCCGCGAAGCCCAGGCTGAAGCTCGCATCGCGCGCGCCGAAGCCGACGCGGCAGCTGACGTTCGACGCGTCGCAGCTGACGCGGCAACTGAAGCAGCTCGGGCTATTCTGGCCGGATCAGGCGAAACAGACGACCTCTTCGACAACGCCCTTGGCGAGATCGATAAGCGTCTCAACTAGCTGAAGACCTAATTTTACGAAGTTGAATTCAGGAAACCCGTTCGAATGAGCGGGTTTTACTTTTTGACTGACGTGCTTTTTTCGCGGCCAAACACAGCCTTCATCAGCCAGTTTGGGGCAAACCGCTCGACACGCGGATGTCGATCAAGAACGCCTTCCATCCAGCGACGTCCCCAAAGCGAATTACGCCCGAGCAGCACAACCCCCAGAATCGCAATCGGCAAACCGATCGGCAGCAGCGGCGTCACAAAAGCAATCGGGATCGCAACCGCGATCAGAGCCAGACCCAGCATCGCAAACGCCTGACGGACAAGCGTGCGCACGCTCGAGCCGACAACCCCCAGCGGGGCCGACGCAGCGCTCTGCTTGAGGCGTTCGTCACCGAAAGGAGATGATCCGTCTGGCATGTGAATTAATATGGTCCTCTCGGCCCCGGTTCCAATAGGCCCTTTGTGAATTATGACTCTGGCAAGACTTAGGCAATTTGCCTACACACATATCGTTGAAATGACGTGAATTTCATTCGAGAGTTTCGTCAAAAGCACACAGGGTACCCGGTGAACCAGCTCAAAAGCATCCAGACCCTGCGCGCGCTCGCCGCTCTGGCCGTCATGTTTGCCCACTTGCAGGGATTAGAGTCTCAATTATCTGGCGATACACCGATCCTGTCAAACGCCTGGATCGCTGGCGTCAGCGGCGTGGACCTGTTTTTCGTCATTTCCGGATTTATCATGGTCTGGATTGCCGGCGACTGGCAAAGCGGGACCAGGAGCAGCGCGAAATTCCTGTTTTCGCGGGTGCTGAGAATCTATCCGCTTTGGTGGCTTTTCGCTGCAATTACAGCCGCTTACTTTTTCGTCACCTTGGGTGCCCCCTGGGATGTCGACCGTATCGCCGAAGACGGTGGCGTCATGCATCTGGTGAAGTCATTCCTGCTGTTGCCGCAAGGACCGCCGCCGGTCTTGTTGCTCGGCTGGACGCTCATCCATGAGATGTATTTCTATCTTGTCTTTGCACTGATCCTGTTGCTGCCGGTCAAGGCGCGCAAACCGGCCTTCCTCCTGTGGGCCGCGATCATTGCTGCCTCGACGGCGTTGCAACTCACCGGCTTCAGCGCCGATAGCTTGCTCAGTCTGGCCCTTTTTCCGTTGACGCTTGAATTTTTACTTGGCAGCGCCGTGGCTTGGATCATCCGCGCTGGATTCACGCGATTCGCGGTCGCGGCACTGATCATCGGCGGTGTCGGACTGGTTTTCGCGATCATCCATGTCGATTTCTCAACCGTTACCGATCTGCAACCAACCTATCGAACCCTCGCATACGGCCCGGCCTATGCGCTGATCGTGTATGGCCTGGTCAGCCTGGAACAACGCGGAGTGGGGAAACGCTTTTTCCCGACTACGCTCGTACGAATCGGCGATTGGAGCTATTCGCTCTACCTCTGTCATATTCTCGTGATCACGGCCGTGGCGCGGGTGTTCTTTTCAACTTTCAGCACCCCCGGCCCGCTCGACAATCTGATATTCCTCCTGATCGCCGGCAGTCTCGCGATCGTGGTATCGGGCCTGACTTATACGCTGTTCGAAAAGCCGCTGCTTCAGCGCACACGTAACGTCCGCAATCGGCTGTTCAGCGCCGCGCCGCAGGCAGGCGCGTGATGACAAAACTCTACTCCATTCAGGCCCTGCGCGGGATCGCCGCGCTCGCGGTGTTTCTGTGCCATATTATGGCGATCGAAGAAGCCCATTCCGAGCGCGGTGCCAAGCTCACCGACCTCTGGATCAACGGCGCACACGGCGTCGATCTGTTTTTCGTGATTTCCGGTTTCATCATGGTCTGGGTCGCATCAGATATACAGCGCGGCGCGGCCAGCGCGGGCGACTTCCTGTTTTCACGTGCGACACGGATTTATCCGCTCTGGTGGTTGTTTGCGATCGCGATGGTGGTGTTCTTCTATGTCATGAAAGGCTCGTTCTGGGACGCGCCGAGGATCAGCGCCGCCGAGCTCAATGGCCCGCTACATCTGCTCAAATCGTTCCTGCTATGGCCGCAGCCAGAACACCCCGTCCTCGGCGTTGGGTGGACCCTTGTGCATGAGATGTATTTCTACATCGCGTTCGCGGCGTTGATTTTTCTCCTGCCCGCGCGGTTTCGGATTTACGGCATCGTCGCCTGGTCAATTGCCGTGATCGCCGGCGCATTGGCCGGTCTTTCGGATCAATTCAGCGGCGATCTGATCGAGCTCTTCTTCTATCCAATGACGTTGCAGTTCACGCTCGGGGCGCTTGTCGGCTATGCGATCAAAGCCGGGTGGCGAAAGCATGCGCTGGCCTGCGCCATTATCGGAGGCGCAGGCTTGCTGGTGCCGTTCCTCAATCTCGACAGAGCGATCGTATCTACCGTCAACGGCGACGACTTTTCCGGGATGGATCTGGTTTGGCTGAGGACGGTGTTTTACGGCATTCCCACAGCGCTACTGATTTACGGCCTTGTGGCGATGGAACTTGGACGCGGTCTCGGGTCGCGCATTCCCAAATTCATGGTCGATCTCGGCGACTGGAGCTATTCGCTCTACCTCTGCCATACGCTGACTATCAGCGCGATTGGGCGCGTCACGTATACCCTGTTTGAGCCCGGACCCATTGCAACGCCGGTTTATCTCATCCTGGTGACGATCGGGACTATTACCGTCTCTGCCTTCACCTATCGCTGGTTCGAGCGGCCAGCGATTCGGCTCTTCCGGCGCTGGCGCGCGAAACCTGCGGACAGCTCCAAAGACACGACGCCTTCTGCGGTTTAGCCGCTACTCTGCAGCAACCGCTTCCGGCGCGGGCGGCGTCCATTTCAAGACCGGCTTGCTCGCCGCCTGTGTGTCGTCCAGCCGCTTCATTGGCGCAAGATAAGGCGCGCTTTTCAACGCATCATCGCCTTGTGCGGCCCGCTCGGCAATCACCGTCAGCGAGTCGCAAAAGCGATCGAGTTCCTGTTTGCTCTCGGTCTCGGTCGGTTCGATCAACATCGCGCCGTGCACCACCAGCGGGAAATACATGGTCATCGGGTGATAGCCCTCGTCCAGCATTGCCTTGGCGATATCGATGGTCTCGATCCCATCCGCTGTAAACGCGTCTGAGAACAAGGCCTCGTGCATGCAATAGCCTTCAAAAGCGGGTGTCATCACAGATTTCAGGCGCGCCTGGATATAGTTGGCGTTCAACACCGCATCTTCGGCAACTTGTTTCAGACCGTCAGCGCCATGGCTCAACATATAGGTCAGCGCGCGGACGAACATGCCCATCTGGCCATGGAAGGCGACCATGCGGCCAAAGGCTTCAGACGCGTCGCCATCGGCTTCTTCGACGAGGCGGAACCCATCATCGTCCTTGACGACGAACGGAACCGGCGCGAACGGCGCAAGCGCATCTGACAGAACTGTCGGACCAGAACCGGGTCCGCCGCCGCCATGCGGTGTCGAAAAGGTTTTGTGCAGATTGATATGCATCGCATCAACGCCAAGATCACCCGGACGCACGCGCCCGACAATCGCATTGAAATTCGCGCCATCGCAGTAGAAATAGCCACCCGCAGCGTGGATCAGGTCAGCGATGTCCTTGATATCCGTTTCGAACAGGCCGCACGTGTTCGGATTGGTCAGCATGATGCCAGCAATATCATCTGTCGTTTCAAGCTTGCTTTTGAGGTCCGCCATATCGACCCGGCCACGCGCATCGGCCTTGATTTCGTCGACGATGAAGCCGCACTGGATCGCCGTCGCTGGATTGGTTCCATGTGCGGATTCTGGCACCAGGACGCGCTTGCGGGTGTCGCCGTCGCCGCGCGCGATCAGCGCCTGACGAATGGCCAGCATGCCGCACAACTCGCCGTGCGCGCCGGCTTTCGGGCTCATCGCCACAGCCGGCATGCCGGTCAGCGTTTTCAGCCAGGTCGCAAGCTCATCGATCAGCTCCAACGCCCCTTGAACCGTTCGCTGCGGTTGCAACGGGTGAATGTCGGCAAAGCCAGGCATCCGCGCCGCTTTCTCGTTCAGCCGCGGATTGTGCTTCATCGTGCACGAGCCGAGCGGGAACAGGCCGAGGTCAATCGCATAATTGCGCTGACTGAGCCGCATATAGTGGCGCACGGCTTCTGGCTCTGACAGGCCTGGAAGGCCGCTGCCTTGCTTACGGGTGACACCGCCTAGGCGAACAGTCTTGCCCGCAGGTTTCGGCAGATCAACGCCGGTCTTGTCCGCCGAACCAATCTCGAAGATCAGATCTTCATGCTGTAACAGGCCTTTCGAGCCGGAAACGGTTTGCGCGTCTGAGACTGCGGTTCCAAAAGGCGAGGTCGGTCGACCAACAGATTGCATGCCCATCACAGCACCTCCTTCAGGGCCGCAGCATAGGCGGCAATATCGTCTTGGGTTGTGCACTCGGTCGCGGCTGCGATGATGACATCGCCGAGCGCGTCATCTGGCAGCAACCGGCTGGCGCGAACGCCGCCCAGAACGCCGCGTTCCTCGAGCATGGCCAACACCGCTTCGGCATCGACCGGGGTCCGGAAAGCAAACTCGTTGAAGAAGCGCGGTGTCAGGATCTCAACGCCGGGAACGGCCTCCAATGCGTCGGCGAGATCGCATGTAACCTCGTGATTAAGCTGCGCCAGCGTTTTCAATCCGGTTCCGCCCAGCAAAGTCATGTGCGCGGTGAAGGCAAGCGCGCAAAGGCCCGAATTCGTACAGATATTTGACGTCGCCTTGTCGCGCCGGATGTGCTGTTCGCGGGTCGAAAGGGTCAATACGAAACCGCGTTTGCCATCGGCGTCGACCGTCTCGCCGCAAAGACGTCCTGGCATCTGCCGGACCAGTTTCTGCGTGCAGGCGAACAGGCCAACATACGGACCGCCAAAGGTCAGCGGATTGCCGATGGATTGCCCCTCGCCCACGGCAATGTCTGCTCCCATCTCGCCGGGCGGTGTGACCAGTCCCAGCGAAACCGCTTCGGTGAACACGCTGACCAGCAGCGCTTTTTTCTCGTGCGCAGCGTCGGCAACTGGCGACAGGTCCGTCACGGTGCCAAACACGTTCGGCGATTGACCGATGACGCAGGCCGTGCCGTCATCGACATGCTTGACCAATTCCAGTTCGCCATCGATCGCGGCGTCCAATGCAATCACTTCAATGCCTTGCGCTTCACAAAGCAGGCGTGTCGCGGCGGCGTAGTGAGGGTGTAGTCCGCCAGACAGGACGACTTTCTTGCGGCGGGTGACACGGCACGCCATCACAGCCGCCTCCGCACACGCGGTCGAGCCGTCATACATGCTGGCATTGGCGACATCCATCGCCGTCATCGCCGCAACCTGGGTCTGAAACTCGAACAGTGTCTGCAACGTGCCTTGCGCGATTTCAGGCTGGTACGGGGTGTAAGTGGTGAGAAACTCCGAGCGCTGGATAATCATATCCACGCTGGCGGGCACATGGTGCTTATAGGCCCCTGCCCCGACAAAGAACGGAACGTCGCTCGCCGTCGTGTTCTTTGCAGCCAGCCGGGCGAGGTGGCGCTCGACTGCAAGCTCGCCCTGATGATCCGGCAAGTCGTGGATGGTGCCCGTCAAGCGCGCGCTTTCCGGGACGTCTTGATAGAAATCGTCAACCGAGGTTGCGCCGATCGTCTTCAGCATTGCGGCGCGATCTTCAGGCGTAAGGGGGAGATATCTCATTCAGCGAGTCCTTCCGGTCAGGAGGGTAAAATTATGAAAAGTGAAATCAGGATCGGGATGCCGATAGCGTCCATGATGGCGATCTTGCGCAACGGGCCTTTAAACTGACCTTGCACCGCGCAAAGCACCAAAAACGACACCATGCTGATCGCAGCAGCCCAAAGCGCTGGCCAGCGGAACAGTTCTACATGCGCTGCGACGGCGCAACCGGCGCCGACTATGCCAAGCAGGATGGCGCGGTGCTGCAACAGGGTCTGAAGCGTCTTGTCGTCGGCTGATACACCGTAAAGACGCACCAATTGGCCTGGTGCCACCGCCGCAATGACGGGTGGCAGCTTAATAAACGCCAATCCCCAGAACAGCACCGTGATCAGCATGACCTACAGTCCGTCGCAGAAGGTTTTATAGGCGGCCGCGTCCATCAAGCCGTCCAGTTCGCTTTTGTCGGACAATGTCAGCTTGCAGAACCAGCCTTTGCCCTCGGGATCTTCATTGACGGTTTCGGGGGCTTCGGCGAGGTCGCCATTTCCGGCCGTCACGTCTCCGCCAACCGGCGCATAGACATCTGAAGCCGCTTTCACGCTTTCTACGACAGCCATGTCATCGCCCTTGCTGAAGCTTGCACCGGCTTCAGGGACTTCGACAAAAACGACATCGCCAAGCTGTTCAGCGGCATATTTGGTGATCCCGATCGTGCCGACATCGCCATCGACGCTGATCCATTCATGATCTTCAGTAAAATATATGCTCATCGCATTCACCCCGTTAGCGTTTGTAATTTGGTTGTATGAAAGGCAGGTCGCAGACTTCCGCCGGACGGGCTTTGCCGCGAACCATCAAATCGATTTTTGTCCCCGCGACCGCCAGGTCGCTGCGGACATAACCCATAGCGATCGGTTTCTCGACGCTGGGGCCAAACCCGCCTGAGGTGACCACGCCAATACGGGTGCCATCGAGGTGGATTTCAGTTCCCTCGCGCGCCGGTGCCCGTTCAAGAGGCTGGATCCCGACGCGTTTCTCGGTTGGGCCGTTTTCAAAAGCAGAGAGGATCCGCTTCGCGCCAGGAAAATCAGCCCGTTCGCGACGTGATTTCTGGATGACCCATCCGAGATCGGCTTCAACCGGATCGCGGGTCGTGTCCATGTCGTGGCCATAGAGGCACAGCCCGGCTTCCAGGCGCAGGCTGTCGCGTGCGCCGAGGCCGATTGGCTTCACCCGCTCATCGGCGAGCAGGTTTTCGACAATGCCGAGACCATACTCATTATTTGGTAGCAGCAGCTCGAAACCATCCTCGCCGGTATATCCGGATCGCGACAGCATGATCTTTTCGTCGCCGCGCTGAACATAGGCGCAGCGCATGAATTTCAGATCCGCAGCTTCCGGGAAATGCTGCGCAAGAACCGCTTCGGCTTTCGGACCTTGCAAGGCCATCAGGATGCGATCGTCGGCTTTTTGCAGCCGCGCTTCGTCGCCAAGCTCGCGCTCTATATGCGCCCAATCCTGCGCCTTTACGGCGCCATTGACGACGATGTACAACATGCCA
>SPJK01015810.1_pt1 | contig 16893 bp, 10 predicted proteins | sample 3741771 | NCBI WGS metagenome assembly SPJK01 (sample SAMN10925997, study PRJNA522277) | cold seep metagenome | isolation source: Elba SIP-enriched marine methane seep metagenome, extraction at timepoint T2 | place: Italy: coast of Elba, Mediterranean Sea
CCCAAAAATTAGTAGTAATGGCATCAAAAGACGAAGTCACTCGGTATTCGGATGAAGAATTAGCCGAATTCAAAGCCCTTCTTGAAGAAAAGCTCAAAATTGCTACCGATCAAATTGCGAGCCTGGAGGCACAAATCCTGGAAGTTTCAGAGAACACCCAAGACGAACACGGTGGTGATTGGGTAGATGATAGCAGTATAAATAGTGAAGTGGAGATGCTCAATGATATGGCTATCCGCCAGCGGAAATATTTGCAAGATTTGAACTTCGCACTTCTACGAATTAAGAATAAGGCGTATGGCATTTGTGTACTAACTGGCGACCTGATCGATAAGCGACGGCTTATGGCGGTGCCCACTACCACCAAGAGTTTGCAAGCCAAAAATGATCAGCGAAAGATGGACGAGGAGCGAATGACACATCGCGTTACCAATAAACCTTATGTCAAAAAAACAGGCAAGGGATGATAAGTCATCACGAATGTCATGAACAAGCCCGCTTCGAGCATGCCCCCTACTGTTCCTATTAATCTTTAAGCAAAGTTCGGATAAGCAGTGGAATCAATAAGAGATCTGCTACCAAAGCACTCACTAGCGTCAGGCTAATGAGCAAGCCAATCGTGACACTTGGCGGATGGATACTGAATAGCATCACCAGAAATCCGAAGAACAGAATAAAGCTAGTAAGCACGATGGCTTTCCCCGTTTCCCGAAATGTAATGTGGATCGCTTCGTCTATGCCCAAGCCTTTCATCCGGGCAAGCTTGAATTTGCTTAGGAAGTGAATGGTGTCATCTACGGCAATACCGAAAATTACAGCAAATACGATACTGACCCCGGCTTCCAATTCAATGCCTAGAAACCCGATCAAGGCGCCAGCTAAAAGTAAGGGAACCATATTGGGGATCAACGAAATAACGAGCATGCGAGCATTCTGAAAAAGCAAGGCCATCAACACACTAACGATTAGAATTGCCATACCCAAACCAAGTAACAAGCTTCGCCGAATGTACTCGGCATTTTTATCAATTATCAAGCCTGTCCCCGTGCGGCGTACCTTCATTAACGAAGTGTCGATATTCGCTGCTACCCATGCGTCCGCTTCTTCGCCAAACTCCTTAATAGATTCTGCTCCAATATCCTTAATCCTGCTGGTCACTCGTGCCTTGGTCTCATCTTCACTAACCAACACATTCACATTCAAAAGGGGCACTTGATCCGCCAGGCGTTTATAGCGACGGTATTCCGCCTCCGTTTCGGGCAGTTGATAAGCATCCAGTCGATTATTGGCATGCATCTGGTTTAAGCTCTTATACACTGCCGTCACCGAGCCAATGGCCTGCAAAAATGGAAACTGATGCAGGTATTCTTCCAGTTTGGCCATTTCTTGTAGGACCGGATAATCCGTAACTCGATTCGCTCCTTGAGTGAAGACCGCAAATTCAAGCGGTCGGAAACCGCTGAGTTCTTGTTCGAAGTAGCGAAAATCATCGGTGATCTGCTCACCTCTCGGCATGTTGGTAATGATGCTATAGTTGGTGGTAATCTGGCTAATACCGATTGCACATAAAACGGCAGCAATACCAGCTCCCCAAATTATTCCTCTGCGTCGATTGGTAGCAAAGCGATAGGAGCCTTCCATTAGTCGCTCCCAGAAGGCTTGTCCTCGACCAAGTTTAATGATCTGATCGGTGCGCAAAAAGGATAGGCAGGAGGTCGTAAAGAGGATAACCGTCAAATAGGCCACCATGACTCCAAGCGCTGCATTGATGCCAAAATCACGGATCGGTCCTACTCTGGAAGTCAGCAAGCTGGCAAAGCCAATAGCCGTCGTTATTGAGGTGAGTAAAGTAGCCAGGCCGATCTCCCTCACAGTAGTAGCAATCGCCGCTTCTTTCGTCTCTCCTTTCCGCAATTCATCAATGTATTTGGACATGATGTGAATGACGTCCGATGTGCCTACAATGATCATCAGCACCGGATACAAAGCAGAAATTGCATTCAATTCCCGCCCCATTGCTCCCAATAATCCAAAGAACAATAACATCCCCAGGCCAATTGAAGCCAGGGAAACGACAATGCCCCAGGTCCGCCTGAAAATGAAGAACATCACCAGGCAAACTAAGAGTCCGGATACAAGGGCTGAAACCAAGACCTCGCGAATCTGCATCCGCACCAATTCCTTCTGAAAATACGGCCGACCCATCATATGAACCCGGGGGAAGCGATGCGTTTCGAGCAAAGCATTAAGGGCTTGCATCATTTCCCGCGAATCCTGCAACGACATACTACTGGTTGTTTTCATGAAAACCATTAAGGCCGTCGCATCCTCGTTGATGAAATTGTAAACGAAGCGTTCATCCGCCAGTATTCGTTCACGATCGGCTTCGTAGCGAGTTGGATCTTGGCGGTGTATCGCGGGGATAGTTGTGACCGCGAAAGGGGTTTTGACCGGATAGGAAAACTGTGTAAGTGATTGGGTCTCCATCACATAGGGCAATTCCCGGCTCTCTAATGCAAACCGATGGGCCTGGTCCAGAAACGCGCTATCGAACACTCCTTCTTCTCTCACCAGGGCCACCAGCATGAAATTATCGTCGGCTTCGAAGTTTTCGATGAAGTCTTGGAAGAACGCGAGGTCATCATCTCCTTCCGGAAAGAATTGTTCAAAGTCGAATGAAAATTTGACCTGGGTTACGAAATAACCGCTTACGATGGCCAGGAAGCCAAAAAAAATAATGATTGGAAGGCGATATCGAGTCATACCTATTACTATGGTTGCTCACTTTTGGGGTATCGCCTAGTACAACCGTTGAAGGAAGGAAGGGTTTTCGCCCCAGCGTCATTTTTTCTACATTTACTTCATGAACTGGACCGAACAACTCCCTCTTCCTTTACAAACCTATGCTGCTGAGATTGCCGCTACAGCCAGGCCTTGTCTGCGACTACAACTCCTGGATCGGATGCCATCTCGCCGTTGGGAGTCGTGCCTCGGTCGGGTTTTATTTTGGCCAGCTGATCGGCCATGGCCGCGCGATCAGCGCGATCGTCCCTTAATCGGCCTACTACAGCTCAACTTGGCTGAACTTCCTCCAATTACTGGCTTACCCCATGAAGGTATCCTCCAATTCTTTGTGGCCGATGAACCGAACTGGGGAAGCACTACCGCTACATCCGACAGCTCGGTCCTCAGCGCAGTGTACCATCCGATCCAGTTTCCAGCGGAGGTCAAACTACTTGATGACTTCTCCTTTCTTCCAAACTACGAGCATCCTCCGCTGCGCAAGGATATTTGCCTCGCGGTCGATGCTAAGCTCGATCAGATGCCAATGCCGCCGGAAGACTATCGTTTCCCGGCGACCCTCGGTGCCATATTCGATGCCTTGGGTGATGAAAAATGGACCGTATTAACTGCTTATCGGCGGTTGATTGGTACGGTTGGGCACCGCTTGGGAGGCTATGCTGGCTTTGTACAAGATGACCCGAGAGACGAGAATTCCTCTTGGGAGCTTCTATTACAGCTTGACAGCTCTCCTGAACATGGCTTATTCTGGGGCGATTACGGCGTAGCACATTGGTACTTTAACCCTAGTCAAGAAAGGATAGAAGACTTATTTGGCACTGCTTGGCACGAATGGGCAAGCAGCTAATCTGAACGCTGGATTTCACTATGCATCATTTGTCGGAAACGCAACGTTTGCAATAGCTTTTCTATATCGGGCTGCCAACGTCCGCTGGCCCCAAAACCTGCCGACCAGGTACTGCGTAATTCTTCCAGCAGTTGGGGATCTGTTCGATAGGCCGCCGCTTCCAGGATGCCACGGTAGTGGTACATTTGCCAGTGTTGAGCAAAAGCACTGCCAGCCTGGTCCTGAAATCCTTGAATGATGATCTTGCTCAGGGAGCGTTCCCAATTTTGCTTCCCATTTTGTAGCCAGTAAGCGGGTAGTGTCTCTGCCGGCACTATTGCCCCTTGCTGTTCCAGCCAACGCACGAGTAAGCGATTAAATAATGCCGAAGGCGCTTGTTCAAGCAATTGTTTTGCAACGACATTATTCCAAAGACGCTCCTCACCCTTGTTTATCCAAAATTCCAGCAAGGCTCCTAAGCCTTCATCGTGAGAGTATCGCAGAAGGCTATTCCCTAAAGCACTAAATATTTGGTACCGATCGTCACTTTGCCACCAGGCTCCAAGGAGGATCCGTGCTTCGATCTGCCAGTGATCTAGCCATTTTTGCAGAGGAACCTTTGCTAGTATCTGCATGAGCCAATTCAAGCGCAGCCCTCCTGGTTGCTTACTCCCTGTCGGGTAAATGCCATCGCGCTTGCTTGCCTCAGGCAATTCGTCGGGCAGGACTACTATCAACTTCTTGCGCTCAATGCGCAGGCAGCCTAAGGCCTGCTCAAAGAGTCTTTGCACCAATTTTGATTCTGGTAGTTGTGCAAGCACTTCTGCTGCGGCCACTCGTACTTCTTTCCGTTTATCGTCCAGGCACAATTCCAGAAAATCCTCATCATCAGTAGATAACTGTACGGTTAAGGCAGGAAGTAATTTTGCTTTTTGTTTCGGAGTTAAGGCTTGCCAAATTCCCTGCAATTGCTGGCGTGCAATAACGGGTGATACCTCTCGGAAATGCTCCAACAGAGCCGGCTGCTCAAGTTCCGGCGCTACTTGCCAATCCTCAACTTTTGCTTGGTCGGGATACATGGCAGCCCACTTGTCGTGTTGACCGATCAACCACCAGCCACGCGGCCCCAGTAGTGATTTTAGTTGTGGGCGAAACGCTGCGTCGCTTAGCGCGTAATCCAGAATTGTGGGCAAAGCTGCCGGTGGAAGCCGGCGCTGATATTGCTGTGCCAAGCTTAGAAACTCGGGCAAAGCCGGCGCATGGTGACCGTCGAGAATCGCTCGCAAATGCAACCAGGATCGCTGACTACAGGGTTGGCCATCCATATCCTTGGGAGCATGCGGTACTTCTCCTTCCCACCTCGCCCATTCCTGGGCACCTTTGTGTAGGAGATGAACCGTCGCAACTGCTTGAAGAAGACGATCGGCATCCTCCTCTTCCTGGATACCATAGGTCTCAATCAGCTGATCATAGCGTGCACTTGCCCGGGTACGGTCTGTACCCATGAGTCCTTGTCGCACTAGTTCTTCTATCAGCTCTTCAAGCATATAGTAAGATTACTTACTTCAAAACAACGTAAAATTTCGCGATTGCCGCAAAAAAAAGGAGGCCAAACATGCTCTTTTAATCCACGAAATTTCAGAATAATATTCTACCTGCCTTCGTGAAGTGATTAGGATATCCCTCTGCAACACCAAATGCCCTCTAAATCGTTGGTAACCACTTCTGTAGTCACGCTTCGGGCAGGCCGAAAAAGGCTTAGGATACTTTGTAATTGTCTTTTGATTATCAGCACAAAAGCCTATTTTTGCCCGGAATTTAAAGGAACCATTCTTCGTCAATTCTTTATAACCAATATTCTTATGGCAAATATCGGTCAAGTAAAGCAGGTCATCGGACCGGTAGTAGACGTGAGCTTCGCCGGTGAAGATGCACAGCTTCCTGAGATCTTGAACGCATTGGTGATCAGCCGCAGCAGCGGCGAAAACCTTGTACTAGAAGTGCAGCAGCACTTGGGAGAAGACAGCGTTCGTGCGATCGCGATGGACTCTACCGACGGACTGACTCGCGGCACAGAAGTTTCTGACACTGGCGAGCCAATCGCTATGCCGACTGGCAATGCGATCAAAGGCCGTCTTTTCAATGTAATTGGTGAAGCTATCGATGGCATTGGCCCAGTTTCTAAAGAAAACAAGGCACCAATCCACCGCAAGCCGCCAGCCTACGAAAACCTCTCTACCGAAAAGGAGGTACTCTATACGGGTATCAAAGTAATCGACCTGATGGAACCTTACCTGAAAGGTGGTAAGATCGGCCTGTTCGGTGGTGCTGGTGTAGGTAAAACAGTACTGATCCAGGAACTGATCAACAACATTGCCAAGGGATATGACGGTATCTCTGTATTCGCAGGTGTAGGTGAGCGTACGCGTGAAGGAAATGACCTGATGCGTGAGATGCTGGAGGCGGGTATTATCAACTACGGCGAGCACTTCATGGAAAGTATGGAAGCCGGTGGTTGGGACCTCAGCCAGGTGAAGAGCGAAGACCTGGAGAAATCAAAAGCAACCTTCGTTTTCGGCCAGATGAACGAACCTCCTGGAGCGCGTGCTCGCGTAGCCTTGTCTGGTTTGACGATTGCCGAATACTATCGCGACGGTGACTTGAGCGATCCAACAGGCGGTCGTGATATCCTGTTCTTTATCGACAACATTTTCCGCTTTACACAAGCCGGTTCGGAAGTATCAGCCCTCTTGGGCCGGATGCCTTCTGCGGTAGGTTACCAGCCAACGCTGGCTACTGAGATGGGTCTGATGCAAGAGCGTATTACTTCTACCAAGCGTGGTTCCATCACCTCGGTACAAGCGGTATATGTACCTGCGGATGACTTGACCGACCCTGCGCCGGCAACGACCTTCGCTCACTTGGATGCTACCACGGTACTTAGCCGTAAAATTGCTTCCCTGGGTATCTACCCTGCTGTAGACCCACTGGATTCAACTAGTCGTATCCTTGACCCCGCGATCATTGGTGATGAGCACTACGATTGCGCTCAGCGCGTAATGAACATCTTGCAGCGGTACAATGAATTGCAGGATATCATCGCGATCCTGGGTATGGAAGAATTGTCTGACGAAGACAAGCAGATCGTACACCGTGCACGTCGTGTACAGCGTTTCTTGTCACAGCCATTCCACGTAGCCGAGCAGTTTACCGGTATTCCAGGTACACTGGTATCTCTTGAAGATACGATCAAAGGCTTCACCATGATTATGGATGGCGAAGTGGATGAGTACCCAGAAGCAGCATTCAACCTGAAGGGTAACATCGAAGAAGCGATCGAAGCTGGTAAGAAAATGTTGGCTGAAGCCGAAGCCTAAACGACTTAATTGAAGTTTATGATGACTATTGCAGTTTTAACACCGGATCGCCAGATCTTTAACGGAAACATCAGTTCTGTGAAAGTACCAGGAGTACTTGGGGAATTTCAGGTATTGAAAAACCACGCACCCATCGTCTCCTCTCTGGAAACCGGCAAGATTGAGATCGTTACAGCTGACGGTGAATATTCCTTTTATGACGAAGAGTCCGGACAGGTTAAGACCGCTGAACAAGTGGGGCATAAACTAACCTACCGGATTGAAGGAGGCTTCATTGAAGTATTAAACAATGAAGTATCTCTGCTAATACAAGGTGTAAGCCAAGGCTAGTTTAGCCAAATATTGCATCTACTCGGGGCAACTACCATTGGTGGTTGCCCCGTTTTTTGTTGAAGATGATTGGACGTCAATTCTCAAACCTGCAACAAGGTCCAATCCAGTATTTCTTGTTGGGTTAACGCCCAATTCTTGGTGATACCCAGGCAGTACCCTCCCCCACCAGCTCCACATATTTTCAAGCGAAAGGTGTCGCCAGCGAGCCCTGCTTTCCAAATGGGACGAAGCGCAGGCAAAACCATCGGTGGTAATTCATTCAGCTGAAATTGGCTAATCCGGTCAAAGGCTTGCCAGGTGGCGTCCCCATCTCCACTTAGGCACCCATCAATTGCTTGCTCGGTAGCTGGGATCCACATCGAATCTGTCCGTTCCCGAAACACCTCGTCGGTCTCATAGCGCTCCAGAAAATAGCGCACCAAGGAGCCAGTCTCCCTCGATTTCCCCGTGTCCAGTAAGAAGAACGAATACGGGGCAGCAAGTGCAGGAAGCACAAGCTTTTGAACACCGCCCTCGGGTAATAAGCAAACGGATTGCTGCAGATAACAGATCAAGGGATCGGCACCCGAGCTTGCCCCGTGGAAAAAGCGTTCCATTTGCGCAAAAAATGCTTTTAGATCGGCAGCGGGAAGTCCTTTCGCAAGAAGAGTTGCATAACGATCAAATACCGCTGCACAGAGCGCGCCTGAGCTTCCCAGGCCATAGCCGGTAGGGATATTTGAGGAAAAGAACAATCCTTGCTCCAGATCAGTGCTAAAGCTTTGTGCATCCAGCTCGGGTGCATCAAATTGTGCCGCCAGGTAAAGAGCGAACGCTTTTAGCCGATACTGTTCGCCATCTCCCCACTCCCATTGCCCGTGCAAGCGTGGAAAAACGGTAGCCAGGGCACGTGAAGAGCATAGAATGGTATGCTCGCCGAATAAGAGAATTTTTGCCGGATACGTCATGCTTGCTGAGCCAGTAGTAAATCGCTGTAAGATACTTCGATCAAGTCATCTTCCCGTATGCTAAATAGCTTCATGTAATGTTCGCACTGTTCTTGGAGTTTAACCTCCCCAATGCTACCATCTTCATCGATCGCTTCGATCTCTACAAAATGACCTAGCCCTTCCACTTGATCAATATGGAACTTCACATTCTCAATGAAATAGATTTCTCGTTGTTTGTCAACCACCACCTTGACACCCAAAGCACGGCTCAACAGCAACTGCAGGGATTCGTCGTTTTCCGCCGCCTTATATAGCGTCACTTCTGAAGCCTTAGGGCCCGCTTGATTCGAACGCGTATAGTGGATTAAGTTGTTTTCAATATTACCTTGGCGAAGCTTCAAGCGGCCATTAGGCACTTGATAGTAAGTATCGATCTGATGGTCGGTCCCGCGATAATCAGCCTGCTTGCTCAGTAGCAACGTTCTAACCTCCGCTTGGTTGGCACATCGTGCCTTTATTTCAATGTTCAAGTGCATGGATAATGAGTTGATCCTACAATTCGAAAGTCGAGCTAATACACCTCCTCTTAGGTACACAATCTACAGTAGGCTTACACCTTTTTTTTACGAGCCATAAGAGTCAGCATAGCAATGCCGAAGGTAAGGGCTAAGAGGAACATCCACAATCGTGATTTTTTTCCTGGGACAGCGAGGGACAGCGGCTGTACATTGCCATTAAGCTTGTAGGCCGCCCAATAATAGGGATGCGACCATTCCGGAAAGGCTGAACGAAAATCAATTTGAGCGAGTTGCAAGGCTTCGTCTTTTCGATAACCCGCTGCCAGATACTGGTAGAATAGCGGCATAAACCGAGCTGTCGCCTGGTCGCTTACCTTCCACAAAGTGGTCAGCGTTGCCTGTGCCCCGGCCTCCGCAAAGGCCCGGCCTAAACTAAGCTGCCCCTCCCCTCTTCGCCACTCTCCCACGCCAGTTTCACAGGCGCTCAATACTACCAATTCTGTGGATAGGTCGACGTGATAGATATCATGTAAGGCGAGTCGATCATTTTCCCGTTCTCCCGTAAATGCCAGGTAACTGTATTCGCCTATTTCCTGATCAGCCACCGCATGTGTTGCCAGATGGATGACCTGGTATTGATCCATCAAACGCATAAACGCTCGTTTATCCGCTTTTTCCCCTTCTAAAAAAACGGTAGGAAAGAACTGAGCAATGTCTGCGACCTCCCGTTGCACAGCGCTTAAACTACCACGCTGCCCTTGGCGGGTATCCGCCAGAAAGATCGCTGGAAAATTAGGTGCCACAGCCAGGATACTGGCCTGCAGCCGGCTACTTGATGAGGCCCGATTCCTCTCAACCAGGGCATTGCGGTAGCTAATGCTATACTCATCCACCAGCGCCCCCCTAGAAGAGCCTCTTGGTAATAGCGCAAAAGACAACTCGCACAATGGGCCATCTACCAACAGGTGAAGATGGGGAGGCAGAATGTCTGCTACTGGTGCAATCAATTGCTGATATAACCACTGCCCTGCTTGCTCAAACGTATCGCTGCTCGATCCCGCTCCTTTTGGGTCAACTAAGCCCGCTTGAAATACCTGCACCTTGTTCCTAAGAAGGTCATCATCAATGGGCAATTGATACCAATACATTCCTCTCTGGGTTATCAGGAAGACCCAGCTGTGATTTGCTCCTGTAACATAGTGGATCAAGCCATCATCAGTCTGCAACTCCCCCTGTAGCTCCCGCAGGTCAACTCCTTTTTGCCCAGCGAGCTGGGTAGCCTGGCCACATGTTGCACGAAGTCTTTCCTGTTTCTCCTTGTATGCCTGCCGCAATCGACATAGTTCTTGCCAATCAGCATAGGGGGCTCCTTCCTTTGCTGTACCGAGAGACAAGGGTTGGCTCATCTGATATTCCAATAAAAACAATTGGCGGCCAGTCTCCTGTAATTCCTGCAAAATGGTTGTTTCACAGTTTCGGTCTGCTCTCAGATACCGGCGATTGAGTTGTTCACGTAAGCGAAAATTGCGGGAGTTTTCCATCACCCACAACGCCATACTAATATAATACTCGTCCTGTGTCTGTTCGAACAGTTCATAAGCGATTGTCAGGAAGGTTTCGAATACCGAATAGTAATCATCCACCAAATGCCGCTGATCTTCTGGTGACCAAAAGGTCGATAGTGCCTCGCTCAAGTGCTGAACAGCGCTTTCCGCGCTTTGGTAGGCATTTCTCAATCCCTCCATCTGCTCTTCCGCAGCATGCCATTGAGCAAGCCCTAGTCGTTCATAAAACTCTGCCAGGTAAAGGAGCTGCCCTTGTGAATAGTCATTGGTTGTATACTGAATAAGTTCTTCTATTGCTTCTTGATAGATAGCTACGGCGCTGCCATACTGCTCACATTTTACAAAACAATTCCCTAAGACCAGGTCCAGGTAACGGCGCGTAAGCTGGTCGATAGTCGGCTCCGAATCCATCATGCGCTTAACGGCCTGCAGGAGTACCAGCGCTTCCTTCGATCGATCTAAGTCCATCAGCACCTGGGCGCGTAGAATCCTGGCATAGATCAGCTCAATTGGGTTGTCGCCTTTTGCTTCGAATCGTTGCTCCTGTCTTTCCTGTAAGGGCACAACGATTGCTAAAGCCCTTCTTGGGTTATCGGTTTGGGCATGAAAAAATGCCCAGTTTAGCTGAAATAGGAAGCTTAGGTAGTCGTCTTGCAATTCATAGGTCAAATACTCGGCCTCCAAGAAGTAGGACTCTGCTTTATCCTGCTGTCCTATTTGCTGGTGGAGCATAGCCAAGCGAATGTGGTTTTCGCACCAATAGGCCAACAAGCGATCGGTCCCGTTTTCGGGATCTTGCAGCAATTCAAGAGCTATCTCCTCGCGCAAGTGCAGTGCGTCGTAGATACGCCCTTGATACACTTCCATGGCGTATGCCCATTCGTCCTTGTAGCGATAACGTTCGCGGGAATTACCGGCCAAAACCACTGCTCGTTCGTAAAATGGGAGCGCCTTAGACAGCTCCCCCATTGATGCCCAGCCATGCCCTTGCCGATAGCAACTTAATGCAAGTAATGAATCGCGCAGAGAGCTTTGTTTCATTAGCTGCAATTCATCCATTAGTGCGCTATAGCAATGAATAGCCGCCAGGGGGGCGCCTTCTTGTGGGAATTCGTACAATTGATTGCAGCGGCGGCACTCATACCGCAACTCCTCTTGCCCAAAGACGGGCTGGCAGAAAAGTCCAATGAGGAAGAATACACCTACAACTAGCCGGATAGAATAGAACATATGACAGCGATTTGAAGTAAAATCAAATCGTGTTTCGGAGCGTGTTTATCGCAAAGAAAAACGGCTGCGGGAAACCCCGCAACCGTTTATATAAGCTCAAACTTGTCGATTTGTGACATCGAGAACGGCAAAAATTGCCTTTCTCTACTGATTCTATTCGTCGCCAGAATCGTCGGCAGGAGTGTCGTCATCGGCCAATTGCTCTTTGAGCTGGCTGAATACGTCAAGATCGCCGAGGGTGTCACGCTCGAGGTTTGTTTGTGTTTTCTTCACGGCTTTGCGTGTAGCCGTACGTTCTTCATTGCGCTCTTTGCGTACCTGCTCATCAGCCTCGCGGCGGATATCGTCTAGGTAACGTAAGTGGCTAACTAAGATGCGCTTATCATCGCGGTTGAATTCGATCACTTTCACCGTCAGCAGTTCATCTACTTCAGCGTAAGTACCATCTTCTTTGCGAACGTGCTTCAGTGGCGCAAATGCTTCCAGGCCGTATGGCAACTGCACGATAGCACCGCGATCGTCCTTACGGAGGATAGTCGCTTCATGGTAAGAACCAACAGGGAATACTGTTTCGAAGGTATCCCATGGGTTTTCTTCCAATTGTTTGTGACCCAGCGAAAGCTTGCGGCTGTCCTTATCGATATCAAGAATCATGATCTCGATCGTTTCACCAACTTTGGTGAACTCACTTGGGTGACCGTAACGTTTCGTCCAGGAAAGATCGGAAATGTGGATCATACCACCGATACCGTTCTCCAACTCTACGAATACACCGTAAGGCGTGAGGTTCTTCACCTCGCCAGAGTGGCGGCTGCCTTCAGGGAATTTCGTTTCGATGGTATCCCATGGATCTTCCTGCAGTTGCTTGATCGATAGCGACATCTTACGCTCTTCGCGGTCGATGGTAACTACCTTAGCATCGTATTCCTGGCCCAGCTTGAAGTATTCGCGGGCATTGATCGGCTGGTTGCTCCAGCTCACCTCAGAAACGTGAATCAAGCCCTCAACACCCGGTTGGATTTCGAGGAATGCTCCGTAGTCTTCAATGTTAACGATCTTACCTCTAACGGTGGAAGCTTCCTGAATTTCCTGGCTAAGCACTTCCCACGGATGTGGTTGCAGCTGCTTCAAGCCTAGAGAAATACGCTTCTTGTTCTCGTCGAAGTCCAGTACAACAACATTGATCTTCTGGTTCAGTTCCAAAATTTCGCTTGGATGCGAGATACGGCCCCAGCTGATATCAGTTATATACAACAGACCGTCGACGCCACCAAGGTCGAGGAACGCACCGAAGTCGGTGATATTCTTAACCAGACCTTCCAATACCTGACCACGTTCCAGGCTAGCGATGATCGCTTCACGCTGCTCGGCCAGATCGCTCTCGATAAGCGCCTTGTGTGAGATAACGGCATTCTTGATGGCTTCGTTGATCTTCACCACTTTGAATTCCATCGTCTTACCAACATAGCTATCGTAATCGATGATCGGCTTGATATCGATCTGTGAACCAGGTAAGAAGGTTTCCAGTCCGCCACAATCGGCGATCAAACCACCTTTGGTTTTGCTGATCACTGTACCGGTGATAACCGTACCATTCTCGTAGCTGTCTTTGATCATTTCCCATGCACGCAACAACTTTGCCTTGCGACGAGAAAGCACCAACTGACCGCGCTCATCTTCCTGGCGCTCTACGTAAACGTCCACCGGATCGCCAACTTTTAGGTCGGGCGTATCGCGGAATTCAGACAATGGTACCAGACCATCCGACTTGAAATTGATGTCCAACACCACGTCGCCGTCATTGATCGCCGTAACGAGACCGGAAACAATTTCCAGTTCTTGTATAGCAGACATAGACTTGTCGAACTGCGCCAGCATTTTGGCACGCTCATCTTCCGTGTAACGCACATCGACGCCACCAGTCAGGTCCCAATCGAAGTCATCGTGTGCTTCGCCAGTTTCACCGGTTGGCACTTCCACTTCAATCTCAACATCTTCTTCTTCCTCCTCTTCACTAGTGGCCTCTGCCACAGCTTCTTCTACTTTCTCCTCAGTAGCTTCTGCCGCTTCCTCCACAGCTTCCGCTGCCGCCTCTGCGACTTCTTCTACTTTTTCCTCCACAGCTTCTGCTGTTTCTTCCGTGGCTTCTTCTACAGCCTCAACAGCTTCTTCTACCTTTTCTTCGGCAGCTTCCGCTACTTCTTCTACTTTCTCTTCTACAGCTTCTGCAGCTTCTTCCGCGGTTTCTGTTACAGCTTCAACAGCTTCTTCTACCTTTTCTTCGGCAGCTTCTGCTACTTCTTCTGCTTTCTCTTCTACAGCTTCTGTGGCTTCTTCTGTGGCTTCTGCTACTGCCTCAGCAGCTTCTTCCACTTTTTCTTCCGTAGCTTCCGCTACTTCTTCCGCCGCCTCAGCAACGGTTTCCGCTACCTCTTCGGCAACGTTTTCGGCTGTTTCCTCTACCGAGGGAGCCTCCTGCTCCGGCGTCTCCGCCGCTTCGTCTTTTAAATCTTTGTCATCCAGCATTGAAAGAATGCTTTTTAATGGTTAAAAAATAAGTGCGCGCAAAGGTACCGCTTTTGCCTGCAAAACCTAAGGATTCTTGCAAAAAATCCCCACAAAACGAGCACATCATCTACGAAAAAATGGGAATATTGCTACACCCATCCTAAAATCACTATTTTAGGCCACTGATGACTACTATCAATCCCTTTATAAAATCAAAGGCAGCATGAGCGAACAGCGTCCTTGGCTACCCAATTATCCCACGGGCATTCCCGCTAATATCGATCCGGATTCTTACGACTCGGTAATAGCAATGGTAAAAGAAACCTTCGAAAAATATCGTAGCGAAACAGCCTTCTCCTGCATGGGTAAAGCGATGACCTACGGCCAAATCGACCAAGCCTCTAAGCATTTCGGTGCGTACCTCCATTCACGCGGGCTAGAACCAGGCGACCGGATCGCCATCATGATGCCTAACCTGTTGCAGTATCCCATCGCCCTATTCGGCGCATTGCGCGCAGGGCTCACCGTGGTGAACACCAACCCGCTGTACACGCCACGTGAGATGAAGCATCAATTTACTGATGCCGGCGTAAAGGCCGTGGTCATTGCCGAGAATTTCGCCGCCAACCTTCAGTCTATACTAGGCGAAACGCAAATCAAAACGGTGATTGTCACCAGTATTGGTGAACTGCTGGGTTTTCCCAAAAGGCTTATTGTCAATTTTGTGGTGCGCAAGATCAAGCGCATGGTACCCAAATACGACATTCCGAATACCGTAACAGTGCGGGAAGCTGTTCGTCAAGGACGACGATTCTCTCTTCCTGATCACGAACACCGACCGGATGACGTCATTTTGCTGCAATACACCGGTGGCACAACTGGCGTAGCAAAAGGTGCCATGTTAACGAACCGGAACCTGGTCGCTAACATGCAGCAGATCAGGGCCTGGATGATGCCCTACCTCAATGAGCGGACCGAGGTTTGCCTATGCCCCTTGCCCTTATACCACATCTTTGCCTTTACGGTCAACTGTTTGGCTTTGTTCAGCATTGGCTCACACAATGTGCTAATCACGAATGCCCGCGACCTGAACTCAGTCATCAAAACCATGAAATCCTACCCCATCAGCTTGATGACGGGGGTGAATACCTTGTTCAATGCCTTGCTCAACCAGTCCGATTTCGGCTCGGTAGATTTCTCTCCGCTGAAGATTACAGTAGGCGGTGGCATGGCCGTGCAGCGCCCGGTAGCGGAGAAATGGCAGCAGGTGACCGGATGTCCATTGTCAGAAGGTTACGGCATGACTGAAGCAAGTCCAGTTATAACAACCAACCCACTAGACGGCACGGGCCGGATCGGCACCATTGGCCTCCCGATTCCTTCCACGAATGTGCGCATCTGGGATGAAGCTAAAGGCCTGTGTGGTTTTGGAGAAACCGGCGAAATTCAAGTACAAGGGCCTCAGGTCATGAAAGGCTATTACAACCGCCCGGATGAAACGGCCAAAACGGTTAAGGATGGTTGGCTATGTACTGGTGACATCGGCGAGATGGATCCTGATGGTTTTATCCGCATAGTCGATCGCAAAAAAGATATGATCCTGGTATCAGGCTTTAACGTCTTCCCCAATGAGATCGAAGAATTCGTCGCGGGCCACCCTAAAGTATTAGAAGTAGCCGCCGTTGGCATTCCCGACGATAAATCGGGGGAAGTTGTCAAGATATTTGTTGTAAAAAAGGACAAATCGCTAAAGGAAAAAGAGCTGGTCGACTACTGCCGCGAAGGCCTGACTGGCTACAAAGTCCCCAAGGCTGTGGAGTTCCGGGATGAGCTGCCAAAAACCAATGTTGGCAAGATCTTGCGAAGAGCTTTACGGGATGCTTAAGTCAAAGCAATAAGTAGAAATAGTAGTGGCGACTTGGTCTTTCAACACCAAGTCGCCACGCTTATATTTAGACTAGTATCTTTTTAGTTGTCTACACGGTTCTTTTCATCTTCCAAACCAGTCTTACGACGGCGAGAAGACTTCACTTCTTGGTTACCAAAGCTGTAGGAGAAATTGCAGCGCAGTTGGCGGCTTTCCCAGCCACCGCTTGCATCGATCCATAAGTCACCAAAGGTGTTCACTCCCCGCCAGCGTTGTGTAAGGAATATATCCGAAACCGATACGCGTAGGCGGCCACGGCCTTGCAGCACTTTGGTACTCAGGCCAGCGTCGACGCTGTACATCTCATCCGTCTCAAAGTTCCCACCCCAGATCGTTGGAGAATTATACCAACCAGAAACTTCAAAGGTCAGATTCGCCGGAAGACTAAAGGTATGCTGCATATAGAAGTTGTAGGCTGTTGCCGAAGCGTCGATGGTTTTTCCTTCTTCAAATACCCCATCATTATTAGTATGGTAGACGGAAGCATTAGCAAAGACATTCCACCATTCTGCAACGCTAAAGGGCGCGCTGAAATTCAAGCTGATCACTTGCTGTGTAGCCAAGTTACGCTCGCTGATGAAGGCCCGGTTGCCCGACAGTGTGTCGGTCACTTCGGTCATCAGGTCATTGGTATGACTAAACGATAGTGTTGTGTTGTAGCGATAGTTGAAGGTGTGGGTCAACTCGACGTTGTGCGTATACTGCGGGCGCAGGAATGGGTTACCCTTTTGGAAGGTCAACTCATCCAAACGGAACTCAAACGGATTGAGGTTCTGATAACGAGGCCGATCAATCCGGTAGCTATACCCCAGACGTAACGTGTTTTTTGGATCAAGTTGACGGGTAATCCCGGCAGAAGGGAAGAGGTTCAGATAATC
>SPJK01053525.1_pt1 | contig 16885 bp, 12 predicted proteins | sample 3741771 | NCBI WGS metagenome assembly SPJK01 (sample SAMN10925997, study PRJNA522277) | cold seep metagenome | isolation source: Elba SIP-enriched marine methane seep metagenome, extraction at timepoint T2 | place: Italy: coast of Elba, Mediterranean Sea
GATGAAGGGTGAGCCGCGCAAGCTTTCCGTGGCTGAATCTCCTATCCCTGGTACCCCTGCATTTCAATCGAAACTAATGAAGGGGGATGTCATTGAGCAAATCGATCAAGATCCCGTGCTCGAAGATGAGCCACTCGACAAGATTCTCTCACGTATGCGTGGCAAGCCAGGCTCAAGTCTGGTTCTTACTATCAATCGTGAGGGAGAAACAACGCCGTTTGATGTCGAGCTGGTACGAGAAATAATCAAATTGCCCTCGTTGTTGGGTGATCGTCGCCGAGAGGATGGAGAATGGGAATACCGTCTACCGTCAAATCCATCAATTGCTCATTTAAGGCTAGTCTCTTTTGGCAACCATACCGTGGAAGAAGTGGACAAGGCATGCCGTGAACTAACCAAGCAAGGGGTTGAAGGCGTTGTACTTGACTTGCGAAACAACCCAGGTGGCTCGCTCGATGCTGCAGTTTGGCTGTCAGACCTCTTCTTGCCTACTGGTGCGCCAATCGTCTCAATCCGAGGCCGCGACGAAAAAACATTACAGGCAGATTTTGCAACCTCGGCGGATCAATTCGAAGGGCTTAAGCTTGCGATACTTATTGATCGAGATTCAGCAAGTGCTAGCGAGATCGTTGCAGCAGCGCTGCAAGATAATGGTCGAGCTGCAATCGTCGGCGAGCGTTCTTATGGCAAAGGTACGGTTCAGCAGTTAATACCGATTCAGTCAGGTAAAAGCATGCTAAAGCTCACTTCAGCAAGTTACTGGCGCCCGAGTGGCGTTAACATTCACCGAAGCCCGGGTAATTCAGAATCGGAACCATGGGGTGTTTTGCCTGACGAAGGTAATGAAGTTTCTTTGAGCGAAGAAGAACGGACCAGTTGGTATAAATGGCGCCAACAGCGCGATCAGGTCCTTGATGAAGAAACTCAAGTTGAAGATTTGAAGCAAGCCATAGACTCGGATAGCGCACTTGCGATGGCGGTTGAGTTACTTGAGCAATGAGATCACTCGATTGCTTGAAAAGCTTGTTAGTACTTTTGAAAGAACTACTACAAACCGACCCGGGCTTTCTACAAACACTAGTCTGCTAGCATTGCAGCGCACCCCAATTCAATATTCTTTACCCCTTGTTTTCTAGGGGTATTCGGGGATTTATCGCAGCAAAGCACATTTCTTTTTTCTGTTTGGCACATTGGATGCACTAACCAGTTTCGGACAGCGAAAGTGGCCCGCACCACTTCGCTGCTCGCCTTTGCCGGCGACCTGGTCCTTGCTCAAAGCCAACCCCAGCTCGGCTTGAGCGATCATTCCCGGACGGCACTTATCCAAACATCTCATCCATTCGGAATTTAAGGAAAAAGACCATGGTCACCACGAAAGAAATTCGCTGTGTTGTTGTAGTTGCAACGCCCGAAAACGAAGACATGAACAATCGACTCCCAGCCCATTACCGTTTACCTACGACTGAAACAAAGACGAAGCCACGCTTTCGCCCAAGCGATTTGGTTCCGTGGGCTGATCCGCATATTCGTTCGTTGGTAGAACAATTGCAGGAAGAAGTGCGATCTGAAAAGCAGCAGCTTCAACAACAAAAGCGGCTTGAAACGGAAGTTTTCCCACCCGCCGCTGAATCGATTGTTGATGATCTCTTTAGCGAAGATTGGTTTAGCAGTAACTAATCGCTTTGTTGAGCAACAACTAGCCGTCGCACCTCGGCTGCTAAGAAGAAAGAACCGGCTACGACGATTACTCCGGATGGATCGGTCTCACGGACCGCATGGCACCACGCATCTTCCGGCGTCTGATGGCAACTTATTTCTAACTTCTTTCCGTTGGGGTGCTCGGCAATGATCCGTGCCAACGATTCAGGGGTTCTCGCTCGGGGATTTTCTAGAAACTGTGTCACAAAGACACGATCAAAGGATGGCAACAAAGCGTCCAACACCGCGGACGCTTCTTTATCCTCCACCATTGAAATAAGAAGCGTTCTAGTTACAGCTTCAGGCGCTAACTCAGGCAAGGCTTCGGCAAGAGCCTGAGCCGACGCCGCATTATGAGCTCCATCGATAACCGTGATAGGCTTCGTATCAAATCTTTCCAAACGCGCTGGGAGTTTCGCTTTTGAAAGTCCCACAAGCATCGCCTCCTGCGAAACTTCCCAGCCTTTGGGTTTAAGAACTTCCACCGCAGTTAAAGCAATGGCCCCGTTCTCGGCTTGGTATTTCCCTGGTAAAGCAAATCGAATCGATCCGAGTTTATAACCTTCATCTGTGATGGAACTCTCGTAGAACCAACTATCTTCCTCTTTGCAAATATGGAAATCATCGCGGAGACGGTAGTAAGGGGCTCCTTTTTCATTAGCAATTGATTGAATAGTTGATTCAGGTTCGGTCTCAATGACACCACTAATAAGTGGAATGTTTGGCTTAATGATGCCCGCCTTCTCGCTGGCGATTTCGCTCAACGTGTTGCCAAGCTGTTTCATGTGATCGAAGCTAATGCTTGTAATTATCGACAGCATTGGATTGCAAACATTTGTCGAATCGAGCCGACCTCCTAAGCCAACTTCAATAACAGCAAGATCAACCATCTGTTGCTTGAAATACAAGAAAGCGATTGCCGTCGACAGATCGAAGAAGGTTGGACCACCACGTTCGTGATCATCACGATCCATTGCTTCCGCTATAGGACGAACCTCTTCGATAAGATCGACTAATACAGTTTGGCTACATGGCTCACCATTAATTTGAAAGCGTTCTTCGAAGCATTCTAGATGCGGCGAACTATAGGTGCCTACTTTGTAATTGGCTGATTGCATTATTTCCGCAATCATTCTGCCCGTGGAACCTTTCCCTTTTGTGCCGGCAATGTGAACAATCTGAAGCTTATCTTGAGGATTGCCTAGACGTTCCATAAGCTCGCGCATACGGTCGAGCTTCATGCCTCTATCAGAATAGGGTATTGGATCACTTTGTTCGTAATTGATCCGACCAAAAAGCCAATCGATTGCGCGTTGGTAAGCGTCGCTCATTAGAAGTCCAACGACCGCGAGCCCTCGTCTTCAGCAGGGTCTGTTTCGGGTCGAGACTCTGCTGCAGGTTCTTCGGTAGCGTCATCCCTAGGGCGTTCTTCCCCTTCCGGGCCAGCGGTCGTGCCACTTTCCTGTTGAATTTCGCGCCAAGGCTTTCCTTCGCGATAACTATTTAGTTCGGCTTCAAGCTGTCCATCATAGTTATCCTCTTCACCCTTCTCTTTAGCTTTGACGACAGCTTTCTCAGCCCATTTGATTGCTTCTTCGAAATCGCCCGATTCGGCATAGGCAGATGCTAAGGTACTGAGGATATGTGCCTGGTCAAAGTTGGTCGCTTCGCAGGCTTTGGTAGCGAGTTCAACAGCCAGAACTCCATTGCGAATTTCCGAGTTCGGTGAAGTCGCCAATGCCCAAGCATAATTGTTCAATAGTCCTGAATCGTCCGTGCCAAGATCAACTGCTGCAGCAAAATCTTCAACAGCACCCAGGTGATCACCTGAAGTGAGTCGCATATCGCCTCGGAATTTCAGCGCGACCATATTATCGGGTTCGATATCAAGCACAACGGTTAAAGTATCGATGGCATCTTGGGTCATTCCCAAGTCGATGTAGTATGCTGCCAATTGCAGATTGATTTCTAGGTTGTTGGGAGCTGCCTTAGCAATCTCTTGCATAATCTTTAACGCTTCGTCTTCGCGGTTTAAGGCCGACAAAGCACGCGCACGCATGACATGGCTGCGGATTAATGTTGGACGCACACGTAATGCTTTCTCAATATCTGTAAGTGCTCGGGTCCTTAGTCCCATTGCTTCACCAGCACGCTCTAGGTCGGCCTCTTGTTCATCGACTTCCTCAACTTCTTCGGCAATCTCTTCACTCGAAGGTTGTTCAACGGAATCAGCTTGAGCAAGTAATAGCTCTGCACGGACCAATAGGGAAGCAAGATTGGATGGGGCAATTTCAAGAGCCCGATCAAGCTGCTCAATCGCTTCGTCCAAACGACCCATCTTGCTGAAGAGCTCTCCTCGATACTGATAGGGAGCAACCGAATCCGGTGCCACTTCCGTTGCTTTATCGAAAGTTTCCAAAGCTTCATCGCTTTTCTCTTGCATTAATAATGCGAGCGCTTTGATCTCATACGCTTTCCCATTATCGGGTGCGGTTTCAATTACCTTGTCAAGATCAGCAATACACGCGTCAAAGTTTTTATCAGCCTGATGAGCTTGGGCGCGAAGGATTAGGTATTCAACTTTTTCAGGATCAAGTTCAACCGCTTCCGTAAAGTCAGCGAGCCGACGTTTGGAGTCACGTTGAGCGGCACCTCGCAGTGCATACGCTTGGGCAAGACTCTCGATCGGAATCGATTTTAGTTGTGGATCATCCACCGCCTTGTCTGCATACTGGATCACCTTCGTTAGCGCACGCCTTGCTTCGCCCTGGTTGCCACCAGCCAAAGATTGCAACCGACCCATCAGCATCCATGCTTCATATTGATTTTCGTCAAGACTAACGGCGCGTTGCAAATCCGTCAGTGCAAACATGCGAAGCTGCAAAATCCGATTCATCTGATTCGGATCAGGTTGGGGTTGGCTCAGGACAGCCCCCGATAACGAACTAGCACGCTGCATCAGGCTAGCCACCAAAATCTGCTCAGCAAAACTTGTGTTGTCGGCGTCGAGACCTTCTTCCAACGCGGAATCAATGAGATCGATGACTTCGTTAAGGTCTTTAATGCTTTGGGTGTTGATCTTTTTGTCGATTGCTTGGTCCAAGTAACTTTGGCCAGGGTTGTCAGCATCGATCTCTTCCAACACCTCGTCAGCTTCTTTGTTTTCGACGGGAACAATCGGCTCTACTTCGTCAGATGAATCTTGCACAGATTCGGTTTCTTCAACTTCGGTTTCTTCATCAGCTGGTAGTTCAACAACCTCACCCTCAGCTGTTGGATCTTGTGCAAGCAGAGTGGCTGGCAAGAAGCAAATTAAGCTCAGAGCAAAAAGGCAGAGGCTCGGTAACCAAAAGTTGTGAAAACGAGTTAGCATATAAATCCTCAATAGGAGTACTCACCGATCAGCAATAAATCTAGCTGCCGTATGAATCAATCGATGTCAGACAGTTTTTAAACAATACCTACCCTTATTATTAGCATTCTCTCACTCGGCGGCTATGCCTCCTTAAGGGCTCAGGGCCTAGGTAGCTGAGGGCCAGTCGCCTAGAATTGTCGACATTGAAAGCCATTATAGCGGAGCTTTCTTCCTCGAGACATATACCCTCCTAACAAGCAACCGGATCATGGAAGCTGGCATCGTAGGCCTACCGAATGTAGGCAAAAGCACCCTTTTTAACGCCCTCACCTCGGCTGGCATTGCAAGCGAGAACTATCCGTTTTGCACGATTGAGCCAAACGTTGGGGCGGTTCCCGTGCCTGATGGCCGTTTGGACATCATTACCAAGTTCATTCCGCCACAAAAAGTCATTCCAGCGATTTTGCAATTGGTCGATATTGCTGGAATCGTTCGGGGAGCAAGCGAAGGCGAAGGACTTGGCAACAAATTTCTGTCGCACATTCGTGGCGTCGATGCCATTTTGCATGTGGTACGTTGTTTCGATGATGAGAACATTACCCATGTCGATGGCGAAGTCGATCCGATCCGCGACATCGAAACCATTGATACGGAGCTCATGCTAGCTGATTTGCAATCGGTCGAAAGCATGTTGCAAAAAGCGAAAAAGAATGCCCGAACGGGTGACAAGGAAGCGAAACAACGAGTCGAAGTCTTAGAAGCATGCTACGGTTTGTTAGCCGATGGAAAACCGGTTCGAAGTCTTAATTACGACGACCCAGCACTAGCAGTCATTTTGAAGGAGCTTCAGCTTCTCACAGCTAAACGCGTCCTCTACGTAGCCAACGTGGAAGAAGATGACCTAGCTGGCGAAGGAGAATTGATCTCCAAGGTCCGCGCTCGTGCAGAAGAAGAAGGGGGCGAGGTGGTTGCCGTCTGTGCTCGGCTTGAAGCGGAACTTGCCGAGCTTGAGGAAGACGATCGTGCTGAAATGCTTGAAAGTGTCGGCCTTGAAGAACCTGCTTTGGCAGTTTTGGCCAGAGGGGCTTACAAACTACTCGGTTTGCAGAGTTATTTTACGGCTGGTGAAAAAGAGGTGCGGGCTTGGACCGTACCCATCGGAGCGACTGCTCCCCAGGCCGCTGGGGTAATCCACACCGATTTTGAGCGGGGATTTATTCGGGCTGAAATCTTTTCCGTCGGTGATCTTGTCGAGTTAGAGTCAGAAAAAGCTATTCGCGATGCAGGCAAGATGCGGGTCGAGGGAAAGACCTACGAAATGCAAGATGGCGATGTTTGTCACTTCCTTTTCAATGTTTGAATTGAAGGACTAATCAGCCATGGCCCTTTTTTGGCTCTTCGTTGGTGTGGCTGCTTGCGCTTCTTCTGTAATATGGATCAAGCTCTGCTCGGTTGATCCGATTCAGCTTACAGGGGTCCGACTAATTGTTGCTTCGGTGATTCTTTCTCCTCTGGCGATTCGCGACTGGCGACGTCACCGTGATCAATACAATTGGCGACATCTGCGCGATTCGGCAATTCCCGGCGTCGTTCTCGTTGCCCACTTTATCACTTGGATCATGGGGGCACGTATGACTCTGGCTGCCAATGGTTCGTTACTGGTGAACCTTTCTCCGATTGTTACACCCTTCCTTCTTTTGTTTGTTGCCAAGGAACGGGTCAATCGACGTGAAATTTATGCGACACTTTTTGCCCTATTAGGTTTAGTCATTCTGTTTGCTTCGGATTACAAGCTTAGCCCTGAGCATCTTGCGGGTGATACTATGTGTTTAGGTTCCATGTTGTTTGGAGCTCTCTATTTGACCTTGGGAAGAAAGTTCCGACATCATCCTACTAATTGGCTTTATGTCGTCCCAATGTTTGCCACTGCCGGTCTGTTAGCAACGGTCATTGCCACCCTATTCACTGACTGGTCAACCTTAGAATGGAGGCAGGAAGCAAAGTGGATTGCTGCGATTGTTTTCTTTCCAACGATCATTGGGCATTCCTCCATCATGTATTCGGCTAGATACATCCGTGGTCAAATCGTCTCAATCGTCAACATGACCCAGTTCATTACGGCCAGCATTTTGGCTTGGGTGATATTGAAAGAGGTCCCTAGCCTCGCTTTTTTCCCTGCGGCCTTCTTTTTATTGGTAGCAGGCATACTAGCCACCATGGCTTCGAAGAGGAAAACCGATCAACAAACGGACATTATTGAGGAGGAGATTCTTGCTGAATGACATTCAGCTGAAGTTGAAGATGCTAGCAAGTCTTTTGCTGGATAAGCCTTAAGGATGGAAAGAAAACTCTTCAGAGAGTGGCTTGTCTGATGCCGATAAGATGGTTAATATCACTATTATGTGCAATTGAGATTCGTTCTCAGATGTGCCAAAAACCTCAAGAACCCGCCAAACTGGCGTTTCTCGCTATGACAGCCAAAAATACCGAAACTGTTTGTCTATCAATGGATAAGGCTGAGGCTCGCAAGGTTTACCGAGTTGCGGGAATCGATGAGCAATCCACGGATGCCAATCGTTTGAAGGCACTTGGATTCTGTGAAGGCCGTGAAGTCGAAGTACTTCGCAAGGGTAGATCCTGGGTTGTACGTGTTCTTGGATCTCGGGTAGGTTTGTCGAGCCAATTGGCTTGTGCCGTTCAACTAATTCCCGCCGCCTAACGGGTTCTTTCGAATTTGAGTCTCCCCTGCCGTGAGTAACGGAAACCTTCGGATCGAACTTCCTCAGGTTGATCTGACCCAACAGGCAGGCATCTCTCAAATTGCTTTGGTTGGCAATCCCAACGCTGGCAAGACATCGCTTTTTAATCGTCTCACTGGGATGCGTGCTCACACGGCGAACTTTGCCGGCACCACGGTTGAGCATCGTCACGGTATGCTTCAAGGGCCTGCTTGCGGATCGGTGCAAGTAATCGACCTTCCAGGTCTGTATAGCCTGACACCCTCAACGCCAGACGAGCAGGTTGCCAGTGAAGTTCTGCAAGGTAATCGAAAAGGAGTCGATCGACCGGACGCTTTGCTGATTGTCATCGACGCAACGAACCTAGAACGTAATCTGCCGCTCGCGCTGGAGGCGTTGGAGCTAGGTTTACCATCACTCGTGGCACTGAACATGTTCGACCTAGCAGATCGACTAGGTTTGAAAATAGATACCGACAAGTTATCAGAAAGACTTGGCTGCCCAGTCGTTACCGTTTCTGCTCGAAGCAATGAGGGTATTCCTGACTTAGTTGAATCGATTCGAACCGTAGCTGCTGAGCAGCTTTTGCCACAACTCGACGAGGCAGCCTCGGCCTGCTCAAGTTGCAGTGGATGTGGTTATGCTTCGCGATTTGATTGGGCGAAGTCGGTTCGCGAAGAATCACTTTCGGGGGATATCCAAGCCCCAAGCCGTTTGAGTGATGCACTTGATAAAGTGCTTGTTCATCCAGTCGGTGGACTGCTGGTATTTGGCCTAATCATGTACGGTACGTTCATGGCAATCTTTCAGTTTGCCTCGCTGCCGATGGATTTAATTGATGGCCTGTTCGGTTGGGCAGGCGAAACGGTTGGGCAGTTCTTACCGGATGGCGATTTAAAAAGCCTCATCATTGATGGCATCATAGGCGGTGTCGGAGGCATGTTGGTCTTTTTGCCGCAGATTTGTTTACTGTTTTTCCTCTTGGCATTGCTTGAAGGATCAGGTTATTTGGCTCGGGCTTCGCTCGTGATGGATCGCTTGATGCAAAAGGTTGGCCTACCAGGTCAAGCTTTCGTGCCAATGCTTTCAGCTCATGCGTGTGCTATTCCCGCTATCATGGCGACGCGTGTTATCGATAACCGACGTGATCGATTAGCCACGATCCTTGTAGCGCCGCTTTTGAGTTGTACGGCACGATTGCCAGTTTATGTAATGGTAGTCGGATTACTGTTTCCAAACGATGCTAGGTCAGCTTCGCTCGTTTTTGCCGGTGCCTATTTATTGGGGATAGTTGCCGCTTTGGGTGCCGCCTTTGTTTTAAAGAAAACTATCTTGCCGAGTGAGAGCCGACCACTGGTGATTGAACTCCCCAACTATCGACTGCCGTCACTTCGTGGCGCGTTGATTGAGGTCGTTAGCCGAGCTTGGATCTTTATTAAGACTGCCGGAACCACGATCCTAGCAATCTCAGTCGTGCTGTGGTTTTTGGCAACATACCCAAAGACGGAACTTGCCGATCTACCTGAGGCGACCCAAGCCGAATTGGCGCAACTGGATGATGAGACTGCCGAGTTTGAACTTGCTACTTTGCAATTGGAAAGATCCTTTGCCGGTCGAATTGGTCAAACGATTCAGCCAGTATTTGAGCCGCTTGGCTTCGATTGGAAGATCACTGTTGGTGTTGTCAGTTCTTTCGCCGCTAGAGAAGTGATCGTTTCGACGTTGTCGATTCTCTATGGGCTCGGCGAAGAAGGGGATGAAACCTCGCTAATGGCGGCTATGGAAACTGCTACCGATTCTGCAGGCTTGCCGGTATTTACCACGGCTACCTGTTTAAGCCTTCTGGTCTTTTACGTTCTGGCGATGCAATGTTTGCCGACTCAGGCAGTGACAAAAAGCGAGACGGGAAGTTGGCGTTGGCCCATTTTTCAGCTTGTTTATATGAGTTTGCTCGCCTACATCGCAGCTCTTGTTGTCTACCAAATAGCCCACGCGATGGGTGGCTAAGTTATTTCTATCCAGGTGCGGATAGAGCGATTCTAACGGCTGGCGGGAATTGGTTTTCTCGCATGTGAAGCCGTCTTTAGGGCGCTTTATGAACTAGGCTTGCGTAACGGTTCTCTCCTATTTGGATGGGACGTTCGTACTTTTCCCTGGCCTTTTGCCTAATACGCTCACCTAACCTGAAGAAGCAGACGCATGTCGAATAACGAGTCATTGCTAGCGGATTGGAAAACCGACGATTTCGAAACTCTCGAACGTGGTGTCTTGGTCGCAAACCATCGTCTTGCCGAGACAGGTCTGTTTACCGACGATGCACTAGCGGAAATTTTCGACTCTCACCCAGCCGAACATCTGAGCGTCAACACGATGGGTAAGACGACCGAGAAGTTCGATTGGCGTGAAGGTGACCGCAACGGTGTTCCTGGCGACGAACTAGTCCAGATGGTTCGCGAAGGGCATCTTTGGATCAACTGCCGAAAGATGCTTGATTACCAACCTGCCCATGCTGAGGTGATCAATAACCTATTTGCTGAACTTGAAGAGGGTGCCCCTCATTTCAAGGCGGAAGACCGAACCGCCAATTTGCTGATCAGCTCGCCAAACGCATGGGTTCCCTATCACGTCGATATGCCGGTCAATATGCTTTGGCACATCCGTGGCGAAAAGCGGGTTTGGGTTTACCCTCACTTCGATAAACGTTTCGCCTCGCCACTTGTCTTGGAGAAGGTCTGTTCGGGCGAATGGTCCGAGGATGTCCCTTATGATGCCGATTGGGACCGCTACGCATTGGTCTACGATGCCAAGCCTGGTCAATTGGTTACTTGGCCACAGTTGGCTCCGCACCGTGTTGAGAATACATCGGATCTGAATGTTTCGCTATCGACCGAACACAAGAATCCGTTAGCTCGGCGTCGCTTGAATGTTCACACCTGCAATCACGTCCTGCGTGACCGTTTTGGTATCGCATGCAACAGTATAAATGCCGAAGGCTTGACCGCGCATGCAAAGCAATTCGTAGCCCGCGTTGATCGTTATCTCGGTAAGATCTTCGGCAAAGAAAAAGAACAATGGGTCTACCCCATTACTTTCGAACTTGATCCTTCCTCGCCTGATGGTTTCCGTCTCTACGAGGGTGAAGAGGGTGTAGCCGCCGCTCGACACGAAGAATTAGCTGTCTAGTTTCGCACCACTTGCCTAGGAGGCATCCATGCAACTACAGCTAATCGATAGCCTAAAGTCGCTCCGTAAGATTGAAACGGCTTGGAACGCGCTTCCGCTTCCCTCGCCTCTTCAGTCTCCCGCGTGGCTCGTCAGTTGGTGGGAAGCTTACGGTGAAGATGATCCGCAATTGGAATTGTCGGTCCTTGCCATTTGGGACGGTGAGAGGTTAGCTGGTCTAGCACCGTTCTACGTCAAGAATCACCCGTATCTTGGAAGAACGCTTCGTTGGTTGGGCGATGGTCGTGCCTCGACCGATCATTCGACCATTTTGATTGCAAGTGCTGAAGATGAGCCTGCCGTTGTTACGGCCGTGGCTGATTGGATTTCCGAAGGAGCTTCGGACCACTGGCATCGTCTACGACTCGAAGCTATTGACCGAGGTGATCGCCCCTGCGAAGAGCTTTGTCGTCTCCTTGATGAGAAAAGCTTTGATACTGAATGGATCAACGACGTCGGATCGTTTCCCGCACCGTTGGCCGAAGATTGGGAAAGTTACTTAGGTAGTTTATCCAAGAATCGCCGCAAGAAATTTCGTCGTTGGACCCGAGAATGGTTCGATACCGGTCGTGCCGAAGTTGAGGTCGTCTCATCGATTGAAGAGCTACGCGCCATGTGGCCTGAGCTAGTACGGCTTCATAATGAACGCCGTGAAGGCATGGGCAAAGAAGGGGTCTTTAGTTGCCCACAATTCGACCATTTTCATCAATTAGCGAGTGAACGTTTGTTTGAACGCGGGCAGCTCTACATGGCATTACTTCGCTTGGATGGTGAACCGATGGCAATTGAGTATGCCCCACAGGATGATCGCGCGGTCTACGCTTATCAGGGTGGCATAAGCACCGAGGGACTCGACAAAGATGCGGGCCATATTTCGATGATTGCTCTGGCCAAACATGCGATCGAGTCAGGCTACGCTTGTCTTGATTTGCTTCGTGGTGACGAGCCTTACAAATCGAGTTGGCGCGCGGAACAATTGCCTGCTCGAACTCTTCATGTCAGACCAAGAACTTTTGCGGGCTCTTTAGAACGCTTTGTCGGTAATACATACCGTTCTTTACGCGATGCCAAGAAGCAACTTGTCGGCAGCAACGGAAGTCATTAAGACTCATACTTTTGCAAGATTGCATGCGGATCGATACTTCCTAGTCCAAGTGATGTCTCCGCGTCAGCATCACCTGCGGCAATCGATCGGCCAAGTGCGGTGATGTTCTTGAAATATCGATTCGAGGGCCTTTTGCCGGTCAGCTTCTGACGAAGTTTTTGGCAAGCCAGGTCGCCTGCTGCACGGATTACTTCATCCTGGTTGCGTGCGGCATACATTGCGGTTGTTAGAATCGTGATTAGATCCTGACAACGGCCACTTAGTTCAGCCATACGACACTGACGGTCTGCCAACTTGAGTTGGAACTTCTGCATCGCCGAATCAATTTCCAGCGCCATCTTCGGGAGTTCTCGACAAGCGTACTCGGCGTGAGCGCGGAGTGGTTTTGGCATGTCTGGCAGAGTTGGTAGCGAACCACCGAGCAATTGTCGGCCGCTTCGCCAACGTACATAAGGTCCTGCTACACCGGCCAAAATAAGGGCATGCTTAGGATTCAAAGGATTAGGGCGTTTGATGCCTGCTGCGGCGAGCGCTTTACCAACGGGTTCGAAGTAGCGTTTGCCATGATCCTTCACAAGCGATTTGAAGAAAGCCATGCCGAGCATTTCCCCTTCCCCTTCATAGATACAAGGGGCGAGATAATCGTGCACGTTGTCACCGAACGGATGCCCTTCGAGGAACGATCGCCCGCCATGGGTTTTCATGAAGAGTTCAATCGAAGCGGTCTTTAGAGCTTCCGATCCAAAAATCTTGGCGATGATGCATTCCATTTCGCCACGGTAGCCGCGATCAAGCAAATCGGCACACCAAGCGGTCAAAGCATCGCAGGCAACAATCAAGCCTGCCATTTCGCCCATGCGACGTTGCACCAATTCTCGATTGCCAATTGGTTCGCTGTAGGTGACGCGATATTCGCTCCAAGGAATCATCCCTTTAAGCATCAATCGCATCGTTCCCGAAGCGTTCGCACAGAGTGAAACGCGACCCAGGTTTAAGCCGTGGTAAGCGATGGTCAGGCCATCACCCTTAATCGGTTCCAACAGATTCTCTTTCGGAACACGGAGGCCATTGAAGATGATCCCTCGGTTATAAAGATGCCGCAGAGCGTAGATGTTGTATTTTTTCAGTTGGAATTGCTCGTTCTCTTCTTCTGGCAGATCGACGATCAAAACGGAGGGTTTACTATCGATCAAACAAACAAGTCCAATCGTTCTACCCGGCAGGATGTTTGAAATGAACAACTTCTCGCCGGTTACCACGTAGTGATCACCATCGAGCGTAGCTGTGGTTTTTAGCGCAGTGAGATCGCTACCGGCGCCGGGCTCGGTGAGTGCAAAAGCGCTTAGTCTTTTTCCCGAGGCAAGCAGCGGCAGGTACTTTGATTTTTGATCCTCATTGCCAAAGGTTTTGACGGGATCGACCGCACCGATACAGCCATGAATCGACGCGAGGCCCGCAATGGTTCCATCGAGCATTGCCATTTGAGCAATGAAGTCGGCTACGGACGAAAATTTCGCCCCACTGCCACCATATTCTTTATCAACGAGCAGACCCCAATAGCCTGCTTCGCCAAGCTCGGCAAGGACTTCTTCACGGACACGGCCTTCCTCGTTCTCAATGGTGCCTGCCTGTATGTGGCGTCGCACTACGTCGAGCGAAGCCTTCATGATCTGCTCAACTTCGGCAGATGGCTTAGGAGGCGTGCTAAGGAATTCTTCAATGGGTACTTGGCGTTGCCAAATGGCTCGGTGGGCTGGACTGTTGACCGTTTGATATTGCGGAGCAAAGAGCGACTCGACTTGGTCGTCTGCTTTATCAATAGCACCCGTTCGACGTGCTTCGTCTTCACTCTTGCCACCCAGTTTCAGAGCGGTTTCAGCGAAAGAGACTTCTTGATCTTCGGCGGAAGGAGTCGGTGGATTCGAGACAGACATGCGAGGCTCTCTTTCTGAAAAGTGACGAACGTGCAGCGCAGAGACAACGAACGGCTACTCCATTATACGTTGAAGTAACGATTTTCGTTCAGAGCAGATTCCCCGGTGAACAGCTCAATTCATGGAGTAATGAACGAAATAATCGTTATTAAGGGCACTTTGCCAACCGCAGCGAGAATGAGAGAATGCAGACCTGTTTAACAACTTCATTGTCTCTCAACGAACACGCTAGCAAGATGCACGACCCCCGAATCGATCAACTCGCCAAGGTATTACTTGACCACAGCTGCCGCATTCAAAAGGGTGAGAATGTTTTGATCGAAGCAATCGATCTTCCCGAGCCTCAACTCGTCTGTGCGCTGGTTGAAGGGGCAATTGAACGTGGCGCCACTCCGTTGGTGGAAATGAAAAACCTTGAAGTTCAGCGAGCGTTGTACGTTGGTGCTACTGAAGAGAGCATGAAGCTTGCCGGCCAGTTGGAACGTCATCGGATGGAGCATGTGCAAGCTTACATCGGTGTTCGCGGGTCATCAAACGGTAGTCAACTTGTTGGCGTGCCGCCTGAAAAGATGGATCTTTACCAAGAGCATTGGTTGCGCCATGTGAATGAATATCGTGTTCCGAAGACGAAATGGGTAGTGCTTCGTTACCCAACCGATTCATTTGCGCAATCGGCTGATATGCCAACGCGCGACTTTGAAGATTTTTACTTCAATGTTTGTACGGCCGACTACGCAGCGATGAGCAAAGCGCATGAGCCCCTGGTTGCTCGGATGCAAGCGGCTGATCGAATTCGCATTACGGCACCCGGAACGGATTTGTCTTTCTCGATTAAGGACATACCGGTTATCCCCTGCAGTGGTGAATACAACATTCCCGATGGCGAAGTCTTCACCGCCCCGATTCGTGACAGTATCAACGGCACCATTCGCTACAATACGGCAAGTCGATATCAAGGGACAGTCTTCACCGACATCGAATTCACTTTCAAGGATGGCAAGATTATTGACGCCAAAGCAAATAATACAGAACGACTGAATCAAATCCTCGATTCCGACGAGGGCGCTCGATATATCGGCGAGTGGGCCATCGGAACGAACAACCGAGTTCGTCATCCAATGCTTGATACGTTGTTCGACGAAAAAATCGGTGGCAGCTTCCACCTCACGCCGGGTCAAGCTTACGAAGAAGCGGACAATGGCAACCGAAGCCGCATTCACTGGGACATCGTTCTCATCCAGCGCGAAGATTGCGGGGGCGGTGAAATTTACTTTGACGACGAACTCATCCGCAAGGACGGATTCTTTGTAACGGATGATCTGAAACCGCTGAACGAAGGTCTTTGATCCGAAAGCCGAATGAGTCAAAACAACTACGAAGTGATCGTTGTTGGAGCCGGTGCCGCGGGAATGATGGCAGCAATGCGTTCGGCTGATCGCGGTTTGCCGACCCTCTTATTGGAAAAAAACCGCAAGGTGGGCGTCAAAATTTTGATGTCCGGCGGCACTCGTTGCAATTTGACGCATGACAATTCGCCTGCCGAGATTGCTGAAGCCTACGAGGCGTTAGCGGGTGGCAAAGCGGGTAAGACCAAGGCTCGGTTTCTTCGCAAAGCGCTTTCTCATCTTACTCCCGATGAGTTGATCGCAATGTTTCATGCCGAAGGCGTTCAAACCAAAGTCGAAGAGACGGGCAAAGTCTTTCCCGTCAGCGATCGTGCCGTTGATGTTCAGCAAGCATTGCTTCGAATGCTGCAGGCATCGGGTTCAGAGCTAGCCGCGCAAGAGTCGGTCACTTCAATATGCAAAGAGAGTGAACGATTTAAATTAGAGACGAGTGAGCGATTACTTTATGCAAAGAAGCTGATCATCACCGTTGGCGGTCGCTCCTATCCCGGTTGCGGTACGACGGGCGATGGTTATGCCTGGGCCAAATCGTTTGGCCACAGTATCGTGCCACCAAGGCCGGCGCTGGTTCCGCTTACCGCTGATATGGAAGACAGTGCTGCTTGGATGCGTCCGCTCCAAGGTCTGACGTTGCCAGACGTGCGGATTCAACTTCGTGATCCTAACGATAAAATTATTTGCACGCGGAGAAGTTCTTTTCTTTTCACACATTTTGGAATCTCAGGACCCGCGGCAATGGATGCCAGTCGGTTTGTAACCGAAAGTCCCTCGGCTGGCTGGACAGCGGAATGCGATTTCCTACCACATCAATCGGAAGAAGAATTCCGAGATCAATTGATTGGCAAAGCAGCCGACCATGGTAAGCGTGGCATCGTTGGCTTCTTGTCAGACCAAATGCCACGGAGTCTTGCCGAAGCACTCTTAGGATTAGCTAAGGTACCTGAGGATCGACGACTTTCAGAACTTCGAAAGGAAGAACGCACCGCCATTGTTCGGTCAGTAAAGACAAACCCAATTCAACTGCGTGGATCACTTGGCTTTAAGAAAGCCGAAGTCACCGCCGGTGGTGTTGATCTTTCGGAAGTCGATTCCAAAACGATGCAAAGCCGCCTCGTAGAGGGCCTCTACTTTGCTGGCGAGGTACTTGATTTGGATGGCCCCATCGGCGGCTATAACTTCCAGGCTGCTTTCAGCACGGGGGCTTTAGCGGGCGATTCGATTTAAAAATCATCAGCTGCCACATAAGCATCAATCACCGCTCGCTCGCCCTCTTTGCCCGGCTTACTGTTGCCATGCTCCATGCCGATGATGCCTTGATAACCTTTATCATGTAGGTGTTTAAAGAGGAATCGGTAATTGATTTCACCGGTGCCAGGTTCTTTCCGACCTGGATTGTCACCGACTTGGATATAACCAACTTCATCCCA
>SPJK01016166.1_pt1 | contig 16870 bp, 15 predicted proteins | sample 3741771 | NCBI WGS metagenome assembly SPJK01 (sample SAMN10925997, study PRJNA522277) | cold seep metagenome | isolation source: Elba SIP-enriched marine methane seep metagenome, extraction at timepoint T2 | place: Italy: coast of Elba, Mediterranean Sea
ATCAGCGAAGAACGCATGGTTCAGATCACTCGGGACATCTTTGATTTAAGACCTAAAGGCTTGATCGCCATGTTGGATTTATTAAGGCCGATCTACCGTGAAACAGCGGCTTATGGTCATTTTGGCCGGGACGGCGATTCATTTACATGGGAAAAAACCGACAAAGTGGAACAGCTCAAACAAGCTGCAGGTTTACAATAATTTAATATTCAGGAATAACAATGACTAGTCAAGATTATAAGGTTGCCGATATCAGTTTGGCTGAATGGGGACGTAAGGAAATCAATATCGCTGAAACAGAAATGCCGGGTTTAATGGCATTACGTGAAGAATACGGCGATAAGCAACCTTTAAAAGGAGCGAAAATTGCCGGTTGTTTACATATGACCATTCAAACCGCAGTATTGATCGAAACCTTAACGGCTTTGGGTGCGGAAGTCCGTTGGTCATCCTGTAATATTTTTTCTACACAAGATCACGCTGCGGCTGCAATGGCGGCTGCAGGTATTCCGGTTTTTGCCTGGAAAGGGGAAACTGAGGAAGAAGCCTGGTGGTGTATCGACCAGACTATCGAAGGGCCCGACGGCTGGCGTCCTAATATGATTCTGGATGACGGTGGCGATTTAACCATTGTAATGCACGAAAAGTATTCTGATTTGATGCCGAATGTCAAAGGCTTATCGGAAGAAACCACCACAGGGGTTTTGAGATTATACGAAATGGTTGAAAATGGATTGCTAAAAGTCCCTGCGTTCAACGTCAACGATTCCGTGACTAAATCCAAATTCGATAATTTATACGGTTGCCGTGAATCTTTGTTAGATGGCATCAAACGCGCAACGGATGTGATGATTGCCGGTAAAGTTGCAGTAGTCTGCGGTTACGGTGATGTCGGCAAAGGCTGTGCGCAATCGTTACGCGGCCAAGGTGCAACAGTCTGGGTTACAGAAATTGACCCAATTTGCGCATTACAAGCGGCAATGGAAGGTTATCGTGTAGTGACCATGGATGAGGCAGCTAGTTTGGCGGATATTTATGTAACGGCAACAGGTAACTGCAACGTTATTACACATGAGCATATGAAAGCCATGAAGGATCAGGCGATTGTTTGTAATATCGGGCATTTTGATTCTGAAATTGAAATTGCCGCTTTACGTCAATATCAATGGGAAAACATTAAACCACAGGTCGACCATGTTATTTTCCCGGATGGTAAAAGAATTATCGTACTGGCGGAAGGTCGATTGGTTAATTTAGGTTGTGCCACAGGTCACCCCAGCTTTGTAATGTCCAATTCATTTTGTAACCAAGTACTGGCTCAAATCGAATTATGGAACAATGCTGAACAATATGATAATAAAGTCTACGTATTGCCTAAGAATCTGGATGAAAAAGTGGCGGCCCTGCATTTACAAAAATTAGGTGTAAAATTGACTAAATTAACCGATGATCAGGCGAAATATTTAGGTCTGCCGGTTGATGGCCCTTACAAGCCTGAACACTACCGTTATTAAGTTCCAAGATTATTATTGTTAAAACTAAAAGGCCGACAGATTGTCGGCCTTTTTTCCTAAATAAATCAACCGAGCAAGCTTTGCAGTATTAGCTTCGGGTCCCATTTCTGTCTGATTTATCTGGGTTTAAAGCTAAAAGGCGTTTATGCAATCGCAACAGAAATTTGATCAATTATTCAGCTTTGAATTTTTTCCGGCTAAAACCGATGAAGCTGTTACTAAGCTTAATGCTGTTCAGCAACAATTAGCAGAACTAAATCCGCATTTTTTTTCTGTCACCTTTGGTGCGGGCGGCTCCACCAGGGATAAAACATTTGAGACTGTGTCCCGGATTGCTGCAAATGATCTGCCCGCTGCGCCGCATTTATCCTGCATCGCTTCAACCCGGGAGTCTATCAAGGAATTGCTGGAGCAATATAAACAACACGGCATTAACCGCATTGTAGCTTTAAGAGGTGATATGCCTTCCGGGATGATGTCGATTGGTGAACTACGTTATGCCAATGAATTAGTCGAATTTATACGACAGCAGTACGGTGATTATTTTGATATTAATGTTGCCGCTTATCCTGAAGTACATCCCCAGGCGCGCAATAGCCGTGAAGATTTGTTGAATTTCAAACGTAAGGTCGACGCCGGAGCAAATGCTGCAATCACCCAGTATTTTTATAATATCGACGCTTATTTTTATTTTATTGATGCCTGTGAAAAGCACGGTATCGACCTTCCCATTATTCCGGGCATAATGCCGGTGACTAACTATACCCAATTGTTCCGGTTTTCAGAAATGTGCGGTGCTGATATACCACGCTGGATGCGCAAGCGTCTGGAAAGCTTTGGCGATGATATCGAATCGATTCAAGCCTTTGGTGTGGATGTGGTCAGCAGTATGTGTCAGCGTTTACTGGATAATGGTGCACCGGGACTGCATTTTTATACCATGAACCGTTCAAAACCAACCCTGGAAATCTGGAATAACCTGAAACGGTAACGGCAAATGAGAAACGGTATGCTGAACGATATAATCTGGGAAGTCATACAACTCGCAACCCGGTACTAGCATGCGCGTATCCCGGTTGTATTTGGATACCGCGTTTTCAGAGGGACTACAGCTGGAGTTGGATGAAAACAGCGCGCATTATGTACGTACCGTATTACGCTTAAAAAAAAATACCGCTTTGCAGGTTTTTAACGGCCACGGCGGAGCGTGGCAGGCGCAATTGCTTGAAGTGCACAAAAAAAGGGTATTGCTGGAAATTGGTACCTGGCAAGCAGGAGATAGTGAATCACATTTGTCCATACAACTGGGATTAGTTATAGTCCGGTCCGAGCGTATGGATTGGGCGATACAAAAGTCGGTTGAACTGGGTGTGTCAGCAATCACGCCTTTATTTTCCGAACGCTGTGTGGTGCAGCTAAAAGCGGAAAAACTGGCACATAGATTGGGCCACTGGCAGCGAATTGTGCAACATGCATCGGAGCAATGTGGCCGCAACGTGTTACCGCCGGTGGCGGAACCGATGCAGTTATTTGATTGGCTTAAGCAACAAAGTGGCAGCTGTATTTTTTTTGATCCTCATGCGGATAACACTTTGACCAGTATTTCCCAACCTTCAACCACTGTTACCTTGTTAGCCGGTCCCGAAGGCGGGTTCAGCGAACAAGAGCGAGACTCAGTCAAGCACTCCGGTTTTATGCCAGTTAAATTCGGACCTAGAATTCTACGTGCGGAAACAGCAGCGATGGCTGCAGTTACTGCGGTGCAAACTTTATGGGGCGATTTTACATGATCAATAAAATCCTGTTCAGTCTAGCGCCTTTAGGTGTTTTGTTTATCTGTATCGCCGTTGCCTGTGTGCTGGGGTTTATGGTGTTAATGGCATTCGGCGATGTATTGTCGATTGAGCGTATTGTCAATAAGGGCACTCAGATATTTTTAGTTCTTAGCCTACTCCCGTTTAGAAAGCAATTGGGGCTTGAATGGGGGGAGCTGGGTTTTAACGGAAAAACCTTGTTTTACCGGCAGCTATTACTGGGCTTGCTGATCGGTTTGTTGATTCTTGGGCCAATTATCATTATGTTATATGGTCTGGATATCCGTTTTTTGAAGCCGGATAAAGTCTGGACATTCGCAACGATCCTGAAAACCTGTGCAGGTTCGCTGGTAGCGGCAGTGGCGATATCCCTGCTGGAGGAACCGGTATTCCGCGGATTATTATTGACTTCTTTGCAACGTAAACTGGGTATATTGGCGGCCATATTGATCAGTTCGTTTTATTATGCGGGTTTGCATTTCCTGAAGACCGACCTGGATGTGCCCTATGAGCAACTGCATTGGTATAGTCCGTTCCAACTGGTTGGTGATGCCTTACTCAATCCGTTTCAATGGAAGCAATTACCCGCATTTGTTGCTTTATATATGGTTGGCATATTTCTTGGGACCGCCCGATTATGTGCGGGATTAGGTATGGGGTTTTGTATCGGCTGTCATGCCGGGTGGGTGTTTTTGATTAAAATCACCAAATATATGTCCAATGTCGATGTCGATAATCCTTATTTCTTTTTGGTTAGCCATTATGATGGTGTGATCGGTCCATTTGTAGCTGTCTGGTTAGCGTTGGCATTGTTTATCTATTGGAAGCTTAAAATGCCTAAATTATACGCTGCTTAAGCGCCTAGTTATGATCACGCTTTCTCAAAACCTGTCCTGGAGCAATTTATTAGTCGGGTTTTTACCTGTCTTGGTGGTGTTGGCGGTGATGTACAGCTGGTCTTTAAATGCTTACAAGGCCGGGTATGCCTTGTTTCGTATGGTGTTGCAGTTATTATTGATAGGTTATCTGCTCAGCTTTATATTTGCAGCGCAAAGTCCTGCCTGGATGTTGCCGGTGTTGATGGTCATGTTACTGGCTTCCAGTTGGATTGCGCTTGGTATAATTGAGACAGACCGGAAAAGTTTGTTCCCGCTGGCATTACTGGCCATCGGCTTGGGCGGTGGCGTGACACTCATGATAGTGATTGCATGGGAATTGGATATTAATCCCTGGTATGAACCCCGGTTTTTGATTCCATTGGCCGGGATGATTTTTGCTTCAGCAATGAACAGCGTCAGCTTGTCAGCGGAGCGGTTTTTAACTGAAACCAGTCACGGCGCTGCTTATTCGGAAGCGCGGAACAGCGCTATACAAGTCGCGATGATCCCGGTGATCAATTCCCTATTTGCAGTCGGCCTAGTGTCCCTGCCGGGCATGATGACCGGTCAGATTCTATCTGGTGTTGAACCGGTCATCGCAGCGCGTTATCAAATGATGGTCATGTGCATGATATTTAGCGCATCAGGTTTGTCTGCCATTTGTTTTTTGATGCTAATTAAAATTCGGATGAGTGAAAAGTAACTTTATTTATTGTCTTTCCTGACTGTGCCGCCAAAACCAAAGGTATAATAGTCGCTCATACGGTCTTCTACATGATTGCTATCGGGAATCGGGCCTAAATCTTTAAGATACCAGCGTACGCCGATTTCCGGTTTACTCAGGTCGGCCGTGGTGTTGATCAAAGTTCTTTCTTTCGGACCCGCTTCGGCTTTTTCATCATCAATAAAGGCGCAATGGACAGCATCCGTCATGGTTGTTGCATCTTGCTTTGAGAAAGGCGGCTGAAGTTTCGCATAAGCATTTCTGAAAATAATCTGGCGCTGGAACGAATTATGTTCCGCATTTTCGTCAAAATCCGGATAACTACTGGGGTTAGGGTATTTTGATACCGGGTGGTTGGTGATAAACAAGGGTTCATTGGCATCCCGGTCGGTAAACACATACGACTGCGAATGCTTGTCTATCTCAAAAATCGTTGCATTTCCGGTGGCATCGGCGATAATCATATGCGCGCACATCACCGCGTGCATCACCCTGTTATTTAGAATCTTCAATTTGGCCTCTTCCACGGTCGCGCAGTTTTCCAACAGCAGGCCGACCAGTTGCACCATTGAAACACCCGATATGGACAAGCCCGATGCCGCGCCACCTTCATCTCCCACGCCCCAGGGATCATGAAACAGAGAAATATACAGCCCTTTTTCGTTGATACCATCTATATAGGGGTACAGCAACTCCTGGCCGCCAATCAACAGAGTCTGGTAGCCGTCATTCGGTCTGGCTTCAATAACCACGCCACGCGCCCAACAGTTATTGGCACAAGCGGGAGGCTGCTTGCCGAACAATTCGCTCCACAGTACCATCGCCATCAGGTCAAAATTTCTTGACACAAACACCCCGCCATCCTTGCTTTTTTCAATGGGTAAAACCGCAGCGGAACAGGTGTTGGCCCCTAATTCAGCACCACGGACGGAATCATACCAGTCGTAAGGTAGCGCCGTCGCATCATGTACGACATCCTCTGCAGACAATCCATAAGCACGCAGTACACCTTTTGACCTTGCCGCCATCTGCGGCCAGTTGCTAGCCATATACTGTTTTCTTGCCTGTGCATACACAGGGTCATCGTAAACGCCAAGCTTGCAGCCATACTCAACTTTGGCTATTGTGGCAAGATCAAAACCGATTTCCTCGCTGCTCCCCTCGACAATAATATGACGGGGATTCGAGTAATAATCTTGATTGAAGGGGTAGATGGACTCATTTTTAATGATGCTCATGTATTACTCCTGCTGTTGATTATAAGATTGTTACAATGATTTGATTGGCTTTACCAATGTGTTTGCTACGACCAGACCAGCGGTCAGGGTCAACGCAACTAAAAACATCTGCACAAATTCGCCAGTGGCTGCGGCATTGCCTTCAGCGGTATGTACCAATCCCCTGAATCCGACACTGCAGCTGACCAGTAATATGATTGCGGCCATCAGCACGATTGAACCCGGTCTAAATGTACCTGAAAGCCTTTTCAGGTACGTTTCCAGACGACCGGCCTGTGATCCGTAGGCATGTGCGGCCTTGCCCAGCCTGATGATCATCCGGCAGATTTGTTTAAATTCAAATAACTCAGATTTGTTATTGATTTGTTCGGACATTATACTTCAGCCTGTCAGGTCTCAAGCATCGGCCTGCAGTTATCCAATGCTTTTTTGATGGCGCAAAAATCTACGGTCGCTTTTTGAGTAATAAAGACGATGCGAGTTTGTTGCGGCTTATCATTCCAGTCACTTTCGGAAACAATCGTTGCACGGCGCCCCACCAGTTGAAAAATGTACCGTTTCAGTTTTTTATCAACAGTAAAAAGCATCCCCTTCGCACGGTAAACAGACTTTGGCAACAGTTGTAAAAACTGCTTGAAGGAATCTAAATTTAAAGGCTGGTAACTATCATAGGTATAGCTTTCGAACAGTTCGGCATGTTCTATATTCACACCGTACGATGTTGTATGATTTAAATCAAAAGGTTTGCCGGAGGGTGAATTAAGACCAGGCTTATTTGCTGTTTCAAATCCGGTCAGTATCGACATTGGAATATCGCAATGTCTGGTTTTAATCACTGCAACTCCTGATCTGATCTTAAGTATGTAATGTTCCGCCTCGTCTATCATTACCTGTTCAGCAAGGTCTATTCTGTTTAGCAGAATTAAATCACTGCCGGATATTTGTTGTTTCGCCAGTTTTAATTCCGGGCCAGGCAAGGTCATTAATTGTTCGGCATTGACTACGGTAACAATGCCATTTAGGTAGACCGAACAGGTGACCTCAGGTATTGAGAATACCGCTTTCAAGCCATCCGGAACGGTTACACCGCTGGATTCGATGATGATATGCTCCGGTTTTTCGGCGCTGTGCGCAAGTTTTAGTACCGCGCTGATCAAATCACTGCGGATGGCGCAGCAGATACAGCCGTTGGCAAGACTGACCATGCCGTCATTGACATGGCTGACCAGCTCGGCATCAATATTTATTGCGCCAAAATCATTGATAATGACACCGATTCGCCGCCCGTGAGCCTGATTTAACACTCGGTTAAGCAGCGTAGTTTTGCCTGCGCCCAGAAACCCTGTCACTATCGTGACCGGAATCCTGGTTGGATTACGTTTCGCCATCAACGTATTCTCAGATTAATATCGGGCCACGAACGGGCTGACCGGGTCTGGCATAGACATCCAGTTCAGCATCTTTGATAACAAAGGTTCCGTTGACGATGACATGCTTCATACCGACCGACAATTGACAAGGTTCCTGAAAAGTTGCTTTGTCTGCCACTGTCTCGGGATCGAAGACGATAATGTCGGCATCCATGCCTTCCTGCAGGCGGCCTTTACGCTGCAGGGCAGGTGCAAACGCACCGAACGTTAGGCAGGCATTCAGAGACGCTGAGCGTATGGCATCCATCCAGCTTATCAAGTCTCGTTCCCGTACCCATCGCCGTAGAAAGCGGGTGAAGTTACCTGCCGCTCTTGGATGGCTTTGCAGGCCTTCCGGCAATGGCCAGTCAGAACCTTCAAACCAATTCCCCTGGCTGTCCAACCAGGATATCGCATCGGAACAGATATTGGTACCGGGGAACAGTACAGACATATCCAATAAAGAGGAATCACGCCGGTTGTGGTCTTCATCAAGCAGATGAACGACTACAGCATCCCCCGGTGCTGCTAAGACGTCCAGTTCGAACTCCTGCTTGTTTTCAATGGTTTTATTGGTCTTGACTAAGGTAAAATCACTAAAATGAACCTGCAGCCGCTGTTCAACATCTTCAGGGTCAAATTCAGCTGCACCAATGGCCGAGTTTGCCGCGCCATAAACATAGGCTTCGGTGCTAATTCGAAGCCCGTTTTTCTGGGCATTCTGAACAATTGTGCGAATTGTCGGAATATCTCTCAGGCTGGTACTGTTCCAGTGGCAGATATGGGTATGCGCGCCGGTGGCGGCGGCAAGACCCATCATGCCGACCATGCTCTGTACACCGCTTTTCGGGTCCAGAACCGACAGGTTTTGTATATGCGTGCAAGTCGGGACGTTATATTTCGCGGCCAACTGCCATAATCGCAGCATTTCTTTAGTACCGGCTCCGGGCGCGTAACCCCAGAGAACGCCGATACCGATACCGCCTTCTTTAATCCCCTGTTCAGTCCATTCCATGATTTCATCGATCTGCCGGTCTGTGGCGACATTTTTTGTCCATTCCTCGTAGCCAAATTTATCGAACAGATAAGCAAGCGTCGGTTGCGGTTTGTCATCTACACTTAATTCCGGGTTCATTGTGACCAAACGACCATAGGCCCAACCTGAGGATACACCGTAGTTGATGACCATGCCCTGTTTGGTCTTGTTGTCATAAAACTCACCAACCGACAGACGTCCTGCTTCCAATTCCAGAGATGTCGTGACTCCGTCAAAAGCCTGTATCCGGTTGCTAGCTATATTCATACCATGGCAGTGTGTGTCAATAAAGCCAGGGCTGACAATATAACCTGATACATCGTATTCCTGCACACCCGTTAACGGCTCGCTAGACACAGAGGCAATGGAACCGCCATTGATGCCAACATTAAAAATGCCGTCAGTGTAGGTCTCGGGATCAATAACACGGCCGTTTTTGAGTACGATATCGAAGTGTTGTTCAGTATTTGTCATAACTTGATCCTATCTAAAAAGTTAAAACTGAGTGAACAAGCGGGTGCCCAGCACGACCGCATCATCACTGTTTTCTATACCTGATGTGATCCATTGCACATCGGCTGACAACTGCAGCCAAGGTGTGATGGCAAAATTGTAATAGGCTTCGAAGCCGACCTCATCTTTCAGGCGGCTGCCAATGATGGCCTGGTCTTTAAGATCATTCGAAGCAATTAAACTGTAAGCACCTATACCCATCCGGTCATAAGGTCTCCCCGGGATTATCCCCCGCGCACCGAGACCGCCACTGACCGACATATTCCACGGATTACGGTCTTCCGGCGCATAACCAAAGCGAAAAAAGAAACCGACACCCGGCTCCTGATAATCAAAACTCTGGCTTTTTGCCGATTTAGTTGAAAGACCGGATGTGTCAGGTTTCCAGAGATATTGCTCAAAATCCAATCCAAGCATCCAGTTTTCAGATTTGGTGGGTACATTGCCGGTAATAATGCCAGGAACTAGTCTCGGATTGTCCAGAGCGGTTGTGTTTTTGCTTGAATAAATTCCGGTGACATTCGCTTCGCCACCCAAATCCTGCATTAGCTTCCATTTATAATCAAATACAAGCCCGGCACCGACTTCGCTCCAATCCCCGCCGTAATCACCTGCCTGGGTTTTCGGAGTATAAACCGCTCCGGCTATGGAAAAATCCTTGTTTACAGGCGCTTCCAGCAATATGCCGTAAGTAGAAAAACTCATGAAAGCACCATACAGCATGTCATTGTTGAGAGACGCATTCATAAATTGATTACGCGGTTCATTGGCGAAGCGGTTTCTGTCCAGAAAATTCACCCCGTTGATGCGTCCTATTATCAACGCCATATCATGAGGCAGTCCCTGCATCAGATAGTACTCGGAAAGAAAGGTGGAGCTGTCAAAGGGAATAGGATATAAGGCGGTAAAGTTGACCGGTGATATATTGCCCGCCTGGCCCTGCAACGGGTTACCCCAACTGGTTTGGGCATTGATCACCAACAGGCCTCCCGACCACAGGCCCAGCTTGCCTGAATCCAGAGTGATGCCATAATCCATTAAACCGTTATAGCGCGCTCCGCCATTGTCTTCGGCTCCCCCGGAAACCACTCCCTGTACAACCTGAGTGATGGCAAGATCAAAGGTAAATCCCTTTTCATACAGTGCCTGCCTTTCCCCGCCGAGATCCCCGAACGCAGTGCTGCGTTGCCAGATATCGCCTGTATAGTCCGATATCGGTGTGGCTTCGGGGACTAACTGAGTGAGTGAGATAAGTTTATTGTCCGGCGAGCTGTCGGTTTCGGCCAAAGTCTGATCCATCCAGATAAAACTAAAAACCAGAAAAAAATATATTAATTTTTTCATTGTTTTCCCCTAATTATTGTTAAAGCACTAACGTTAAAATGAAAATCGTGTTCTGATGCTGAAAACCCAGGACGTGCTAGCTTCAGGATTTAATGCCGGATTGACCAGTAACTGGATGTCCGGGGTGATGGTTGTATGTTGAAATAGCTGAATGCGGTAAAACAATTCAGCCGTGTATTGATCTTTCGGGTCGGCACCGTATACTTGATCAGAAGGCTGACCCCAGTTAAAACCGAAACCGATGACATCACTGCGTTCCTGGACAAAATATCCCAGGCCCGCACTGACGGAATAATCCAATAGCGCCCCCCCACCATTGGAATAACCTGCCCTTAAAAAGGGTAACCAGCGTTCGTCGATTTTTTTACTGAAAGAAAACGCAAGTCCCCAGCCTGATGGCACATCTGCCTTTTCCCGTTGATCGGTTTGCCATGCCGTCAAATGGATATTATCCTGGAAACGGTTTTTCCAGGAAGAAATCCAACCCAGTTCGATATGCTTAAAGTATTCACTATCATCAAAAAAGGTTTCGAAATTATTGCCTGGATTAGCTGGGTCGCCATTAGTATCCGCGAAACCAGCCAGCAGATATACCTGATCGGTAAACATGATGTTGAGGGCCACGCCCATACCCTGGCTCGGTGCGGGTATTGTGGGACTAGTGGAAAATGCCAGATTATTGAAATCCGTCCACGGGTTGATGAAACCGTAAACATCAACATAATCAGTGACGTCGACAATTCCTGCCTCAAATGCAATCCGGTTATGATTAAAGGTCTGCAGCCAGTATAGGTTGGTTAACAGCCAATCGGCATCACTGAAGGTTACCGAAGTCAAACCGGCATAACCGATCTCAGAAGCCAGTTCTTGCGGTGGGATTTCCGTGCCGAATGTATGCCGATTTTCAACTTTATAAACAAGAGAGCTATTGTAAGCGGTTCCGCGGCCGATCAGGTTCCATGTACCGAAAAATCGCCAAACGCCACCTGCGGCATAATTTTCGTCTCGTGTTTCAGTTGCACCTTGAAACAGCATAGCATAATCGGAACCGAACGACAGGCCGATTTGTTGATTTACCTGGCTTTTAAAGTTGTAATAAGGCATCAGGTAACGCGTCAGTCCTTTAAAATGAAATGGGCTTTTCTTGACTTGATCATCAGATTGCATCTGGGAGCCGACGCTGCCAGGGCCGCCAAATTGGGGGACATTGTGGTAATTGGCAACTCTTGGGGTAAGGGTAGGCTGTACTGTTTCCGCAGCCCAGTTATTACTCGGTATCGACAAAACCGCCGCAACAAAAGTATACAATGCGGAATCAAAAGATAAGGACTGTTGTGATCGGCCGCCAGTAAAGAATGCATAGTGAATTTTAAAAATCTTTTTCATGTAGATTCAGTCTACGGGCTAATTTCAAAACCGGCGACGCGGTCTCATCCCTACAGCCAATACATAATTCCAATGAGCTTTTCAGGGTTTCAAAACCGGTATTATCCATCGTGCCGATCAAGACAATTTCAGAGCTGGGTGTAGACAGCCAGGCAGCCTCCTCTTTAATGGAGTAGCGTTTACCCACCATTTGCAAAATAAACCGGTAGGCCGGCAGCTCTTCCAGATAAACAAAGCCTTTTACCCGGTAGATACTCTCGTCCAGATGCTCAAGAAATGATCTCAGCCTGGGAAGGGACAGCGGCTGATTACTGTCCCAATGCCAGGTGGAAAACGCGTGTTTTGCTAAATGCCTGATGTCTGAATGCTGGTGTATGGGTGGCTTTTGTATAATCGCCTGTATCAGCCCGGCAGGAATCTGTCCTTGTGTGATCGGTAAAATTCTTGTGCCGGGAATCAATGCTCTTATATTTGCTTGTACTTTCTTCAGGTTTTCATTGCTGACCAGATCAACTTTATTCAGCAGTACCAGATCGGCTGCCATTACCTGATGCAGGGCAAGCCGGGTTGCCTGATCATCCAGCAGAAGAAATTGCTCGGCGTCAATTACCGTAAAAATTGCCGATAAGAAAAACAGCGTCTCCATTTCATTATTCAGGAAAGTGTTGGCAACCTGTAACGGATCTGATATGCCGCTGGTTTCAATCAGTAAAACTTCAGGCGGCTGCGGTTGCTGCATCAATTGCAAACAGGCTGCCGTCAAATCATCCCGGATACTGCAGCAAATACAGCCATTATTCAGTTCAATGGTTTCCCCTTTAACATTGACTATCAACTTACTATCAATATTGATGGCGCCAAAATCATTAACCAGAACACCAAGCCGTAAATTTTTCCAGGTTTGTAAAACATGGTTGAGTAACGTTGTTTTACCGGCCCCCAGAAAACCGCTGATAATAAAAACCGGTAGTGTTTTTACCTGCTGTTTCATATGTTGCCGAATCGCTAAACATTGCGTACCGGCTGCCCAGGAAAAACATCCTCAACAGTTTCAGAGATGTTAACCACTACAACGCCGTTGACAATTACCCAGGGAATACCGGTGGATGGCAAACCGCCTTGTTGCATCGTGGCATTGTCTGTCACGGTGTCGAAGTCGAAAATGGTAATATCGGCATCCGCGCCCTCTTGAATACGGCCTTTATTTGCCATCTGCGGAACGCCGTTGTCCTCCAGATAACGGGCAATAAGATAACTCATTTTGGAAACGGCCAGCGACAATGAGATATCGACTTTCTTTTCCCGCACCCAGCGCAGAAAACGGGCATGGGAGCCGGCGCCTCTTGGGTGTCCGTTGACGGCTTCGAAAGGGACATCCCAATCCAGCGCCGGATTGCCGGAATCTTTCAAAGTATAGGGAAAAGCATCGCTCCCAATGACGGTGTTCGGATTCGCCAACGCTTGAAAAACGGCATCTTCCGAGGCATTGTAAAACATGATGGAGGTTCCGGGAGCGGTTTTGATCAATTCATCGTAGCGTTCACGGGTTAGTGGTTCCAGACTGGCGGTTTCAATAATGTCCTGATAATCACGGCCCATATTATTCTGGTAATTATCGGGATGCAGGTAGTCCGCTCCTACGATAGAAGCGCCATAATTGTACGGGTAGATTTCCGCGAGGATTTGAATGTTCTTACTTCTGGCAGCATCAACCAACTTCAGTGCCTTGGGGGTGTCAGACAAAGTTTGCGCAGTCATATGCTGAATTACCAGACCGCCGCCATAAATTTCTTGCGGCGCCATCATTTCCAGCATACCCAGCAAGCCACTGGCTGGCGGCATCTGGCTGGAAAAACGGCCATGCAGAAACACTGAAACTCCATGTTCTCCGGCCAATTTTTGACATTGAATCGATTCCTCCTGTGAGCATCCGGCCACCATATACCCCGGGCAATGGCCTATCCCGATCGCTCCCTGCTGTAACCCTTCCAACAATTTGTCACTTATCGTACTAATTTCATCTTCGGTAGCCACCTGTGAACTCCATCTCATTGAGGTATGGGTTTCTTCGGCTGCCCCCGTCATGTCGTACACGAAATCACCGGAAAATTTTGATTTATAACCGTTATTGAACACATTTTCCCTGATGGCGATGGTGCCCACCGAACAACCAAAATTACTCCTGCTTTTGCCCTCAATGGCGGCATACCATTCATCTACCGGATAGACCCCGGCTTCCAGTTCCAGCGGTGTAGTAACACCGTCGCGTAAGGCCAGTTTCTGGCCGAAAGGAACACCCGCATTATGATGATGCATATCAATAAACCCCGGTGCAACGACACAACCGGAGGCATCAATGATTTGGGCTGCATTGATTGATTGTTCCGTGATTAAGGCTATCGTTCCATCTTTGACGGCAACATTTCGGATTGCATCCTGCCCGGATTCGGGGTCAATAACGCGGCCGCCGATAATCGCTAAATCATAATTCTGATTTGTTTTTGACATAGTGAAGTTTCCTTAATGTCAGTATTAAAAGGATAGTTACTCATGCTTCGGGTTACTCATCAACCATTCGGGTACCGACAGGTTCCAATGGATTGCAGCGCAGCGCAGAGTGAATATAAAGACAGTACAGAATAAGGCATTTCCGGCAGGATACTGGGGCAGCCAGTGTTGCAAGATTACATATAAAGTACAGCCGAAAAGCACAGGAACGGCATAAATTTCTCTTGTCATCAGTAAGTTCTGACGTCCTGACAAAATATCACGTATGAGGCCGCCGCCAATTGCAGTCATAATACCTAGAATAATCGGCGCCAGCGGCAAACCATAATTTAATCCCCAAACTTTTTCTGCTCCTTCAATGGCAAATAACGCCGCGCCGAGGGCATCGGTATACAGCATGATGCTGTTGATCTGTTTATTGGAGAAAAAGGATACAGCTGAAAAGGCAGCGACACTGGAAGCCGATGCGACCCAGATATAGTTTAAATCATTACTCCAGAATACCGGCACATCGAGAATTAGGTCTCTGACAGTGCCACCTCCTACTGAAGTAATGATGCCCATAACTGTGGCCCCAAATAGATCAATCCCTTTTGGAGCAACTGCAAGTACAGCTGTAATGGCAAATGCAACAGTTCCTGCCATGCCAAGATAATATATTAGCGTATCCATAATGACTGCTCTTTGCTATTAGAAATACCATTTCGTAAATAACATGTCTATGGTTTTACAATTCTATTATACTTTATCAGGTTAATGGTTAAAACTTATTGACATTTGAAGACAATTAATTGATATTTAAAGACATTAGTTAACCTTTAATTGTGTTAATTCATGGACAAAAATGTTAAACAGCTCGTTTCGAGCGATATGATGTTGGGCCTGAGAGAAGTCAGTGAGCAACTTGATATTCCGGTAGAAAATGAACTCAAACTATCTGGTATTGATCCTGAGCTTCTGGATAAACCGGAAGGTTTTATTTACATGTCCGATTTTATTAATTTTTTAAACGCTACTGCTTTGAAGTATGAATGTCCGGATTTAGGGCTTCGTATAGCTGAGTGTCGCCCAAAAACCCGTTTTGGGGTGCTGACCTTGTTGTTGCATGTGAGCCCGGATGTCGGAACAGCGTTGCGTAACGGTCATCGATTTATCAGACTTTTTACAGAAACTACGGAATGGGATCTGGAGATAAATTCAGCAATTGCCAGAATTATTCGTAACAACCGATATAACTTTTCAGATGATCTGACGCAACTGCATATACTTAGTATTGCTCAGTATATCGAATTACTAATCGCCTTCATGGGTAGAACTTGGCATGCATCAGCAATTTATTTCACTCATAGTGCGCCTGAAATAACTCACTACTATGAAAAAATTTTTAGGTGCCCGATAAAATTTGAACAATCGTTTGATGGCTTTGAATTTCAGGCAAGAGATTTAAAGACTCCAATTGCTAGTAGCGATGCTTTATTATTCAACACTGTCTTGAAGCATCTTGAGTCGCTTGAACAAGAAAAAGTAAGTGATGATATTTGTCAACAAATTCGTATGTTCATTCGGAGACATTTGTGTACCCGTGTATGCAATCTGCAAGGTGCATCAACTTATTTGGGGTTACATCCGAAATCGTTGCAAAGAGTTCTAAAAGCCAACAATCTTACCTTCAAGAAAATGCTAGTTGAAACAAGGTATGAAGTTGCCTGTTATTATCTGGAACATTCCAGTTTGCCTTTAAAAAAAATTGCTTATATGGTGGGATATAGTGATGCATCCTCCTTTACAAGAGCCTTTATAAAATACTGTGGTATATCACCGATCAAGTGGCGATCAAATTATCAATATTCTTCTAAAAATTAGAAAGGTGTTTAGTCGATGGGTTATTCTGCGGCAAAGGTTTTAAATATATCCAATTGCTCATGTAAGGGTTGCTTGCTTTTGGTTTCCAGTGATGACAGGGTAATACCTAATAAGCGTACTTTTCTTGAGCCGATCTCGGTTTTTTGGATTAACTTATGCACTATTTCGAAGTCTTTTTCTACCCTGACAACAGGGGTAGACACGGTTGTTGATCGTGTGATTAACTCAAAATCATGGTATTTGACTTTAAGTGTGACGGTAAAAGCCTGCAAGTTTTTAGCGGTGACTTTAGTCAGGGCCTTATCAAACAAAGTCCAAAGCTGCTGGAGAATTTCTTCGGAATTGAATATATCGGTCGAAAAGGTGGTTTCTACACCAATTGATTTGCTTGTGCGTTGGTGGTTTACTGGGCGGAAATCAATTGCCCGGCAGATATTATAATAGTGTAATCCTGCTTTGCCGAAATGCTCCTGTAAGTCCTGTTTTGAGAATTGCCTTAAATCTAATCCGGTAAAAATGCCCAAAGCATGCATTTTGGCTTCGGTGGCTTTGCCGATGCCATGAAAGTGCCCGACAGGCAATCTGCCAACAAATTCAGGTCCCTGATCCGGTGTTATCAAATGTAAGCCGTCCGGCTTATCGA
>SPJK01081159.1_pt1 | contig 16849 bp, 15 predicted proteins | sample 3741771 | NCBI WGS metagenome assembly SPJK01 (sample SAMN10925997, study PRJNA522277) | cold seep metagenome | isolation source: Elba SIP-enriched marine methane seep metagenome, extraction at timepoint T2 | place: Italy: coast of Elba, Mediterranean Sea
AGAGTGATTATCTATAGTCTTATTTTGTTAACTGCATTATCAGGCGTTATTTATGGGTTCACTAACTTATCACCTACCGAATTTAACGTAAGCCCGCAGCGCCAGCCTTTATTCGTTCGACTAAGTGATGGTTCAATCCAAAACAAGTACACTTTGAAGTTACTCAATAAAACCAACGCACCAATTACGATTAATTATGTGCTTGATGGATTAGATGGTGCGAGATTGCATGGCGTGGCTGAAAATATTGTGATACCACCAGGTAAAGTAACTCCTGTAACGGCTTTGATTCGCGTGCCAAAAGATCAGTTAAGCGAAGCAATTACCTCAATTACATTCATTGCCGAAGTTGCAGAGAAAGAACGCTTATCAATTAAATATAAAACGGTGTTTACGGGACCGAAGTAGGACTGAATATGTTTGGTATCTCTCAAAAAAGTAATACGGCACTAAAAAACCCTTGGGTACTTGGTTTTATTGCTTTTTTTCTAACGTTTGTGACTGCGAATGTTATTTTTATAAGCTTGGCATTTAAATCGCCACCTGCACTCGTGGTGGATGACTTTTACGAGCGCGGCCAAGCCTATGAGGAAACTCAAAAGCGCATTGCAGAAGAAAAGTCATTAGGTTGGATAGGATTGTTAATAACGCCACCGTCGATTCGCGTGAATCAATTACAAACATATGATGTTTTTTTGCACGGCAAAAATTCAACTAAGCTTGAATTAGATAGCGTGACCTTTTTTGCATTTAGGCCTTCTGATAATGAGGCTGATTTTTCAACGCCGATGCAGCAAAAGCAATCAGGTGTTTATACTGTTGATGCTCGCTTTGACTTGCCGGGTATTTGGGATGTCATTGTTGAAGCAAAGCAGGGTGAACAAAAATTTTTAACAACAAAACGCATTTCTGTTAAACCATAGATTGAGACTCTAACTTGACGGGATCCTGTTTTCATTGTGGCCTGCCGGTTGAGCACGAAGGCGAATTTACCTTTGTGGTAAATGGTGAAAAACAAGATTTTTGTTGTTTCGCTTGTAAAACCGTTTGCCAAGCAATATACCAGTCTGGTTTAGAAAGTTTTTATCAAAAAACGCCAGATGGCGAATCCCTTGCGCCTCCACCTGAAACAACCAATGAGTTTGAGTCTTTTGATTCTGATGACGTTCAAGCTGACTATGTAGATACTTTAGCAGAAGAGCGGACTATCAATCTTCTAGTTGAAGGGATCCATTGTGCTGCTTGTATATGGTTGATTGAGCAAACGCTGAGCAAACATGGCGCTGTGAGTATCGTTGAAGCGAATTTAAGTTCAAAACGCCTTCGTTTGGGGTGGAATAATTCTCAAACTAAATTATCTGAGCTATTAAAATTGCTAGCCGAAGTAGGCTATTCAGCGGTGCCGTTTGACCCTGAAACGGCCGAAGGTGCCTTGGCGAAACGTCATAGAGGCATGTTGTATCGAATGGCATTTGCTGGTTTTGCGATGATGAACCTTATGTGGGTTTCAATTGCACTTTATTCAGGCGCGAATGAAGGTGAGTTTCGAAATTGGTTTCACTGGATTGGCTTTATTATCGCTACGCCAACCTTACTTTATTCCGGTTATCCCTTTTTTAAAAATGCGTTTACAGGACTTAAAAATGCATACTTAACTATGGATTTACCCATCGCCATCGGTGCATCTATTACCTATTTGTACTCAACGTATATAACCGTATCAGAGTCCAAAACGGGCGATGTTTATTTCGATACTGTCGTCAATTTTTTGTTTGTTGTACTGGTCGGCCGTTATCTGGAGTCTATTTCAAAACGCGAGGCTTTGTCATCGACAAGGCGTTTATTAGAGTTACAACCTAAACTCGCCACATTGGTGACAGGTGATGAGACAAAAGTTGTGCCGGTTCGTGCGGTGAATATTGGCGATGTGGTATTAGTAAAACCTGGAGAAAAAGTCCCTGTTGATGGCGTTGTTATTGAAGGTAAAAGCGGCGTTGATGAATCAATGTTAACAGGTGAAAGCTTACCTGTATTCAAAAAGCATGATGACTATGTTGTTGCTGGCAGCATTAATGGCGAAGGCATGATTAAAGTGCAGGCTCAGCACGTATTGAGAAACACTGCGCTTGCCAAAATCGTTGAGTTGATGGAACGGGCTCAATCGTCAAAAGCACCTATACAAGCGATAGCAGATCGAATTGTGCCATGGTTTGTGGTAATTACGTTAACACTAGCGACGCTTACGTTTGTCTATTGGTATCAAACTGATTTTGAAATAGCGTTATTAGCGGCTACTTCTGTCATGATTATCACGTGCCCTTGTGCATTCGGTATGGCGACGCCAATGTCGATTGCTGTATCTACAGGCGTGGGTGCCCATCTAGGTATTTTAATAAAACAAGGTTTAGCCTTAGAAACCTTATCCAAGGTTACTCATTTTGTGTTTGATAAAACGGGCACTTTAACCAATGGTCGTCTTGAACTTAAAGATATTATTACAGCTCCAGAATATAGTACAGAGGAGATTTTATTGATCGCTGCATCAGTAGAGCAAAACTCTGAGCATGTGATTGCAGAGGCAATCGTTCAACATGCGAAACAGCAGAATTTAGCTTTACAGTCATTAGACGATTTTGTCGCTTTCCCGGGGGAAGGTGTTCAAGCTTATCGATCCTCAAAGTTGATTCGAGTGGGCACTGCAGCATGGCTGCAACAGCACAATGTGTTAGATGAGTTAGGCTTGTTTGAGCAGGCTTTACAAAAAGAGCAACAAGGACATACCTGCGTATTTGTGGTGGTTGATAAAAAAGTTATAGGTTTACTGGCCTTTGCCGATAGTTTACGTAAGGATACATTAAATGTAATAAGGGCTCTTCAGCAACAAGGCGTAACAATTACGGTGTTGAGTGGAGATAAAGCAGCTGTTGTAAATACAGTTACAGCCGAGTTTGGTGAGGTAATACGTCGGGCTGAAGTCTTACCAAAAGATAAATCTGATGTTGTTAAACAACTTCAAGCAGAAGGAGAGGTCGTTGCTATGGTGGGTGATGGAATTAATGACTCACCAGCCTTAATTCAATCTGATGTCAGTTTTGCAATGGCTTCAGGAACAGATGTGTCTATCGAAAGTGCAGATATTGTGCTGTCACATCAAAGTTTTATTAATGTAATACGTGCTCGTGAACTTGCATTGGCAACACTACGCGCCATCAAGCAAAATATTGTGCTATCGTTTACATACAACCTTATTATGGTTCCATTGGCTATGATGGCTTTGGTTAATCCGCTTGTTGCAGCGTTAACAATGCCACTTAGTTCTCTCGTTGTAATTGGCAATGCTGCTCGTTTAAGACGTTTTTTGAGGGAGTAATTATGGAGGTTATTTATGGTTTACTTCCCGGAATGTTGCTATTAGGAATAGTGGGTGTCGCTATTTTTTTCTGGGCTGTCCGAAGTGGTCAATATGACGATATGGACGGTGCAGCAAATCGTGTTCTTATGGATGATGATGTCAAAGTTAATACGGATGAAGAGCAAGAAAAATAGTATTGTTTTAAATCAAAATATTCATTTTCTGAATAAAATTAAGTATAAAAAAATTAATGAGACAGGATGTCATGAACTATTGGTTGAATCAGGTGGTTATTAACAAATTTTTCAAACAGTCCAGTATCAATGGCTTATTAAAGCTCTGGTCTTTAATAACGGGTGGTGCGGTAGCCTCAATATTTCTTTTAGCACTGTATTCAAACACGTTATTTAATGATGAGCAGAAGCAGTTAGAAAACCAAGTGTGGCCGCTGGAAAATGATGTCCGTAAACTCAGTCAAATAACCACCAAGTTACTTGCCCAGCAGCATCAAGCACTCCACCATAATGTGCAACATCAAACAGAAAAAAATATGTGGGCTGCTTTTGAGTCACATATGACCAATTTATCCCTTAGTTTAGAGCAGGGAGAACAGACCGATACCCTCAATAAAATTAATGAATCTTATCAGCAGTTGCTGATACTTGATGATGCTGGATTGACATTACTCGAACAGCAGGAAAGCTCCTCAGAACAACTGGATATGCTAGCTGTAAAAGTTGAAAGCCAATTCCAAAAAGTACATGAAAGTATTCTCGGTTTAATGTTGAAAACTGACAGCGAAAAAGTTGCAAATGTTGGCAGTCAATTTGATACAAATGATATTCAAGATTTGCATAAAGCGCTTTATTTGCTTCAGAACGCGAGCATTCATTTGTTACTGACTTATGAATCTATGATGCACGAGAATGCTTCTAATGAATTGGTTGAAAGTAGTCAGATGCAGTTGACCGAAAAAGGTCAAAACCTGACCGAAGCTATAAGTTCATTAACTCAGTCAGCTAGTTTCTTTCCTGAGTTTGATGAAGAAGTTGAGCAATTAATAACTGATTTAAAATTTCTGCAGGGGCTTATTTATCTTAATGATGAAGCTGTTTATGGCGCCAAATTCAATTTATTAGAAATACAAACAAACCTTAGCGAGACTCAAAATAATAGCATCAAAGCTGCATTAGTCTTAATTGCAAATGTCGATAAGCTTGCTGAACTGGTGAATGCTCAAAGTAACTCACGAATTACTAGCTTATCTGAAAACTTAGTATCAAATTACTGGCTAATTCTTATTATTGGCTTAGTTGCATTGCTAGCTGTCATTTTATTTATTGTGCCAATTTCAAGGCGTATTAATATACCTTTGCAAGAGCTTAGAAAGGGCATGCATGCTTTATCAGAAAAGCGCTTTCATACAAGGCTTAAAGAACGTGAAGGATGCAGTGAGTTTGCATTATTGGCTACTGATTTCAACTTATTCGCTGAAACAACACAAGATCTAATCAAAGAGTTAGCGGGTGCAAAAGTATCTCTTGAGTCGAACCACCACCGACTACTAGCTATTTTAAATGGTGTTCCTGAAGCAATATTAACGCTATCTAATGAAGGTGTAATAACAGCTTCAAATCCAGCTGCTGAAAAAGTACTTGGCGCCAATGAAAATCAACTGCAAGGTAAAAAAATTATGCAGTTTTTTGTTGGCCTCCCGCCTGATTTTTCTCAGTTTAATGAGGTGTTTAGACAGGAGTGTGACTTTGAGGGTATTAACTTAAAACAAGAGTCATTTTCATTACAAGCATCTTTATCGCCGATCGTAAGTCAAAATGATGATGCTTGGGTGTGTGTAATAGCTGACGTTAGTAATTTGAAACAAGCTGAAAAACGCTTGATTGAAAAAACATCAGAACTAGATGCAATATTTGAAAATGCGATGGTGGGTATCGCTTACATTAAAGATCGTACTTTCTTACGAATTAATCATAAATTTGAAGAATTATTCTCGTGTCATAGAACCCAAATAGAGGGGGAATCAACGCGTCTGATTTATCATAATGAAGAAGCATTTCATAGTTTTGGTGAGATTGCTTATTCTATGTTGGAACAAGAAGGCTCATTCCAAGCTGATATTCAGTTGAAAAAAGGCAGTGGCCAAGAGTTTTGGGGGTCTGTGACTGCAAAGAATATCTCTCAAAATGAGCCAAGGGCTGGTTCGATTTGGCTTTTTGAAGATATAAGTTTGCAGCGTGAAAATGAACAACGCCTTAGACGTTTAGCTAGCTTTGATAGTTTAACCGGCCTACCAAACCGAACTGTATTTAATGACCGCTTAGAACATGCTATTGCAAAGTCAGATCGCAATAGTACAAGTTTAGCTGTTTTCTTTATGGACCTTGATAACTTTAAGAATATTAATGACTCGCTAGGCCATAAAACAGGCGATTTATTGCTATGTGAGGTGGCTGCTAGGCTAAAAAAATCCGTGCGTGCTGAAGATACTGTTGCTCGCCTTGGCGGTGATGAGTTTACCGTGATTATAGAAGACATTGGTTCAGCTAGGTACGTTGGCAAGGTGGCTGAGAAGGTGTTGCTTGCAATTAGTCAGCCTTATAAATTGGAACAACTAGAAGTTAATGTTAGCCCAAGCATCGGTATTAGTCTATACCCATCAGATGGTCAAACTCTTGATTTTCTAGTTAAAAATGCCGATGCGGCAATGTATCATGCAAAAAAAATAGGCAAAAATAATTTCCAGTTTTACTCGGCTGATTTGAATGCACAGGCTAATCAACGTTTAGAAATGGAAGCGGCGTTAAGAAAGGCTGCTGAGAATGATGAGTTTTATTTGCATTTTCAGCCACAAATTGATCTTGAGTCTGACAGGATTGTTGGTGCAGAAGCATTGCTAAGATGGAATAGCGAAACTTTTGGTAACGTGTCACCAGCAGTATTTGTACCTATCTTAGAAGAAACGGGGCTTATTAGTGCTGTTGGTGAGTTTGTTTTAAGGAAGTCGTGTGAAGCTTACCTGCAAATTCGACATGAAGTTACCGAAGAGTTTGTGGTTGCCGTTAACTTATCAGGTCGTCAATTTAAAGGTGGTCAATTAGCTACTTTAGTGAAAGACTTGTTAGATGAGCTTGATATGCCATCAAAAAATCTTGAGCTGGAAATTACGGAAAGTATGTTAATGGAAGATACTCAGTTGGCTATTAAGACACTGCGAGACTTGAGTGATCTTGGCATAATGCTAGCTGTTGATGACTTTGGTACTGGTTATTCATCGCTGGCATACCTAAAACAATTCCCGTTAGATGTATTAAAAATTGATCGTTCTTTCGTCAGTGATGTGACAGTTGATGACGATGATGCAGCAATTGTTGATGCCATTTTAGCGATTTCAAGGCGTTTAAAACTAGACGTTGTTGCGGAAGGTATCGAAACGGTCGAGCAGTTATCGTTCCTGCAGTCTCATGGTTGTCAACGAGGCCAAGGTTTCCACTTTAGTAGGCCTCTAGATTTAGATCGGTTGATTGATTTTCTACATCAAACTTCAGTTGAGCTGAGTTAATTATTTTGTATTGTAAAATTGATTTTTCATCGGCACTAAATTGAACCGTTAACCCTTTGCTTGGATAGTCCCAAATAGATTTTGTGTTAATAGTTTCTTGTTTGTATGGTTTTCCAAAACGGCTTGTTAAGATTGATTCATCTAGTTTTACAAATGAAGGGATATAGGTCAGTGCATAAACGGGTGCAGCCAATAGAGCTTGTGCATCAAGGTGATTTAACTGATATTTCCTCGAACCACTATTTTGAATACGTCCCTCTGTTGCTCGACCAATCATGATTTGCATTGCTGCTTGGCTGACCACTAAATTGAGAACAACTTTTGCTGATAGCCCACCTTGATTAATACTTTCAAAGTAAGCTTCTGCACTGAGTTTTTTACTTGTTTCATCTTCAAAAATTGCTATCTCTGCTTGTTCTTTAAACGCACGTTGAGCATCAGCCAAGTTACTAGAACCAATGTGAATACCAAACACCTGTGGATTACCATCATCCATGATATTGATTTCCCAAGGCGCTGGGGCTTCGGGCTGTTTTGATGGAATCAGTAAAATAGCAAAAAGGGCAAAAATAAAGCCGATAAAACCTAGCAGGTATTTCATTTTTTTATCTCGTTTTTGGTGGGTGCAATCTGCAGCCAAAATGTCACAGGGCCATCATTAATTAACGATACTTTCATGTCAGCACCGAATTTGCCTGTAGCTACGGGCGAGTGCATTTGTTGAATTTGTTTAACAAGGTAGTTAAATAATTGTTCACCTTTTTCTGGCGATGCTGCAGGTGTGAAGCTTGGTCTATTACCTTTGCGGGTATCCGCAGGCAGAGTAAATTGAGGCACCAATAAAATACCGCCATCGATATCCGTCACGGATAAATTCATTTTGTCGATATCATCAGCAAATACACGGTAATTCAGCAGTCGTTTTGCCAATTTATCCGCTTCAAGTTCAGTGTCAAACTTTTCAACACCCACTAACACTAATAAACCTTGTTTAATTTCACCAATGACCTGATCTGAAACTTGCACGCTAGCATTGCTGACACGTTGTAATAAACCGATCATGTTAGTTGTTTTATTACCGCTTTGGTTGCTGTTATTAGGGCATCAACAATTCCCGGCTCTCCAGCAGCATGACCGCACAGTGGGACAATGGTTAAGCTAGACTCAGGCCAGGCCTGATGAAGTTGCCAAGATTGTGTACTCGGGCAAACGATATCGTATCTACCGTGAATAATCTGAGTTGGAATATGACGAATCCTATCAATGTTATCCAATATTTGATTAGATGAAATAAAGCATTCAGATAATGCAAAATGAAGTTGTATTAGTGAATGAGCAATTGGGCCTAAATCATCCGTTTTCGGTAATTCAAATTCGTAATCACGTAAGGTAACAATTGTACTTTCCCATGCATTGAGTCGCCACGCTGCATCTGCGATGGTTTCTTCATCTTTTGAGCTAAGCAATTCGAAATAACGTTTAAGCGGCCGTTGTCTCTCTTTTTCCTCTAACTGACCAACCAGTTGTTGCCATGCCTCTGGAAATAGTTTGGATGCGCCGCCTTCTGAATAGACCCAATCAATATCTTGTTGGCGCCCTAAAAAAGTACCCCGAAGAATCATGCTAAGGACTTGTTCTGGGTGAGACTGAGCATAGAGTAGGGCTAATGTTGCCCCCCATGAACCGCCAAATAATACCCATTTTTCAATATTCAAATGCTGACGAATCATTTCCATATCTTCTATCAGAAATTGACTATTGTTTTGTTCTAATTCGCCTGTTGGTAATGAGCGTCCACACCCTCGTTGATCGAATAAAATAATATGAAATTTATCTGGATCAAAATAACAACGATGTTGAGGACGACAGCCTGAACCTGGTCCGCCATGCAAGAATATGATTGGAATTCCATCAGGATTTCCGCACTGTTCGATATAAACGTGATGGCAGTCACCATCGCTTAATATTTGTTTCGTAGCGAGAAGCTGGTGTGAAAAAGGCTCAATATCAGGGTAAAACGGCTGCATAAAACGACCTAACTGTTTAACTTGGCAAAACTATATCACGCTCAAGATGGAAATTATCCTGAGATTGCGAGAAAATATAAGGTTACGCATCTGCAAAGAGTGCAGATAGGTATTCATAATTCTAAGGCAAACAACAAGATATGAATTTGCATGAGTTTCAGGCAAAGCAGCTATTTCAGCGTTATGGGATTTCAACACCCGAAGGGCAAGCTGTCACGAGTGGTTCACAAGCACGCCAAGCTGCGCAAAAGTTGGGTGGTGAGCGCTGGGTAATTAAAGCACAAGTTCACACTGGCGGTCGTGGTAAAGCCGGCGGTGTTAAAGTCGTCGATTCGCTAGATGCTGTCAGCGATGTTGCATATGATTTACTAGGCAGCAATTTGGTGACCAAGCAAACTTCGGAGAAAGGGTTACCCATCAATCAAATATTGGTTGAAATGCCATCAGATATTCAACGAGAACTCTATATTGCTGTATTAGTTGATCGTGTGATGAAGAGAGTTGTATTTATGATCTCGGCAGAGGGGGGCATGGATATTGAGGAAGTTGCTGAAGAAAAACCAGACGCTATTTTGAATTTATACGTAGATCCTGCGGTAGGTTTGCAAGACTATCAGTGTCGTCGTGCAGGTTTCTTTTTAGACCTTAAAGGCACAGCATTCAAGCAATTACAAAAAGTCATGCAGGGCTTGTATCACTTATTCACTGAAAATGATGTAAACCTAGTAGAAATTAACCCATTAGTTGTCACAGGTGACAATGAGTTACTAGCTGTTGATGCTAAAGTAAATCTTGATGAAAACGGATTGTTTAAACATGCTGACTTAGCAGCGATGTTTGATCCTACCCAAGAAGACGATGCAGAAGTAATGGCTAAACAGTTTGGCTTGAATTACATTTCACTGGATGGTGAAGTGGCTTGTATGGTTAATGGTGCAGGGCTGGCGATGGCAACAATGGATTTAATCAAACAGCAAGGTGGTGAGCCAGCTAACTTTTTAGATGTTGGCGGTGGCACTACGGCTGAGCGTGTTGCTGAAGCATTTAAACTGATCTTGTCTGACAGTAAAGTGAAATCAATATTAGTTAATATCTTTGGCGGTATTGTACGTTGTGATCTGATCGCTGAAGGCATTATTCAAGCAGCAAAAGAAGTGGGCATTACCTTACCTGTGATTGTGCGCTTAGAAGGCACCAATGCAGAATTAGGTAGAAAATTGTTGCAAGACAGTGGCATGAATTTACGTGTGGCTGCCGGATTAACTGATGCGGCAGCGCAAGCAGTTGCAGCAGCACGTGAGGCGTAAGAATGAGTATTTTAGTAGATAAAGACACCAAAGTTATTTGTCAGGGATTTACAGGCAAGCAGGGAACGTTTCATTCTGAACAAGCCATTGCTTATGGCACCCAATTTGTTGGTGGTGTAACACCTGGTAAAGGCGGACAAACACACTTAGATCGCCCAGTGTTTAATACGGTTAAGTACGCTGTTGAGCAGACTGGCGCTGATGCGAGCATGATTTATGTGCCAGCAGCCTTTGCGGCAGATGCAATCTTGGAAGCAGCCGATGCTGGTATTAAGGTGATTGCGTGTATTACAGAAGGTATTCCTGTTCAAGATATGTTGCATGTAAAACATGCATTGACTGACTCTGATGTACATCTGATTGGCCCTAATTGTCCGGGTATCATTACGCCTGGGGAATGTAAAATGGGTATTATGCCGGGCAGCATTCATTTGCCAGGTAAAGTCGGCATCGTATCTCGTTCTGGCACGCTGACCTATGAGGCCGTCAACCAAACAACATTAGCAGGTCTTGGACAAAGTACCTGTGTGGGTATTGGTGGTGATCCAATTCATGGCTTAGATTTTATTGATTGCTTAAAAATGTTTGAAGAAGATTCGCAAACTGAAAGCATTATCATGGTCGGTGAAATCGGTGGTCAGGCTGAGGAAGATGCGGCTGAATATATTAAGTCTCATGTTACAAAACCAGTTGTTGCTTATATCGCTGGCCTAACTGCACCAGAAGGCAAGCGAATGGGACATGCTGGCGCAATCATTAATGGTGGCAAAGGTACTGCTGATGCAAAAGTTGCAGCATTAAAAGTGGCTGGTGCTCATATAGCTCCTTCCCCAGCTGAGCTCGGTGCAACTATGTTAACTGCGCTTGGCTAAGGTATATAAAATGAAGCAAGACATTTGCTTAGTAATGGCACAAATCAATACGATTGTTGGTGATGTCGCAGGCAATGTTGAAAAAATACTGGCAGCAGCGCATCAAGCACGAGATGATTTGAGTGCAGATATTGTGGTGTTTCCAGAGCTGACATTAACTGGCTACCCGCCTGAAGACTTATTATTAAGGCAAGGCCTTATTAATCGAGTAGAGTCTGGTCTAATCAGTCTTAAAGAGCAGCTCAGTGATGTGGCCGTTGTAGTGGGTCACCCTGAAGGTGTAGCGGGGCAAGAATTGTTCAATGCTGCTTCTTTTATTGCTGATGGCGAATGTTTAGCGACGTACTATAAGCAATTCTTACCTAACTACAGTGTCTTTGACGAAAAGCGTTATTTTATAGCGGGTAAAGAGGCCTCGATTGTTGACTATAAAGGCATTAAGTTTGGTTTAACCATTTGTGAAGACATTTGGTTTACACAGCCAGCTGCTCAAGCTGCTGATAGTGGTGCGGAAGTGATTGTTAACCTTAATGCTTCGCCATTTAGACAAGGTAAATCTGAATTACGCCACGCTGAGTTAATACAACGTATTGAAGAAATCGGTTTACCTATTATCTATGTCAATTTAGTCGGTGGGCAAGATGAACTCATTTTTGATGGGCGATCAATGGCATTGTCTGGTGCTGGTGAGGTTATAGCAACGGCATCTGCCTTTGAGGAAGTACTTTATCCTTTATCTTTATCTAAAGATGAGCAAGGTATTGTTCACATTGGCAGTGATATCGCTGATAGCGAGAAAGATGAAATCGCTATTATTTATGAGGCCTTAGTTTATGGTCTGCATGACTATATTGAAAAAAATGGTTTTCCAAGCGTTATTTTGGGGCTGTCAGGTGGAATTGATTCAGCGTTAACGCTTATTTTGGCTGTCGATGCAATCGGTGCTGAACGAGTGCAAACGGTGATGATGCCATCTCGTTATACATCTCAAATGAGTTTGGATGATGCCGAGCAAATGGCCGACATGTTAGGTGTTAAACATACAACGTTGCCAATTGAACCAGTATTTAATCAATTTTTAGAGACATTAGCTGAGCCATTTCAAGGTTTGCCAGTTGATACTACTGAAGAAAATATTCAAGCACGCTGCCGAGGTATTTTATTGATGGCAATGTCGAATAAAACGGGTGCCATGGTGTTATCTACTGGTAATAAGAGTGAGATGGCGGTGGGCTACTCAACTTTATATGGTGATATGGCGGGAGGTTATTCGCCTCTTAAAGATGTCTATAAAACGCTCGTGTATTGCTTGGCCGAATATCGCAATTCATTATCTGCCGCCATACCTGAACGTATCATTACTCGACCACCTTCAGCTGAGTTAGCTGCAGATCAATTAGATCAAGACAGTTTGCCGGATTATGCTGTCTTAGATGAAATCCTAGAGCTTTATATTGCGGACGATCGCTGCTTCGAAGATATTGTAAGCATTGGTTATGATGCACAAACAGTTGCACAAGTCATAAAAATGGTAGATCGTAACGAATATAAACGTCGTCAAGCGCCACCGGGTATTAGAATAACAAGCAGAGCATTTGGCCGTGATAGACGATATCCCATTACATCGGGGTATAAATTAGACTCTGCGATAGGGAGGAAATCAGAGAAATGAAAAAAATTGAGGCAATCATTAAACCATTCAAATTAGATGATGTTCGTGAGGCATTATCTGATATTGGTGTAACAGGTATGACTATCTGTGAAGTCAAAGGCTTTGGCCGTCAAAAAGGGCATACAGAGTTATATCGTGGTGCTGAATATGTAGTTGATTTTTTACCAAAGGTAAAAATGGAAATTGTATTAGCTGATGACCAAGTTGATCAGTGTCTTGAAACAATTACTAAAGCGGCACACACAGGCCGTATTGGTGACGGTAAAATCTTTGTTTCAGAAATGGAGCGTGTAGTACGTATTCGTACTGGTGAAGAAGACGAATCAGCCGTATAAAAATGGTGCAGGGTTCAGTTAAAAGAACCCTGCGTTTTCAGTAATTTTAGTCTGATGTACTTCAGCAACGCCTGGGTGTCCAGGGTAGTTCTTCTGTAAAACACGTAACGCATCTTCAGATAAATCACTCAACTCAAGAATTTTATAGGCTTTTGCCATCACTAATAGTGCATCAGGCATGGCAGGTGTGCGCGAGTAGTTTTCGATTACGTAACGACCACGATTAGCTGCAGCTACATATGAGCCGCGTCTCATGTAATATTGCGCTACATTGACTTCATGTTGTGCCAAGCGATTGCGCAAATAAACGATACGTTGAGCGGCATCTTCACTATATTGACTCTTTGGAAAACGATCGACTAAGGCACTAAAGTCTTTTAATGCTTCTCGAGCACCACCTGGATCACGTTGCGACTCATCACGTGGAATATACTTCTCGAATAAGCCAATATCTTTAGTGAAATTGGTTAAGCCACGTAAATAAAGTGCGTAGTCCATATTTTGATTTAATGGATACACTCGCATGAAGCGATCTAATGTGGCTAAAGCCGTTTCAGCTTCATCCAGTTTGTAATAAGCATATGCTGACTCTAATAAAGCTTGCTGTGCATAAGCACCGAATGGGAAACGCGCTTCTAATTCTGTGTAATATTGAATCGCAGTGTCGTAGTCAGCCGTATTAAGTGCTGCTTTTGCTTCAGAGTAAATACGCTCAACCCCCCAGTTTTCTTCTGCAACTACCTCTTTATCATCAAAAAAAGAGCAGCCACTAAGAGAACTAAGTGCGAAAAGTAAGGGAATGTAATATTTTTTCATTTGGTTATACGTCTGTTAACGTTATGCGATAAGTTTCGATTTTATCGTGTTTCGGTTTGCAAAGCACTTTTATCGTAAACTAAATCTCACATACAATAGTCTGAATTATCATAATTATAAAGTTGGCACATTAATGCGACGTTTTTTATCTTTAGTAGTTCTCATAGCAACTACATTTTCTGTTCAAGCAACCACGTTTGATTTACCTGATGATGGTAGCAGAGTAATTGGCCATAACCTGATTGTCTATAGTCACGAAGAAGATACCTTATTAGATATAGCGCGTCGCTTTGGTTTAGGGTTTGGCGATATCACGCATGCTAACCCTGATGTCGACCCTTGGATTCCAGGAGAGGGCACACCGGTATTAATACCACATCGATTTATTCTGCCCGAGGCAAGGCGTAGAGGTATTGTTATTAACCTAGCGGAAATGCGACTTTATTATTACCCAAAGGTAAAAGAAAAGGAACGTCAGCAGGTCATCACACATCCACTGGGTGTTGGCCGAGAAGGGTGGACGACACCATTGGGCAAAGCGAAAATTACGCAAAAGCGTAAAGATCCTACATGGACGCCACCAGAATCGATTAAAAAAGAACACCTAGAAATAGGGGATCCTCTTCCTGATGTTGTCCCTGCGGGGCCTGATAATCCATTAGGTGCATATGCAATGCGTCTTTCGATGCCTGGCTACTTGTTGCATGGCACAAATCGTCCTTACGGTGTAGGACTTCGTGTTAGTCATGGCTGTATTCGTCTTTTTCCAGAAGACATTGAACATTTATTTAATATTGTTTCTGTGAATACGCCAGTCGAAATTATTTACCAGCCGGTTAAAGCAGCGCTACGTGGAGAAACCTTATTTTTAGAGGCGCACGAAGTGCAGCACGATATTGATGAGCGTGAAGGCAATAATATGACACCGATGGTAAAAGCCATTTTAGATGCACAAGATAAAATTTTATCAGATGCTGAATGGCCTTTTGCTGAGAAAGTTGTGCGTGAACACCAAGGCGTTGTTAAAGCAGTCAATCAAGACAAGGCAAACGTTGTTGATGATTTATGGTTTTTACATGCGGGCGTAAATGAAGATTCAAAAGTAGTGTTATCTCAAGCTTTGACGACTTTGGAAGCAGAAGACCGGTTTTTACCTATTAGTAAAGCGGCACGAGGTGAAGTATTGATAGGTCCGTTTCAGACTAAGAATGAGGCAGAACAAATGCAGTTAAATATTAAACGTGTCGCAGATATTCAAATTTGGATTGCTCAAGTGACGGGTGAAATTCTCTAACATCAAAAAGTAGTAGATATAAAAAAGCCGGGCTAAGCCCGGCTTTTTAGTTTAAGCATTTGCTTAAATCAATTATTTGCTCATTGCTTTTTCGAACATACGATCGATTTTTGCACAGCATTCATCAACAGATGCTTGTGCAGCTTCTGCTGTTGTTTTTGCTGAGTTAGCTGTTAATTCTGCATCATTTGCTGTACGTAAAGCTGTATCAGCAGTTGTTTGTGCTGTTTGCGCAGCAGCTAGTGCTTCAGCAGCTGAAGATGATGCTGCTTCAACAGAGGCTTTTAATGCATCCATTTCAGCAGTGTTTGCACACGCTGTTAATAAAGCTAAAGGTAAAATTACAGCACCTAATTTTGTAAGTTTCATTTAAATCTCCTAAATACGATTGAGCTTAGCGGTTGAGTTATATTGCTATTGCAACACAGCCTAAAAGGCTAACAGGAAACATTTCCGCTGTCTATGGAATATTTCCTTATGAAGGACACTGATTAGTTGTTATAATTGCCACCCGAAATATCTTAGCGCTAGTTAAACGGTCGTTTACCTGTGCTTCTTCTATTTTAATTGTTCCTGGAAAACTGAATTTTATGCATCCATTGCTGAATATTGCCATTCGCGCTGCACGTAATGCAGGTAATGTCATTTTACGTTCTTTGCCTCATATTGAGCATTGGAATATTGAGGAAAAAGGTAAGAATGACTATGTCACTGAAGTTGATCGATTAGCAGAGCAAGAGATTATTAACACCATTAAGAAAGCTTATCCTGATCATGCAATCTTAGCGGAGGAGTCTGGCGAGCAAGGCGACAGTGATACAGTATGGATTATTGATCCACTTGACGGTACTGCCAACTTTTTACATGGCTTCCCTCAGTATGCTGTGTCTATTGCTGTGATGGTTAGAGGCAAAATTGAGCATGGTGTTGTTTATGACCCTCGTCGTGATGAGTTATTCTCAGCGAGTCGTGGCCAAGGTGCTAAATTAAATGATCACCGTATTCGTGTGACTAGCCGTCGTCAATTAGACGGAGCCTTGGTTGCAACCGGGTTTCCATTTCGTTTTCCTGCTATTCAAGACGCTTATTTCAAAAGCTTCCATGCTGTTTTCGACAAAGTATCTGATATTCGACGTCCAGGGTCAGCATCGTTGGATTTAGCTTATGTTGCTGCTGGCCGCGTTGATGCCTACTGGGAGTTAGCATTATCAAGCTGGGATGTTGCTGCTGGTATGTTATTGGTTGAAGAAGCGGGAGGTATTGTTTCCGATTGCGAAGGCAATGACAGCTCATTAGAGACCGGTAATATTTTGGTGGGTAATGTACATCTCCACAAAGAATTACAAGCGACTATAGAACCTTATCTTGCTGGTGTTACAAAGTAGTATCACTAGCCCCCATTTTTTGTTTTGGTGAAATAACCATATTTAATTTTAGAGTAAATCATGACTGACAACTCAAGAGACATTAGCAATTTACGTAATATTGCGATTATTGCCCACGTTGACCATGGTAAAACAACCTTAGTCGATCAATTACTACGCCAATCTGGCACGTTTAGTGAACATGAAGAGTTACAAGAACGTGTAATGGATTC
>SPJK01005386.1_pt1 | contig 16837 bp, 11 predicted proteins | sample 3741771 | NCBI WGS metagenome assembly SPJK01 (sample SAMN10925997, study PRJNA522277) | cold seep metagenome | isolation source: Elba SIP-enriched marine methane seep metagenome, extraction at timepoint T2 | place: Italy: coast of Elba, Mediterranean Sea
CAGAAACTCGCTGTGTGAGAAGACTCTTAAAAAAGCCTATTATTTCAGTGTCAAAGAGATACATGCAAAAATCGACTCAGCTCAAAGCTTCTGCCAACCATTTGCCAGTGTGGCTAGCTTCGATGGTAGCCAGATGCTCGGGCGAACCAGACGCGATGATGTGGCCCCCTTCGTTGCCGCCGGTTGGACCAAGATCGATCAGCCAGTCGGCACATCGCATGACGTCGAGATGATGTTCGATCACTACGACTGTATTACCTGAATCGACCAATCGATTTAGTACACCAAGCAATCGTTTTACATCGTCAGCATGCAAACCCGTTGTTGGTTCATCCAATAGATAAAGTGTATGCGTGGCCTTGATGGATCTTCCAGCTGATTGCGAACCAAGTTCGGAGGCAAGTTTAATCCGCTGAGCTTCACCGCCTGACAGAGTATTGGAAGGTTGGCCCAGTGAGAGATAGCCAAGCCCAACCGCCGAGAGCGCTTCGAGGGTTGGCTGAATCGTCGGCACATCAGCCATTAATTCCAATGCGGAATCAATAGGCATTTCCAGCACATCAGCTATCGAATGGCCTTTGTAAAGAACCGACAAGGTTTGACGATTGAATCGTTTGCCTGCGCAGGTATCACAAGTCACGTAAAGATCGGGCAAGAAGTTCATTTCGATCTTCTTCTGACCTTGGCCTTGGCATTCTTCGCATCGGCCACCTTTGACATTGAAGCTGAAGCGACCAATTTTGTAGCCACGTTGCCGGGCAAGTTTTGTCTTGGCAAACAACTTTCGCACTTCGTCAAACAGACCGGTATAGGTGGCCGCGTTGCTACGGGGTGATCTTCCAATCGGCGATTGGTCTACCTGTACGAAGCGGTCAATGGCTTCTAGCCCAGTGATTTTTTCAAACGGGCCAGGCTTTGCTGCTGCTCCATTGAGGTCTCTTGCCAAGGCACGTGCCAACGTACCAACGATGAGTGAAGTCTTTCCGCTACCACTTACGCCGGTGACGCCAACCAATTTGCCAAGCGGCATTTTTAACGGGTCACCTTTCAGATTATGAAGCGTAGCGCCCGTAACTGTCAGCATTGGCTTGGGTGGCTCAACGACTGCCTTTTCGGAAGGCTTTGCTTTCGCGGGAGTTAGTCGGCGTTTCTTTGGGGTCTCAATCCGCAGCTTGCCCGAAAGGTATTGGCCTGTGATCGAATGATCGTCAGCAGAAACTTCATCAGGTGATCCTTCGGAGACTACTTCGCCACCTAAGGCTCCGGCACGTGGACCAACATCGATTAGCCAGTCGGCTGAATGCATCAGCGCTTCGTCATGTTCAACGACGATCACCGAGTTACCCTGCTTTTGCAGGTCACGCAAAGCGCTAATCAGTCGATCGTTGTCACGTGGATGGAGGCCAATTGAAGGTTCGTCAAGCAAATACATGACGCCAACCAAGCCGCTACCAATGCCGGTAGCGAGTCGCACCCGCTGAAGTTCGCCGCCAGAAAGAGTTGAAGCGGCTCGATCAAGAGATAGATATCCTACGCCCGACTTGCGAAGAAATGCTAGCCGCCGATTAATCTCAGCGAGCAATGGTTCCGCAACAATCTGACGATCCTCGGCAAACACCTCGCTAATGCGGTTCGAGACATCGGCAAACCAATCACTAGCAGCGCTGACACTCATCGCGCTGACTTCGTGAATAGGCAAATCGTTAATCCGACAGCTACGTGCTTCGGGGCGAAGGCGCGACCCTTCGCAGTCAGAACAGATCACCTTACCCCGGTAAGGTTGCAGTCGGTCGAGAACTTTTTCTTGCTTCGTGGCGGAGAACTCTTCTTCTAGCAATAGCAACAATCCGCCTTGGTTTTTCCCATTACCATTTAGAAATATCTGAAGTGATTTGTTTGGCCAATCAGAGAGGGGTGTTTCCAAATCAACCTTTAGTTGTGCAAGCCAAGGTTCAATGTTGGCAAGACGTTTCTTCCGGCTGGCAGCGGTTAGCTCACGCCAGGGAGCGATGGCACCGCCAGTAATCGATTGCTTATGATTTGGTAAAACGAGCTCAGGATCAAATCCCTCGATTTCCCCCATACCGTCGCAAGTTGGACAGGCCCCGTAGGGACTATTAAAGCTAAAAGTGCGAGCTTCGACTTCAGCAACACCTGTTTTGCATTTCGGACAAGCATAGCGAGTGTTGAACAACCGTTCGTGCCAACCATTCTCTAGGTTGTACGCAGCCGCGGCTCCGTTCAGAGAACCATTGCTGGTTGATCCATCTTGTTGCTCTTTCTCCTCCCGCGTTTGATAAACAACCTGAACAACTCCCTCACCATGTTTGAGTGCAAGTCGAACCGATTCGCGGACCCGTTCTTCAATCCCTTTTCGAATAACGAGCCGGTCAACGACCGCTTCCAGATTATGGACCTTCTGTGATTTTAGTTCGGGTAGATCTTCAATTGGGTAAGTCAGTCCGTCGAGTCGTATACGAACAAAGCCGGCTTGTCTCGCTTGTTCGATGGTGTCGGTATGCTTTCCTTTTCGGCCACGAACCAAGGGTGCCAAAAGCATCGCACGTGAGTCGAGTGGCAGATCGAGAATGACTTGCTCAATCTCCTCCGGAGCTTGCTGTGAGATTGGTTCACCACACTCGGCACATGCCATTTTACCAGCGCGAGCGTAGAGGAGTCGCATGTAGTCAGCGATCTCGGTGACGGTTCCGACGGTGCTGCGCGGGCTATGACTTCCTTGGCTTTGGTCGATGGCGATGGCTGGCTGAAGGCCTTCGATCCGCTCGACATCAGGACGTTGTCGTTGATCGAAGAATTGACGAGCGTAAACGCTCAGCGAGTCGATGTACTGCCGCTGGCCTTCAGCGAGCAAGGTATCAAAGGCAAGAGAGCTTTTTCCGCTTCCGCTCACACCGGTGATGACAACCAGTTTGTTTCTTGGCAGATCAACGTCAATGTTCTTTAGGTTATGCTCACGGGCACCACGGATTCGTATTGCAGACTCGAACTTACCAGCCTCCTTCGCCAAGGAAGCAGCGCTTTCGAGTTGAGAATCCGATACAGACATTCGGCAATTATCGAGGTTGATTGATCTTGTTGTGGATTGAAATTGTATAGAGGACGCCGATGAGCGAAGGCGCAATCGTTCAATATACCTGCCCTAGATGGAAACTAACAGCGACCGGTGAAGCTAAAAACAAGGCAAAAAGCGGCATTTTAAGCTGACGACTGCCCTCCTAGGGCGGTCTATGTTATGGTCGAAGCATGATGGAAGAAATCATTGCTATCGACATAGGCAACACACGCCTCAAGGCGGGTCGATTCCTTGCGCCAAGTAAGTGCGTTGAGAGTGCCCAAACAGGAACATTTCCGATTGCTGGGCCAATGCTGCCTGAGCCAATAGATACTCTTTCAGGTTCTATAGAAGAATTCGAATCAGGGTATTTTACAGACTATGTTTCTCAGTCAGAAACCAAAAGCATTCAGTTGGTTATTGCCAGTGTCAGCAAGCCTATCACCGAACGATTAATCGCTTTAGCAAAATCGATTGATCAAACCATTGATATTAAGGTGATTCAATCGGACGAATTTCCGATCAACTTGTTGGTTCAATCTCCAGAACGACTTGGGGCTGATCGCGCGGCAGCGGCAGTTGCTGCTGTGGCAATTCGTAAACCAAATACGCCTGTCATTGTAGTTGATGTTGGAACCGCAATTACGGTTGATTTGATCAATGCTACAGGTGATTTTGAAGGAGGATCCATCCTGCCAGGTCCGAGACTGGCCGCTACCTCTCTTGCCGAACGAACCGATGCACTTCCTTGTGCAGAAATTCATGAACTTGATGCTGCCCCTGATGCCGTTGGCAAGTCAACCGAACCTGCGATCCTTGCTGGCATTTTCTGGGGGGCCGTGGGTGCTATTCGAGAGTTGATTGACCGACAGCGAGATAGTCTTACCGAAGCTCCTCAAGTTTTTCTAACTGGCGGGGCGGCACCATCAATAGCCAAATTGATTGGTGGCCCTGACTATACGGTTCGATACGTTGAGCATTTAACATTGGCTGGAATCGTGTTGGCTTTGAAGCAACTCGATGGTGAACAGCATGACTAAAATTTCAACGGATCAAACGGTTGTCTCTGTACTGACAGCCCAGGGGCGTGGAGCTATTGCTGTTGTCAAAGTAAGAGGTCCTAATGCAATTCAGTATGTAGATCACTGTTTTCATACTGACCACCGTCCGTTCAGCAAGAGCAAAGAGGATCAGATCCGATTTGGTCGCTGGAGTGGACCTAGGGGTGAAGAGCTAATCGCAGTTCAAATTTCTGAAACCGAAGTAGAGGTCCATTGCCATGGAGGCATTTCGGCAAGCTCAGCCATTGTTTCTCGTTTACAGGAACTGGGGGCAAAGCCTGTTGGGCCTCAGCCATTGCCAAAGAAGCATGGATCGATTGAGGAATCTGCTTGGCGGCTTCTAACGCAAACAACGACAGAACGGACCGCAGCAACCTTACTCGATCAAGCCAAAGGCGCGTTATCGAATTCTTTGAAGAGGATTATTAATCTTTTAAGGAATCAAGATGCTGCTGCAACGATTGAATTGGAAAAACTATTAGCATGGGAGCGTTTTAGCAAACATCTGGTTAATCCATGGAGAGTCTTACTCGCTGGGCCTCCCAACGTCGGAAAGAGTAGTCTCATCAACACTTTAGTCGGCTTCGAACGGGCTATTGTCTTTGACCGGCCTGGAACAACTCGTGATATGGTCTCGGCTATCACAGCAATTGATGGTTGGCCTGTTGAGTTATTTGATACTGCTGGACTTCGTGAATCGGATGAAAGCATAGAAGCAGCTGGCATTGCGATGACTAGAAAAATGATTGACACCGCTGACTTGTTAGTCTTGGTCAACGAATGCAGAGATCCTGAATCAGCCTTTCTTGATGAGTCGAATCATCCGCCGAGGATTCTCGTCTTCAACAAGGCAGATCTTAATCCTGCTTTTGAATCACCCAAGGACTCAATCAAAACAAGCACGATTACCAACGAAGGAATTCAAACTTTGCTAAACCAGATTGCAAATCAGCTTGTTGCAGAGTCACCAAAACCTGGGGAATCAGTTCCCTTTCTTTCCTCCCATTACCAAGCAATCAGAGCTGCTTTACAGCAGATTCAAGAAGAGGATTTGGAAGCAGCTATCCAGGCTTTGGATGCATTGCTAGCAGATAAAGATGAACCATGAGATTCAAATTGAGTTGGAATAACTCATCGAGTTTACGGCATATGACGATTAGGTAAGAAGTGGTCGTTTCTCGATCGATCTAATCAAGTTGCTTGGAGTCTTCTCATGTCGAATCGCTTAATGATCCTTTGCACGGCACTGTTACTATCTAGCTCGACTGGTGCTGAAGCCCAAACCACTGGGACTAGTCCCGATCCCTACTCATCACGGATCATGCTAGGCCCTGAATCGTACACCTGGCAATCAGCGCGTGGCACAAACCAGCAAAACCCGCGCATGGCAGCGAGCTATGGTAATCAATCAGCTCGCTCAACCGCGAAGCCTTTTAACACGGTTGTGAATCAACCTACGGTTAGTCCCTATATGAATCTCTACCGAGATCAGACAGCGGTTGATATCCCCAATTATCATATGTTTGTCTTACCCCAACAGCAGCAGTCGGAAAACAATGCCCAACAGCAACGCATGATGAACCGAATGCAACAGCGCGTTCAGCAGGCAACCTATGCCGCTCCAATGACTACGTCTCCTGCACCAACAAACTCACCCTATTCACGATCCGCTCGCTATGGTGACACACGGCATTACTACCCAAGCTTGGTTCGTTAGTCTTTAGGCGAATCAAAAAGTAGAATTCCGTAGGCGGTAGGGCGATTCTCTTCTTTGCCAATGGGTGGCCATGATTCCAAGGTGGTCGAGTTATTACCGTTCTTGGATGGGCTCAAGCGTGCTATTGAAATTCCCCAAGCAGTGCCTGTTGAAGGCCTTTCAGGCATAAGTTCTTCAATCGGAATTGCCACTTCGACAGTCCAAGCATCTGCCTCACCACCCGTGGCAACAAACCAGGTTGGTTGCCATTGCCGCAAGCCAGATAAATGATCGCGGGTCCAACCTCTCTCGTCGATGACGAGCTCGTAAGAAGAGTGATAGTCGCGATCGACATCGATGATTAAACGAATTCGATCATACTTATCCAGATTCGTATCACGTTGCCGCGCTACCGAACGATCAATCGTTGAGTTATGGCTACCTAACCGGGGAACCTTGGCAGCAAGATAAAGGAACTCGTCATCGTGACGGAATTGTATTTGTGTGCCACTCTGATTCACTGAATCGGAAAGAATAATTGGATCGACTTGCGACCAAATCGTATCCTCGAGTTTACCGTCGAGTAAGGGACGTGAACCGGTTCGTTTCGATTGTGCCAATGCCATCGGTGGTGGCAGTTTTTGAGTCTTGCCATCTTTTCGTTTCGCTAACCATGTTTCTGTAACAGTCGCTTCAAGCCAGCCAGGCTCGAGGGTAAGCTTAGATAAAGTCTGGGCTAGTTGGTCAGCATCTTGGTGCTTGCCAGTTGAGTGCAGGATAGCAAGTTCAGCAAATCTAATTTCAGGCTGAGTATATAGTGGCGGAAGAGCTGTCTTCAAATAATCAATTAATCGAATCGAGCGATCCCAATGCTCATTTGGTGTAACAGGATCGCGTTCCGTATTGGAAATCTTCTTTGAAGTATTTGTTCTTAAGGTCGGAAAGTTCATTAACGTCTTTTCGTGAAGAGACGTTGTATCACCTTTGGTTATTAGCCAATTTGCATGCTCGGCGCTAGCGTAGTAATGAATTAGCCAAACTAACGCGGCCTCGGCTAATGGTTGGTCCGTGTAACGTCTGGCAAGCAGATAGTAGGTGTCTGAGGTAAGGTCGGTTCTGCCTAGCGACCAATAACCTTCCGCCAGTTGAGCAAGAACTGCAACGCCTGCTTCCGTATCGAGCCCACCAGTCAAGTTAATAACTTGACTTGCCCAATTGGGTGACTTCTTTGTTATGGAGAGTAGCTGTTCAATCTCGACTCGTTTTTGTGCAAGGCGTCGCATCTGATCAAGCCGACTTGTCGGTGGCAACGATTTTCCTCGCCGCGCGATGCCGTCTTGGGGGATTCCGATACTGGCAAAAAGATCATTCCTTTTTGATTGCCCAGCGATGGCAGAAGAGTAGGCCGACTCGCTTGTGAAAAGACATTGGTATTCCATAGGAGGCTGATAATGAAGATCACTAACGAAGCTCCACGCGCTGCGAGCAGTATTTACTGCGGAATCACCCAACTCTGACTGATAATCATAACTTTTAAATTTTCTACGCCCTACGAAAGGTTCGTCTAGCTGCGGATTGGGCGGTTGATTGCTATCTCGCAGATGCAAGCGATAGCTTGGTTGCCAAGGTGTAAGTTTCAATTCTTCAGCTAGGGTGGTACCAGCTAACTTAACAGCATCATCAATTGCCATTCGCAATTGGTCACTTACTGTATCTTCCGCATCGGAGGTGATCAGTACCGCTGGTCGATAGGTCAGAAGGTGTTTTGCAATGCTTTGGCTTAACTTGGTAAGGTCAAGTTTACCGCTGTTGGCAGAGGCATTGCGCCAATCGAACTCGCAATCACTGCAACCTAGATCTTTAGCCGCTTCTCTGAGCTGAGCAGTCTGCTTGTTAAACCCGAGCGTTCTTTTGGGCAAGTCAGTATTAAAAACTACACCGCGGTAGCCGTGACCAATCGCTTGGGAAGCAACTACCTCGGCACCCAACTGATCGGATGCTGAAGTCAGTAAACTAAATCCGGCTCGACGATTTCCTCCGCGCTGGGCACGCCAAGTTTTTCCGCCATTCGCTGTTGTCAATATCGTGCCAAAGCTTCCGACAGCCCAACCATGTTGCTCATCGATAAAATCGATATCGCGTAACGGTGTGGAGATTCCCGTCGATTGGACCTGCCAACTGACTCCTTGGTCTGAGGAGTGAAGGATCACACTGCCCGGTGAACCAGAGATCCAAAGTTTATTGCCATACGTTTCTATCGTGTGCCAGTCAAACCAATCGGCAAATTGTTCATTGAGTTGGTTCGGTGGAAGACGCCAATGTCTGCCTTGATCATTGGTGGTAAGAATCAAAGCTCCATCACCAACTAACCAACCGCGCGAACGATCTACTAATTGAATATCATGGATGCCTTGAAGACGGGGTTGAAAGCCGGTGGGCAAGGCTTCGGAACCGGATAGTCGCCGAACCATGCCGCGTGAACTGGCTAAGACTCCACTGGTTCCATCATGTGAAAAGCTGGCTGCAAGCCAGCTAATCGGTTCGCTGCTAATCAAAGGGTTCCAACCACGCCCGCCATCAGTTGTTTCGTACAAGCCGGATGGATTAAATGGCGTACTATCACCAACAGCGTATCCGTGCTTTCGCCCAAAGAATTGAATCTTCCGCAGCCGCGAAAGTTCTCCTTTATTTGCTTGTTGCCAGGTTTTACCACCATCCTCAGTTTTTAAAACGACACCGATTGATCGATGCGTATAACCGGTTATTTCGCCGCCAGCGATCCAACCCCGCTCCTGATCAATAAACGACAGATCGTAGATTGTGCAACTTACTGGTAAGGTAATCTTTTGCCAGCGACGACCGCCGTCAGTTGTTCTCAGGAGAGTGCCTCGATCCCCAACGGCCCATCCATATTCGGTATCTACGAATTGAACAGCATGAAGAGTCGCTTCTTCCTGAAGCAACTTCTCTGTTGTAACCTGAGATTGCGCGAGGCAAGCTATCGAAAGAATTGCCCAAAAGCAAAACAAAAACAGCTTGCTCCCGAGATATTCAACTAGGGAGAGAGCATATTCAATCGGATAAAACCTGGGCAGCATCCTTGCAACCTGAGACAGAGGTAAGAGTTTCAGAACCAGCTGCTAAAGTTTACCCCAGCCATCGCTATGGCCCTACACGAAATCGTTCCATCTGTGACGATTCTAAGGCCCATGAGGGTGAAAATCTAATAACGGATAGCGTTCCGTAAGCTAGATTTGAAGGTATCCCTCCTAAGATTCCAGGTGCTAGCACGCTCCGATTTCATGGCAAACAACGATTTAACTCCTTTAGAGCAGCTTGTTGCTCAATCTCAAACGCTTTATAGCCCACCTGAGGTGGCGATTGAGATTGTACGTCTAACCGAAACGGACGAAGTTGATCTTCGCGCGATACGGACCTGTTTAGAGCGAGATCCCGCGCTGGCAGGAAAACTTCTCCGTGTGGTGAACAGTTCTCTCTATGGATTGAAGGGAGAAGTAAGCGATCTCAACCAAGCAATTGCACTACTGGGTGTCCTGCCATTAAAGATGCTTGTTCTTGGGTTTGCTTTACCGGACGAGCTCTTTGCCAACATGATGGGCGATGTCCTTAAGCGTTATTGGACCGAGACCATTACGCGTGGAGCAGCTGCTCGTTTGATTGCTAACCTTGGTTGGTCGCGTGGTGGCGATGAAGCTCAATTGGCTGGCTTGATGCAAGGGATTGGACAGCTTGTTCTTATACAGCAGTTTGGTTCTGTCTATACCGCTCTGCTTGATGCCGCCGACCAAGTTCCTTCGCAAACCGATCTTCTAACACAGAAAGAGATTGAAACCGTTGGTTTTGACCATCGTGAACTTTCGGCTGAGCTAATTAAGTCTTGGGGATTACCAGAATCTTTAGTGTCAGCACTAAGAATTCAAACAACCCCTGAGCAGTTGGACTTAAGCAAGCATTCAGATATCGCACCCTTGGCGCAAGCCCTTCGGTTGGCGGATTTGTTAACACAGCTTGTGGTTTACAAGCGTCTCAAGATATTGCCTGCTTTGATCGAAGAAGGACGGACCTATTGCCAGCTCACACGTAGACAGATCAATTCGCTTGTTGAAGAATTGCAACCCATGGTGAGCCAGCTTGCCGAAGGCATGCTTATCGAGCTCGACTGCGATCAAGATTACGCCGATGTGCTGATTCAAGCTCACACGCAGCTATCGCTTGCGTCTGAACAAGGAGCAAGCATCTTGTTTGGTGTGAAGGACTCGAAGGAAGCTCTTGGCAAAGATGATCAGTTATGCAAGGAGTTACTTCATGAGACTGAATCTTTGAGCAAAGCGGTCAAAGATTTTATGAGTAAAGGTATCGTAGACGTAAGCGAGTTGAGAGAGAATACGAAGGCTCATGCTGCTGATACCTCGGAAAAGTCACCCCATCATCGAAAAACTCGACAAGGTCGAGATGCTTTGATTCAGGAAGTCGACTGGTTGGCTTCCGCCTGCCGTAAGTCACGCACACCCTTGTCACTTGCCACGCTCGAATTTCACGCCGAGCAATCAGCAGGTTTTTCTTCGGAAGAACTTGAAAGTGTTCAGAGAAGTTGGGCAAAATGTTTTCGAACTCATCCTCAATTCGAAGAGATTGAATCTATGCGTTGGGTAACTCTCTCTCAAGGCCGCATAGCAGTTATCATCAAAGGGATTGAACGAATTAAACTCGCTCGAATGCTCTCGGAAACCGCAACCGAGTTTGATCTTGAACACCATATCATGATTGACGCAGGGGTTTCCTCAGTAGCGCAGATTCCTGCCAACTTCCAAGCCGTCAAACTAGTCGATGCTGCTAAGCGTTGTCTCGATGCTGCCTTGGCAACTAACAGTTCAACCGTTAAAAGCATCGAAGTCTATTGATTGACAAAAAAAGAGCCCGACTTCTTGCGAAGCCAGGCCCTTCTGTGATGGGCGCGTAGTTATCTTATCAGACAACATGAATCGGCAGTGATATGCCTACCTCGCCGTGATACTGTCGAGCGTAATCAATTTCAGAACCGACGTAATAGGGATCGGTCGCAACCGTCTCGTAGGTAGAGAGACTGTTACCATAGCGCTCACGATCAGTACGGCTTCGCCAATCAAAGCGTTCTAAGTAATCGGGGCGTGTGCGAAGTAACCGTAGGTCTTCGTTCGTAGTTCTTGGAATCGAAGAGCGTACGATACGAGTATCATCGTAACGAGGCGTTGTCGAACGTGGTTCAATTACACGAGGTCGATAACGAGGTTCGACTCGATGGTAATAAGGACGGTAAGCCGTCCGGTAGCGTAATGGTTGATACTTATCACGGTAGACAGTTCGGGCCGCTGCTTCTGCTGCCCACTTGGTAAGAACCGCTTTGATTACAGTAAGCGATTCGCCACTTGCTTGCTCATAAGCAACGACTTTTGCATTTTCCCAGCGGACTTCGTCATGGATAAGTTCGATAAGTTCATGCCCCGTATTGGTAAGACGGACACAGGTAGCCCCATTGATTGTCCGATCAACCTCGGAAACATAACCACCATCGATAAGGAGTCGAATGTGATATCGAATGCGTTCATCAATTTCACCTCCATGCAAGGTGCTCGGTGCACAGTCAGCACCTTGGCTTTCGATATCAAATAGAAGTTGTCGGAGGAGATTCAGATCGCGTTTCATGTTGGCCTTCCTTTGCCTGACGTGGCGTCCGCTGGGACGTTTAAGGTTACGATTCACAGTACCGCGATTGCCTCCAGGCAATACTCGCGGGCTGTGTTATGTTTGCGACGATAATGATGTTCCATCATGCCAACTTTGGTCAACCTCGATTCTTTTCCCAACAAGCTCGGGTGTCTTAGAATGCTCAACATGTTACGATTCTCAGTATGAGCGAACCGCCTTCCAATCAGCCGAGTGCTATCAATTCTGAATCAGGCGAAAGTGCTAGCACTTTTTCTGCCGAGGTCGGTGATGAGCGTGAGCTCAGAACTTCGGACCTTGTTTCGAATTCGACTGAGACCCAGCAGCGCCGAATTCGGCTACCATTGATTCTGTTCATTGCGACATGTCTCAGTACTTACTTTGTCGGTGCCGCTTATTGGCGTCCAACCGAGCATATGACATCTTGGCCCCAGATCTTTGCCACCATGTCAGGTAATTGGCAGCACGGGCTTACCTATATGGGAGCCGTCCTGGCTATTCTTCTGACCCACGAGATGGGTCACTTTTTGATGACGCTTCGTCACCGAATACCGGCGAGTTATCCACTCTGCATCCCCGTTCCCTTTAACCCGATTGGAACGATGGGCGCTGTCATCGGTATGGAGGGATTCAAAGCAAATCGTCGCGAGATTTTCGATATCGGTATCGCTGGTCCGTTAGCTGGATTGGTTGTGGCAATCCCACTGCTTTGGATCGGCGTCGGAAAGCTTGACTTGCGCACGGAACCTCTGCCTGGGGAAGTGCAATTGAATAGCCCCATCATGGTGAAGTGGATGATCGAGGCCCAACATGCCGAGGTACTTAAGGTAACGGGTCCGCAGCGTGCTGATTGGATAGGTATCTCTCAAGTGAATGCCTTTTTCATGGCAGGCTGGGTTGGCTTGCTTGTCACCGGACTAAACATGCTTCCCATCAGCCAACTCGATGGAGGGCATACGATCTATGGACTGTTCGGTCGAGATGCACTTACTTTTGCCCGTGGCTTTTTAGTTGTTGCAATTACTTATGTGGTTATCAATCTAGAGCAAGCTGCGGTATGGACACCGATGCTTATCTTGGTGATTCTCATGGGAGTCGATCATCCCCCTTCGTCGGATGATGAGGTTGAACTTGATAACGCACGATGGGTTCTTGGCGCCGCTTCGCTGATTATTCCAATCCTCTGCTTCCCCTTGCTGGGGCTAAAGCAATGATGGATTAAGTCGTTACGGCTTGACCAAAAGAACCAGTCTTCAAGAAGTTCCGAGTCAGCTCGGCCGTTTCTCGCGTCCAAAGGACGCCGGTATGCCAACCACGGATGATACGGTGCTCGGTTTGTCCATCAACTACCGTGTTACCAGGACGAACGACGTTGTCGTTACTCGCTTCAAGGATGCCCACCTTGTGATCAGGACTTACCGGTCCGAGTCGCTTAACAAAGCTGTCGGGGGTATCGCGTAGTTCTAATAAGGTTGGAGAAAGCCAGCCGTAAATCCAAGTAAGCTGAGTCGCGACATGAGAACCTTGGTTTGGAGGAGCAATCATTACAATGTTGCCCAAATTGGCTGGCATAGGCTGCTGTAAAGCACACCGCGTAACGATGCCACCCATGCTGTGTACCACCAAATGGACACGTTCGTATCGGTCTGCCAAATCGTTGATCACGCTGGCGAGCTTTTTGCCGTGGGATGCGTTCGACCACCAAATTGATGGATAGCCATAAAGCTTCGTTTCGAAACCGGCTCGACGGACTCTTCTTGCCAGTGGGTAGAGTAAGAATCGTGATGAGGCGATACCATGCGTCATCAAGACAATCTCACGTGAAAGATCACGCGAGATATCGTCATCGCTAGGTACGTTCTGGTTGGTTTGTAAGATCATCACGCTACCCTTCGCATAGCTTCAAACAAGGGATGAACAATAATATTACTACGGCATTTGATAGCAGATTGATCGAGGAATTATTTACTGATGGCCGAAAAAATCACTTCCACTTTCGCAGCGCCCAAACACTGACGACAGCTCCCAGTGTGGCTGATATTAGCTTTGCTATGGTACCGTTCGCTTCAAAGCCTACCAGGCTAATCAGAAACCCGCCAACAAAGGAACCTATAATTCCAATAAGAGTCATGCTAAGCAGGCCAGCTTTCCCAGCGCCCATTATCTGCGCGGTTATCCAACCAGCTGCTAAGCCGATGATCAACATGCCTACAATTGTGCCCATAATTTTATTTCGTCAGGGGTGAGCAGATCTTGGCAGGCAAAATTAGAAAAATGATCAAGGAGCCAAAAGCAGTCGGCCAGGAGCTGCGAGGAAACCTTTTAGTTCGTTAACAAATCGTGCTGCGTCAGCTCCATCAACGACCCGGTGATCGTACGTTAGCGAGAGTGGCATAACCAAACGTGGCTCAACAGCTCCGTCAACCACCGTTGGTAGCATGCGGCTACGACCTACCAAAAGGATTGCCACTTCGGGCGGATTAATAATCGGGGTTGAATACATCCCACCAACAGCACCCATGTTGCTGATCGTAAAGGTACCACCACGCATATCATCAATTGAGAGCGAGCCTTCACGAGCTTTCGTTACCAAGCGATCCAGCTCTGAAGTGATCTGCGAAATGCTCATACGATCAACATTACGGAGAACTGGCACGGTGAGACCACGATCGGTATCCACCGCGACGCCAATATTGACATATTCTTTGTAAATGATCTGAGCTGCTTCCATATCAACCGAAGCGTTTACGATCGGGTGTAACTTCAAAGCACCAGCAATTGCCTTTAGTAAGAAGGGCATTTGCGTTAGCTTCAAGCCACGTGCCGCATAGTCGCCCTTGCTTTGTTGACGCATCTCTTCGAGTTCGGAAACGTCGACATCGTCAAAGTTCGTAAGTTGTGGAATGGTCGTGTAGCTGTTGACCATGTTCTTAGCGATGGTCTGACGCATGCGCGACATTTTTTCGACGCGGACCGCTCCATCGCCATCCGAGCTGGCTGCTCCAGGTGCCGTTGAGGCAGGTGCCGAAGCACGAGCCTGCTCTTGAGTCGCGCGTACATGAGCATGAACATCATCTTCCGTCACGCGGCCTCCACCTCCCGAAGGACGCACCGAACGAAGATCGACACCCAGCTCTCTAGCCAAACGGCGTACCGAAGGACTTGCCGCTGTGGATGAATGACCATCTCCTGGAACATCGACCGGTGCTGCGGGAGCTGGAGCTGGTGTAGGTGCCGAGGCTGGTGCAGGCGCTGGAGCTTGAGCAACGGGTGCTGGGGGTGGTGTCGGGGCCGGAGTGGGTGCAGGTGCAGGTGCAGGAGCCGGCGCTGGAGCCTCGGCAACAGGTTCCGGCTCAGGAGCTGGGGCAGGTTCAGCCGGGGCGGCAGCGCCCGCCTCAATTTCAAAGATCGCAGCTCCAACGGTGACCGTATCACCTTCGCTAACCAAAATTTTGGTAATGGTTCCCGCCTCGGGACTCGGCACAGGCATCGTAGCCTTGTCGGTTTCGAGTTCTAGTAAGTCTTGGTCAGCGGTGACCGTCTCACCCTCGCTCACGAGGATCGACAGAACGTCGCCTGACTCAACGTTTTCACCAAGGCTTGGCAACTTAATTTCGGTTGGCATGATAGTCTCGATGGTTCAATTCGGAACCGTTGTGGGTTGGTTGATCTAAGCCTTGTCGGCACAGAAACCAGAAATCTGTAATCTTAGTGTGAGCAGTCTTTCAACACGTACTAAGCGTAAAGTGCCGAGACTTTTTCACGGTCGTAATTCATATCGGTAATCGCACCGTCAACAACCGAGGCGTCAATCTTGCCATCCTTCATTAGTTTATAAAGGGTGGCGATGACGACTGACTCAGCGTCGACTTCAAAGTGGCGTCGCAAGTTCTCACGGCTTTCGCTTCGGCCCATTCCGTCAGTACCTAGTGCAAACATGCCGTTGGGGCACCATTCGGAAACTTGCTCGGAGAGGCACCTTAAGTAATCACTTGCGGCAATGACGGGGCCCTCAGTTCCCTCCAGCTGCTCTTCGAAGTAAGACTTCTTACGTGGTGAGGAGGGGTTAAGCATATTCCATCGTTCGCACTCTTGAGCTTCGCGGCGTAGTTCGTTGTAACTGGTAACGCTCCATACGTCGGAACCAATGTTGTACTTCTCAGCAAGAATCTGCTGGGCATCAAGCACACCGTGAAGGATTGAGCCTGAGCCAAAAAGCTGGACGTGATGGTCAGCTCCTTTTACTTCCTGGCTATTCAGGCGATACATCCCTTTGATGATTCCCTCTTCGCAACCGGCAGGCATTTCAGGCATCATCACGTTTTCATTTTCAAGCATGATGTAGTAGATGCATGTTTCATTCTCGACATACATCTTTTGCAAGCCATGGAAAATGATTACCGCAGTTTCGTAGGCGTAAGCAGGGTCATAGGCACGGACTGTCGGGAACGCAATTGCGTTGACCAGCGAGTGACCATCTTGGTGCTGAAGGCCTTCGCCATTGAGTGTCGTACGACCAGCGGTACCACCGAGCATAAAGCCTTTGGCACGCATATCAGCAGCAGCCCAAACAAGGTCACCGATCCGTTGGAAACCAAACATCGAATAGTAGATGAACATAGGAATCATGTTCACGCCATGCGATGAATAGGAAGTACCCGCAGCGTTGAAGGAACTCATCGAGCCCGCTTCGGTGATACCTTCTTCAAGAAGCTGGCCATCTTTCGCTTCTTTGTAGTAAGCGATCTGATCAGCATCGACCGGTTCGTAGAGCTGGCCGGCATGGGCGTAGATACCGACTTGCTTGAAGAGACCTTCCATGCCAAAGGTTCTTGATTCGTCAGGAACAATCGGAACTATTTGTTTACCGATTTTCTTATCACGAAGGAGGTCTGTAAGCAGGCGGACAAAGCCCATCGTGGTCGACATCTCTTTGCCAGGGCCTTTGCTGACAAGTTTGTTCTTAAGTGTCTTTTCGTAATCTTGTAAGTTTGGTACCTCCATCTGGATCGGAGGAGCATGGCGGGCAGGGACCGAACCACCAAGTGCTTCGCGTCGTTCGCGAAGGTACTTCATTTCAGGGCTATCTTCGGGCGGACGATAGAACGGTGCTTCGGCAACGCGTTCGTCCGAGATGGGAATTCCGAATCGGGTGCGGAACTCGCGAAGCTCATCTTCGTTGAGCTTCTTATTGTTGTGGGTCATGTTACGACCTTCGCCCGCTTCGCCTAGGCCATAACCTTTGATCGTTTTGGCGATCACCACGGTTGGCTTGCCGTTGCG
>SPJK01078836.1_pt1 | contig 16831 bp, 17 predicted proteins | sample 3741771 | NCBI WGS metagenome assembly SPJK01 (sample SAMN10925997, study PRJNA522277) | cold seep metagenome | isolation source: Elba SIP-enriched marine methane seep metagenome, extraction at timepoint T2 | place: Italy: coast of Elba, Mediterranean Sea
CTACCGTCTGAAATGGCAGGGCGTCGGCTCACTACATCGTCGCTTCAAGGGCTGCATGAAGCAGGTCCGCGCGACCCCGTATAAGCCGGGTGGTGAAGAGTTTACCGCGCTTGAAGTCTATCTTGCCTATCGTGGTATAGGGCTTCCGGTCGAAGCACCGGCAGTGCGGAACTAAGGCAAAATCGGGGAGGTCGATGAGGCCTCCCCATTGCTTGCTCTCCTGCTGTCGAAGGTGGGAGCATTCGCTTCTCGAATGTTTTGTTGAACGGGTTTGACCCACCGCCGGTGAGCGGGCAGGGACGGAGGGCGTACTATGCTTTCGCGGCGTGATTTTCTGCAGGTTGGGGCGGCGACTGCCGCGCTGATCGGCACCGGTACCGGCTTTGGACGCCGCGCCGCAGCCCAGGCCGTGACGCAGGACGACCTGCTCAACTTCGATAGTGTTGGCAATGTTACTTTGCTGCATGTAACCGACGTTCATGCGCAATTGGTTCCGGTTTATTTCCGTGAGCCCTCAGTCAATTTGGGTGTTGGTGAAGTTGCAGGGTTGCCGCCGCACATCACCGGCGAATCATTCCTGTCGCGTTTCGGAATGCAGCCAGGATCCTATGGTGCCTACACAATGGCATCGGAAGATTTCCAATCGCTTGCCAGGAATTATGGTCGTGTTGGCGGTTTTGACCGGCTCGCGACTTTGATCAAGGCGATCCGCGCCGAACGGCCCAATAATACGCTGTTCCTGGATGGCGGCGATACCTGGCAGGGCAGCTATACCTCCTTGGCGACTAACGGCGCGGACATGGTCAAGGTTATGAACGCCCTGCAAACCGATGCCATGACCGCGCACTGGGAATTCACATATGGGACGGATCGGGTCAATGAACTGGTGGAGGCGCTGAACTTCCCCTTCCTTGCCAGCAACATTCGCGACACAGATTGGGAAGAGCCCGTCTTTGATGCGATCAGCTATTTCGAAAAGGGCGGCGCGAAGATCGCGGTGATTGGGCAAGCCTTTCCCTATACCCCGATTGCCAACCCACGCTACATGATTCCTGAATGGAGCTTTGGCATCCGTGAGGAAGCGGTTCAGGAAAGCGTAGACGCCGCGAAGGCGGAAGGCGCGGACTTGATCGTGTTGTTGTCGCATAATGGTTTCGATGTCGACCGGAAGCTGGCCTCCCGTGTTCAAGGGATTGATGTGATCCTTACAGGACATACCCATGATGCCATCCCCGAAGCGATCAAGGTCGGGAAGACACTGCTGATCGCATCGGGCAGTCACGGTAAGTTCCTATCGCGCCTGGACCTCGACGTTCGGGATGGGGAGGTGAAGGATTTCCGGTATAAACTGATCCCGGTTTTGTCCGATGCGATTTCTCCAGATGCGGAGATGGCGGCGATGATCGACGACATCCGTGCCCCGCATAAAGCGGTGATTGAGGAAGAACTGGGAACCACCGATAGCCTGTTGTACAGGCGTGGGAATTTCAACGGGACCTTCGACGATCTGATTTGTCAGGCATTGCTGGCCGAACGGGATGCGGAAATCGCCCTATCGCCCGGGTTCCGCTGGGGTGCGACGCTGTTGCCCGGACAGCCGATTACCGGCGATGACGTTTACAATATGACCGCCATCACCTACCCGAATGCCTACCGATCCGAGATGTCGGGTCAGCTCTTGAAGGACATCTTAGAAGATGTCGCCGACAACCTTTTCAACACTGACCCCTACTATCAACAAGGCGGTGACATGGTGCGCGTTGGCGGCATGGGCTACCGGATTGATCCGTCCAAGGAAATCGGATCGCGGGTCACTGACATGGTGCATCTCGGATCCGGCCAACCTATTGAGGCGGAGAAAGCCTATGTGGTCAGCGGCTGGGCGAGCGTCAATGAAGGGACGGAAGGCCCGCCGGTCTACGACATTGTCAGCGACTATGTGCGAAAGGCGGGTACTGTCAGTGTCAAACCCAACGACGCTGTAAAGATCGTCGGCCTTTAGAAGATATCGAAAACTAAACCATGCAACAGGTATGGAGCGAGATATGAACGATACCCTCTATAAACCGTCGCGGCGCGGTTTCCTTACCGGCGGGATAGCGGCTGCAGGCGGTTTGGTCGCAGCGACAGGTGCCCGCGCCGCCGGCCCGGATCCGGCGATCACGGAAGTGCAGGATTGGAACCAGGCGCTGGGTCTTGGCGTCGATGCGCGACCCTATGGCATGCCGTCGCCTTTCGAAGAACACGTCAAGCGCAGGGATGTGGAATGGCTGACGGCGTCGCGTGAATCTTCCGTCAATTTCACCCCGCTTCATGAATTGGATGGGTTCGTAACACCGAACGGCCTGTGCTTCGAACGTCATCATGCTGGGATTGCCGAAGTCGATCCGGCAAAGCATCGCTTCATGATCAACGGGTTGGTGGACCAGGAGATGGTCTTCACCATGGAGGACCTGAATCGCTTTCCGCGGGTCAACCGGTTCTACTTCCTGGAATGCGCTGCCAACTCCGGGATGGAGTGGCGCGGGGCACAGCTGAATGGCTGCCAGTTTACGCATGGCATGGTTCATTGTGTTCAGTACACAGGGGTAACGCTTAAAACCATTCTCGATGAATGCGGCCTGAAGACCAGCGCCAAGTGGTTGATGCCCGAAGGGGCGGATGCCAGCGGCATGAACCGGTCGATTCCGATGGAGAAGGGCTTGGATGACTGCATCGTTGCCTGGGCCATGAATGGTGAAGCGCTGCGGCCCGAACAAGGGTATCCATTGCGTCTGGTCGTGCCGGGTTGGGAAGGGAATATGTGGGTCAAATGGCTTCGGCGGATCGAAGTCGGTGACCAGCCTTGGCATGCCCGCGAAGAAACGTCGAAATACACGGACCTTATGGATGATGGGAAGGCCCGCCGTTTCACCTGGATCATGGATGCTAAGTCGGTTGTTACAAACCCCAGTCCCCAGGCGCCCTTGAAGCATAAGGGACAAAATGTCCTTTCCGGCCTTGCCTGGTCCGGACGCGCACCGATCAAGCGGGTCGATGTCACGCTGGACGGCGGCAAGAACTGGGTGACATCCGATCTGCAGGGCCCAGTGCTCGATAAATGCCTGACACGTTTCTACGTCAACTTCGAATGGGACGGGAAGCCTTTGCTGATCCAGTCGCGGGCCATCGATGAAACCGGTTATGTCCAGCCGACCAAAGACGCGTTGCGCCAAGTTCGGGGCACGAATTCCATCTATCACAATAACGGCATTCAGACCTGGCATGTCCGGGAGAATGGCGAGGCCGAAAATGTCGAAATTTCTTAAGCGCACCGCTCTTGCAGCCACCGTGTTGAGTGTGGGCATGGCAGTTGGTGCCGGCCCGGTCTTGGCTGATAAATATGGTTTAGGGCGCCCGGCCCTGCCCGAGGAAGTCGAAGCCTGGAATATCGACGTCCGGCCAGATGGTCAGGGGCTGCCGAAAGGGTCCGGCAGCGCGGAGGTTGGGGAGGAAGTCTTCGCCGCTCAATGCGCCTCCTGCCATGGTGACTTCGGTGAAGGCATCGACAGATGGCCTGTACTCGCTGGTGGCTTCGATACGCTGAACACCCATGATCCGGTGAAGACGGTGGGTTCTTACTGGCCATATCTTTCGACCGTATTCGATTATGTGAAGCGGGCGATGCCGTTCGGAAATGCTCAATCACTGACCAATGATGAGGTCTATGCGGTTGTCGCTTACATTCTGAACATGAACGAGATCATTGAGTATGACTATGTCTTGAGTGATGAGAACTTCACTGAAGTTCGGATGCCGAATGAGGCGAACTTCTTTGAGGATCCTCGCCCCGATACGCCGACTATGGCGGAAGCCGAGCCGTGCATGAAGGACTGCAAAACCGAGGTGAAGATCACCGGGCGCGCGCGGATATTGGACGTCACGCCTGATGAGGGCGGCGGCGAAGATGCGAGTGCGGAGGAGGCCGCCGAAGAGGAAGTCCAAACCGCGTCGCTGGATCAGGCAGTCGTGGAAGCCGGACAGGCGCTTTTTAAGAAGCGCTGCACCAGTTGCCACAAGATCGACGCGGGCCGACACGGCGTCGGTCCCAGTCTTCACGGCATCATGAACCGCATGGCCGGTACGGCGGAAGGGTACAAGAAATATTCAAAGACCATGAAAGAGCTCGGTGTTTCCTGGTCTGCCGAAGCGCTTGATGAGTTTCTTTTGAAACCACGCAAGTTTGTGCCGAAGACGCGGATGTCATTCGCCGGTTTGAAGAAGGAAGAAGACCGGACCGCGATTATCACCTACTTGCAAAGCCTTTCGGCGGGGGAGTAGGGATCGCCGGGAATGATGGGAACCAAGCCATTGAGCGCTCGAAAGCACAGTCTGGCTGTTATCGCGATGGTGATGGCGATGGCGTTCGCAATAGTGTCCGGCGATGTGGCGCTGGGCGCGGATTTGGGTGATACCGAAAAGGGCGCCAAGCTTTGGGGAAAGTGCAAATCCTGTCACATGGTTGGCGTGAATGCGCGCAACCGGAACGGCCCATTGCTCAATGAGGTCTTTGGACGGGCAGCAGCGTCGGTCGAGGGTTTTCGATATTCTAAGGCGATGCGGCGCGCTGGCGCGGATGGGTTGATTTGGACGCCGGACGCGCTGGACCGCTATATCGAAAACCCAAAATCCCTGGTCACCGGCACGCGTATGGCGTTCCGGGGAATGAGTGATGAGACGCAGCGTCGGGATTTGCTTGCGTTCCTCAGACAGTACTCAGCCAACCCACGGGATATTCCTGAGAGTGCCCCCACTGCTAGTCCGCGCGATCCGGAGCTGGATCCGGCCGTATTGGCAATCAAAGGCGATCCTGACTATGGCGCCTATCTGTCGTCGGAATGTGTAACCTGCCATCAGGCAAATGGCGCGGATAAGGGCATTCCATCCATAACGGGATGGCTGAAGGACGATTTCGTCGTCGCCATGCATGCCTACAAGGAAAAGGCCCGTCCACATCCCGTCATGCAGCTTATTGCAGGGCGACTATCCAATGAGGAGATCGCGAGCCTCGCCGTTTATTTTCAGGAGTTAAATTAAACAACAAACAGGGAAGGAGAGGGATCATGTTAAAACTTTCAAGACGCCATTTCATTGGAACAGCTTCGGCGGCAGGTGCCGCGCTGGCAGCGCCGCCGGTGCTGGGTAAAGCGAAGCCGAGGGTCGTTGTTGTTGGCGGTGGGGCCGGTGGTGCAACGGTTGCGCGCTATATCGCTAAGGATTCGAAGGGCGCGATTGACATGACCCTGATCGAGCCAACGCGGCAATACTACACATGCTTCTTCTCCAATCTCTATCTGGGCGGTTTCCAAGAATTTGAGGATCTGGGGCATAGCTACGGCAAGCTGGCTTCCGACTATGGGATCAATGTTGTCCACGACTGGGCTGTTGGCGTGGATCGGGAGGCTAAGACTGTCAGCCTCGCTGGTGGGGATACGATGAGTTACGACCGGTTGGTCCTGTCGCCTGGCATCGATTTTGTTGACGGTTCCGTGCCGGGGTGGAGCACCAGCGCTCAAAATCAGATGCCGCATGCCTATAAGGCTGGCAGTCAGACGCAACTGCTTAAAGCGCAGCTTCAAGGAATGCGCGAGGGCGGGACCTTTGTGATGGTCGCACCACCGAACCCGTATCGGTGCCCGCCGGGTCCTTATGAGCGTGTTTCCATGGCCGCACATATGCTGAAGCAGAGCAACCCGACCGCAAAGATCATGATTCTCGACCCGAAGGAGAAGTTCTCCAAAATGGGACTTTTTCAAGAAGCGTGGGCGAACTACTACAGCGGCATGATTGAATGGGTTGGCGGTGATTTCGGCAAGGTCACCGAAGTTCACCCCGACACGATGGAAGTCAACATCGACGGTGAAGTGATCAAAGCCGATGTCTGTAATGTAATCCCTGCGATGAAGGCAGGCCTGATCGCCGAACGTGCGGGCCTGACGAATGCGAAAGGGTGGGTCGATATCGTTCCTGCAACGCTGCAAGCGAAGGCGGATGAGAATATCCATGTTCTCGGCGATGCGACGAACAATGGGGATATGCCAAAATCCGGCTTCTCGGCGAACAGCCAGGCCAAGGCGGCTGCGATGGCGGTACGCGCTGCACTGACGGGATCGAAGGCCTTTCCGCCGAAATTCGCCAACACTTGCTGGTCGCTTCTTGGGACCGATGATGGGGTCAAGGTCGGCGCCTCTTACGAGGCGACGGATGAGAAAATCGCCAAGGTCGAAGGGTTCATCAGCCAAACCGGGGAAAGCGCCGATTTGCGAAAGCAGACGTATGAGGAAAGCCTTGGTTGGTACGCCGGAATTACCAATGACATTTTTGGTTAAGAAGAACATGCCCTTTCAAAGGGTATGTAGGCGTTGAATGCAGTTGTGCTGCGACAAGCCCATCTAGGTTTTCTGCCAAGGTGGGCTTGTCCGCATAGATCGTGAAAACTCAAGTGGCAACAAAAGGAATGTTTCGTGATGAAGAAGGCGCTGTTTTCTATCGGTTTCGGCGTGGTGGCTCTTATGTCGACTCCGGCCGTTTCGGAGGATGTCATAAAAGTGCGCCTGATGGGATCGGACCTTGCTGGCGATATCGCGCGAGAAACAGTGGTTGCTTGCCGCGATAAAGGCTACCAGGTGTCAGCGGTCGTTTTGGATCGGGCGGGCGATATCATGGCATCGCAACGCGATACATTTGCCAGACGGCACACGCTGGAAATCGCGGCGCGTAAGGCCGGTTTATCGATCATGTCTGGTGTTTCCACCAAAGAGATGCGGGAAAATAGGGAAGATATCCGGCCTGAATTGAATCATATGACCGGCGTTATTGTCATGACAGGCGCCATTCCTATCCGCGCGGCGGGGTCGTTGATAGGCGCTGTCGGCGTTTCCGGTGCCCCAGGCGGGGATATCGACGAAGATTGCGCGCGCGCTGGTATTGAGGCTGTTCAAGATCGCATCGACTTCGCAGACTAGACCGGCAAAGCATCATGGTCGGCCACCCAGATCCCTGAATATCATTGATGCGTTCGGTCGTGAGTGTCCGGTGATCTGCGTGGTGCGAAAACGCACCTTGATGGGTGGTGCGATGCTCAGAGCGATCCGTTCATCAATCGAGCTGTAGGGTATATGTTCGTTCAGACAGTGGCGGGCAAAGAGACGACATATGGCGTCTCCATTTCGATTTCCTGAAGGTTCTCGCCCACTCCGATCCGGTCTATGACCGCGAATACAGCATTGTCTTCGAGGGCGATTAAGGGCGCATGCCACGTATTCTTAAGATAGTTTATCCCTTGATCCGCGCGCGCCAAAAAAGCCTGGGGTTGTTCTGGACGACCGTCGGCATCAGGCGCGACAACAACCAGATAGGGCGCACCCGACAGTGGCAGGAATGCCTGCGATCCGATGGGGTGGCGCTCCATCAACGTCCGCTCATAGGGCATGGCGCTGGTCGTGTACTTGAAGATACTGATGCCCGCATCCCCGCCATCGAATGAGAGGCGTGCTAGATCATGGAACCGGCCGCAACGGCCTTGATTTATGATCATTGTGGGATCGCCATCCGCTTCAATGACATCACCGAATGGCTGAAACGCAGAGGCTGTTAACGGCCGTGCGGCGATTTCCAAAAGGGTCGCCGTGTTGCTCATAATGGCATATGCCGATTAACATTCTTATAGAGCAGATAACGGAACGGCCCTGGCCCGCCCGCATAACATGCCTGAGGGCAAAACGCGCGAAGCCACATGAAGTCACCGGCCTCAACCTCAACCCAGTCCAGGTTGAGATGATAAACCGCCTTTCCTTCGAGCACGTAAAGACCGTGTTCCATTACATGCGTTTCTTTAAACGAAATGGTCGAGCCCGGTTGAAGCGTGACGATGTTGACATTCATGTCGTGGCGCAAATCATCAGGATCGACAAACCTGGTCGTTGCCCAGCCCTTGTGCTCGCCGCCCATGTTTTGAAGCGGCGTTTCCTGATCACTGGTCACGAAGCAATTGGGAACGTCGATTCCGTCGACATGTTCGTATTTCTTGCGAATCCAGTGAAAGCTGACCGGCGCTGTTCCGCGGTTAAAAGCTGACCAGACCGCGTCACAGGAGATGTAGGCGTATCCGCCCGGCCCCAGAATATGCGCGGCGCCGTCCAAGGTTAGAGTCAGCTCGCCGCCGGTGACGAATAGCACAGCCTCCGTTCCAGGCTGGGTCTCCGGCTTGTCGCTGCCGCCGCCCGGCTGGATCTCAACAATGTATTGCGAGAATGTCTCTGCAAAACCGGATAGGGGGCGCGCGAGAATCCAAGCGCGGGTCTCTGTCCAGAACGGCAACCGACTTGTGACGATGTCTGTCATGACACCTTTGGGAATAACAGCATAGGCGGTGCTGAACGCTGCGCGCCCAGTCATCAACTGATCCGGTCCCGGCAATCCGCCCTTGAGCGTGAAATACGTGGGTTCATTCACTCGTTCGGTTCCTCTTTGAGCGGGAATAACTTTCCCCAGTTATTGCAGTTCTCACGTTATTGCAGTTCTCACGTTATTGTAGTTCCCCGAGCGTGTCGTGCAGACGCTCGATCGACTGAAGGCGGGCTCGGCCCTTTTCGGCCATTTTGGCGATGACCTCGACACTTAAGAAATGCAGTAGCGACATCACAGCGCCATAGCGATCGAACGGGTCTTTGCCACGAACTGCGCATGGGATGGTCCATGTCGTATCCTCAACCGGCGGCGCGGTCCTGTCCGTGATGTAGAGGACCTTGGCGCCGGCGTTATGCGCTTCCGAGATCACGGTCGTCATTTGCGGTACACGGCGGCGCAACCCGATACAAATAAGCAAGTCTCCTTCGGACAGTGCCGATACGTCTTCGGCCAGTGTCACGCCTTGATTCGGCAACAACGACACATTCGGGCGCACCTGTATCAGCTGCCATTGCAGATACCCGGCGAGGAAATGGCTATTGCGCCACCCCAAGCATGCGACCCGCTTCGCGTTACATAGTTCTGCGACAATGGTCCTTATGACATCGGGTCGAAGCGATTGCATCGTCAATGAAATATTCCGCATATCTTGTTCGATATGGGACTGGATATGTTCGCTGAAGCCCTGCTCTCCCGGCTCCTTTTGCATCAGGTAGACGGGCGATCCTTTAGCTTGTGCATCGCGTGCCGCGCGCCGGGCTTCGTCGTAATTGGAGAAACCCAGCCGTTGGATCAACCGGGTCACTGCCGCCTTCGAGCCGTTCGACAATTCGGCAAGCTCGGTTGCGGTATAAGCAACGATATCGCCCGGAAATTCCAGGATTAAATCCGCGATCCGACGCTCGCTTTCCGGCAAGGAAGCGTACTGCTCGCGAACCGCTTGCTCGAGGGACGTCCGCCCCTCGGTCTCGGTTGACTTGGATTCGGAAGGTTCGTTCTCGGCCATGTTTTCCGCATTCGGTATCAATATAACAACAAAGCTATTCGCCCCGCTATTAAAACACAAGTTTTAAATCTTGACGAACTGATAAAATAATTTCAGTATCCCTGAATTAGGCATCGCGGGCAAAGGCACAAAGCACCCGCAAACACGCCGCATCGGCGGCCAGAGGGGGCTATATCAGTTGTTCGATTTGCGCTTCTTTGAGATTTACCGTAACGCGGATTATCTGTGGCGACTGGCTGAGGGTGTCTCTCTCAGTATCTCGCTGACGGTCGGAGCTGCGGTGATGGGCTTTATCGCGGCCACCATGATTGCGGTCGCCCGCAACACAAAAACACCTGTGCTTGCACAGATCGGTGCTTGCTATGTCGAATTTATCCGCAACACGCCGTTGATCGTGCAGTTGTTCTTCGTCGCATTTGGACTGCCGTTGCTGTTCGGATATCAATGGCCGTTCTGGGCGCATGCATTATTGGGCCTGACTTTGAACTTCTCAGCCTATTTTGCAGAAATCCTGAGATCCGGTTTTCAGGCGATCCCTAAGGGTCAGTTGGAGGCAGCGGCAGCGCTTGGTCTCAAGCCATGGGTCCGGTTCACGAAAGTGGTGTTCCCACAGGTCGTTGCACATGTGTATCCATCACTGACCAGTCAGTTCATCTTCCTGTTCCTGACCACGGGCGTGATCTCCGAAATCGGCGTTGAAGATTTGACCCATGCGGGCGTGTTCATTGACAGCCGGACGTTCCGGTCATTCGAAATTTTCATAATCCTAACGGCCCTCTATGTATCGATCGCGTTTATGTTCAAGGCGGGCATGCATGCCATTGATCGTTGGGCCTTTGGCTGGAAGGTGCGAAAATGAAGGAGATATTCGTCGAGCTGTTGGGCAAGCCCTTCGGAATTGTTGTGTTCCAGCTTTTGGAAGCGACCCAGTACACCATCTACCTGTCGCTAATTGCCTTTATCGGCGGTGGGCTTATCGGCGCGTTTATCACTCTCGCCCGGATTTCCGAACGATCGGGCTTCGTCCGGCTAGCCGTTGGCTACATCTGGTGCTTTCAATCAGTGCCGCTGCTGATGCTGTTGTTCCTGACCGGGCTAGGTGTGCCTCGGCTTTTGGGTCATGACGTCGATCCATGGGTGTCCGCGATAGTATCACTGACGCTCTATGCCAGCGCGTATCTTGCCGAAGTTTGGCGCGGCGCCATTCACGCCATTCCGCAAGGACAGTGGGAAGGCGGATATTCGTTAGGCATGCGCTTCTTCCCAATACTGCGAAGCATTATTCTACCGCAGGCAACCCGCCTCGCGCTCGCGCCGACCGTGGGGTTCAGCGTGCAGATCATTAAGGGCACGTCGCTCGCTTACATTATCGGCTTCCATGACCTGATGAACCTCGGCAAACGTTGGGCTAATGCGCCTGTCGACGGTACCGAGCCATTCATCATCTATCCGCTGATGGCGCTGATCTATTTTAGCCTGTGTTTCCCTCTATCACGCATTGCCGTGGTGTTGGAGCGTAGGCTCGGGGGAAATTTAAAAGAGCCGCAACCAACGGCCGCTTAATTCACTCATACAAAGGATATCGCAATGATCAAACCACTTCGTAAACTCGCCGTCGCTTGTGTCGCGTCCGCCGCATTATTCAGCGCTGGTCCTGTGTTGGCCGACCTCTCGGACATCTTGTCCGAAGGCAAAATCAAGATTGCTGTGCCAGAGAATTTCCCACCCTTCGGCTCGCTTGGCGCTAGCGGCGAACATGAGGGCTATGACGTGGATGTCGCCAAACTGATCGCCGAGGATCTTGGCGTTGAATTGGAAATGGTTCCGGTTACGTCCAAACAGCGGATCCCGTTCCTGGAAACCGACCGCGTCGATCTGGTGATTTCGTCGATGGGTGCAAACCCGGGCCGGGCCAAGTCAATCTGGTTCTCAAGCGCCTATGCACCGTTTTTCTCAGGCGCCTTCGCCTCGGCTGATATGGCGATTTCGTCACCGGCCGATCTTGCTGGCAAAAAAATTGGCCTGACCGGCGGATCGCTCGAAGACTTGGAACTGACCAAGACGGCACCCGAATCCGCTGAGATCATCCGCTTCGGTGACAACGCCGCGACGCTGGCAGCCTATGCATCCGGCCAAGTCGACGTACTGGTGACAGGCAACACAGTCGCCGCCGGTTTCTCTACGAAGAACCCGGATAAGAATATAAAGACCAAATTCATCATTAAGGAATCGCCGGCTTTCGTCGGTGTCAAGAAAGGCAATCTCGACCTGTTACAATGGGTCAATGTCTTCATCTTGCACAAAAAACTGGGTGGCGAACTGAATGCCTTCTCGGAAAAATGGTTGGGCCAATCGCTGCCGCCACTGCCTAGTCTCTAAATTTACAAAAATTTTCGGGCTTCCAAAAACCACCGGTGCAATCATTCGCGCCGGTGGTCAGGAAGACCGGTCTGGACATCTACCCGAAGCTCGTCCGCCGCAATATGGCGCACCCCTGAACGGCGGATCAGTGCGAATGGCAGCTGGAAAAATGTAAGTGCTACGCCGAATTCTGCTTCGCTACCATACTGGCACCCGCTTCGGTCTGATAACCGGCTGCAACCCGGAACCGGTGCTGATGTCACTCCCCCGGCAGCCAAGTGGCCGTGACGCGGGCTACTGGCAGCACAAAAACGTTATGAAAAATTTATAAAAATGGGGGGCAGACTCTCCACTCAAGTTTCTCCTTCAAGGACTAAACGAGCCGGATTTTCCCAAACTACGTGGATCAATTTCTCAAATACAGGTCAGCCAAACAGGCTCATAGGTTCCAAATCATTTGACGACGGAGACGGTCAATTAAGCAGCTTTAAAACTGCTTCTACGAAGCATCACAAAAAATCGGAATCCAAGCGCTAAACCGGCAGCCATTGCGGAGGTAGTAACAGCGGCTAGTAGGCCTTTGGCACCGAGTTCCATCCCGATGCTAAGGAAGTACCCGAGGGGAATCATGATGAGCCAAAAGGCGATCACGTTTGTGATCGTGGCAAACCAAACATCCCCAGTACCGCGGAGAGCGCCGGCGAACACCTCCTTCAATCCATCAAAGATAAGGACAACGCTTGCAAGAGCGATAGTAACACGAGCGATAGCTAATATTTCTGGATCACCAGAGTATAGTCCGGCAATAGATCTGGGCATTGTTCCGCAAACAAGAGCGACCAAAAGTACTAATGCAAAACAGAAACATACACCGAGAATGGCGTTCTTCCTAACATCTTGGACGTCCGCGCGACCGACGGCGCGACCGACGAGTATTGCGACGGCTGTCGCGATTCCCAGAGGCATCATGTAAATAAGTTGAAGAAGATTTATCGCAATCTGATACGCTGCGATATGAATGCTTCCTACCATGCCGGCAATAAGGGAAAGGACTGTGAAGGCGCCACTTTCAATACTATAGGTCAGCGCTATTGGATAACCTAATCTACGGAAGCGGCTAGATACTCGGGTTTCCTCATCCGTGGGTCGAAACAAACCCCAAGTTTTTCCGTCCAGGCACCAAAAAAGATAGGCAATGAGAAGAACAAGGTTCGTCCACCGGACGATGACTGTCGAGAGCATGGCGCCACTTGCCCCCATCGCCGGCAATCCGAAGTGTCCATCAATCATTACCCAGTTCAAGAAAACATTGAGCAAGTTGGCGACGATCATTGCAATTACGCTAAATTTTTGATGACCGCTCGCCTCGAGAAACATCACCGTGGCTACGTACATATAAACGGCTGGAGTTCCCCAAGCGGCAACCCATAAGACTTCACCTGCTTCGGCGGCCAGACTGGGGCCCTGGTTGGCAAGAAGAAATGCGTCTTCCGACCAATTCGACAATGATACGAAGACGATGCCTAACAACAGACCGTGCTTCAATGCGGCCCGCCATATTGCACCGCATTGTTCTTTTCGCCCGGCTCCGATCGCTTGAGAAATAAGAATTGATGTGCCGCTCATCATCCCGACACCAAATACTGTGAATAGAACTAAGGTACCTAACGCCAAACCAAGAGCGGCAAGTCCGTCGCTTGATCTGTGCCCCGTCATGGCAAGATCGGTGACAACCAGCAGCAAAAGGCCAATTCGTGAAACCGTTACAGGCAATGAAAGCGATACAAGTTCCGAAAGAGAGGGGCTTAGGCGCATAGGTCCACCTCTCCCGATGGGGAAGTTTGCATTCCTTTATCCCTCAATTCCGGAAACATACTATCTATTTGACTCCCCACCCCCTTACCATCACAGGCAGCCACGTAAAGGGGAATACCCCATATACTGCAGCTTACCCCTGCTGACGAGCCCGTTTTACCAAGCGGACCAGTTCGACCCGGGCGCCTTCGGCGTCTTGGGCGGGTTTGTCGAAGGGGAGGCGGGCGGTGGTGCCGCCGCGCCTTAGATCGGCGCCTTCGATATCAACGCCGGTCAGCCGCCAGCCGACGCCGGGCAGGCCCAGCAAGCGGTTCGCATAGAGGCCGACCGCATCGCCATGATCTTCGTTCATATGCTCCACAACATCCGCTTCAGAGGTGGCGAGTGCTATGGCGGGGTCTTGCAGGACGTCATCGGCCTCGACCCAATGAATGCGGCCGAAACCGGCGACGATATGCGCGCGCGCCACTGTCATGCGATAGAGGTGAAAATCGCCAAAGCTCGCGAAGAAGGAGGCGGAGGGGTGGCGCCGGATGTAGCGGGCCTTCAAGCTATTATCATCGCAGGGCGCTGCCGTGCCGACCAGGGTTGCCCTGGCGCCGGTCAAGGGCTCGTCCAGGCCGGCGGTGCCGTCCACCAGGATAGAACAGGCGGCGTCGGCTTTCAGGTTTTTCGTATGGTCGGCAAGGTCGGAAATCAGCAGGAGCGGGCTTGCATCCGGCCCGCAGGCCATCATCACAAGCGACCCATAAGGCGCGCCGCCGTCAACCAGCTTGGTCGACAGGACGGCTCTGTCGCTCGATCGGATCAGGGTTCGAATCTGGGCTCCCGGGCTATCAGTCATGATGCTGAACTTCCTTCTTTGAGACAAACAACCACCGACAGGATCACCGGCTATGCCGGGGTTGCAAGGCGGAAAATCGCGCCGGACACTCTGCCGCAGGATTGCACGGTCTCTGGAAAGGGCTTGAGAGGGGAGGCTCAAGGGGAGTGAGAAGGGGCTGGGGAAAACCCTGAGAAAAAATCCGGATATAGGAATATGGCCTCTTGACGGGAAAGTCAGACAGTTGATACTGACCGTTCTGCTTGGTGTCCCGACGCCAAAGGCTGAGGCTTAATAGGGAACCCGGTTCGCCGTACCCATCAGGGCGGCAAGTCCGGGGCTGTACCCGCAACTGTGTGTGGTAGGGGTGCTCATCATCTGCCACTGGGAATTCCCCGCTTCTGCGGCGTTCCTGGGAAGGCGAGCACGATAACCCGGTAACCACAAGCCAGAAGACCTGCCAGGCATTCTCAAACCCTTTCCCGGGGCGGGTGTCCCCTTAGGAGATGACAATGTCTGTGCAAGACCCTCCGGCCCAAGGCCATCGAGAATTCAATTTCACCGCTGCGAGTACGCTTAATCACCTGGTCGTGGTTGGCGCCGCCTGCGTTGTGTTGTGGAGCATCATTGCCGTGACCATCGGCGTCTAGAGGCGCGTTCGGTCCATGTCCCAACACAATTTGCTGTCGGCAGCCGGGCTTACGCTCGGCTACCGGGATGTTGCCGTTGTTAAAGACGTTGCCTTCGATTTGGCGCGGGGTGATGTGCTGGCCGTTGTTGGCCATAATGGCTCCGGCAAATCCACCCTCATCAAGACCTTGCTGGGCGCGTTGCCGCCGCTTGCCGGTGCCCTGAACTGGCCATCGGGCAAGCCGCAAGAGATTGCCTATCTGGGACAACGCACGGAATTCGACAGCCGCTTCCCGATTCGGGTGCGCGATCTGGCGGCCATGGGGGCCTGGTCAGGATTAGGCTTCATGGGGCGCGTCGATCGGGAATGCCGGGCTCGGATCACCTCTGCCTTGGAGCGGACAGGCACCGCTGAGATCGCTGATATGCCGCTTCACAAGCTATCGGCGGGGCAGCTGCAGAGGGGGCTCTTTGCCCGGACGATGGTCCAGGATGCCCCGCTGATCCTATTGGACGAGCCCTTTACCGCCGTGGATCAGACGACCGAAGCCGCCTTGCTGAACTTGATTGATGATTGGGCGAGGGAAGGGCGCACCGTGATCCTTGTCCTGCATGATCTCTCCGCCGTTCTGCAGCACTGTAATTCCGCGCTTCTATTGGGCAATGGCATCTCGCGGTTCGGGGCGCCCCAGGAAACCCTATCGCCGCAAAATCTGGTCGATCAGGGATATCTGTCGAAGAGCCAGGCGGACTGGTTCGAGGGCATGTACACAAAACAGCAGGCCGACAATGTTTGAGTGGTTGGACTATAGCTTCATGACCCGGGCGCTTGCCGCGACCACTGTGTTGAGTTTCTCCGTCGCGCCGGTGGGGGCCTTTCTGGTGCTGCGTCGATTGTCTCTCGCAGGGGAGGCAATGGCCCATGCCATCGTGCCGGGGATCGTTATCGCCTTTGTCGTCGCCGGGCTTTCCGTGACCTCCATGATCATCGGGGGGCTGACGGCGGGGATTACAGTCGCGGTTCTGACGGCCTTGTTGGCCAGAATGACGATCATTCGGGAAGACGCGAGCCTCGCTTCGCTCTACTTGATCGCACTTGCGCTGGGGATATTTATTCTCTCTGCGGCAGGCTCCGCTGTTCCGTTGAAGAGCTTTCTTTTCGGTTCGATCCTTGGGATTGATGATGAAACACTGATCCTGATCGGCGGAACCGCGACGATAACGCTGGTCAGTTTTGCGCTCATTCTCCGGCCGCTTATCACCAGTACGCTCGACCCGATCTTTCATGAAAGCCAATCCAAACGGCCGGGCCTGGTGACCCAGTGGTTCATGTTCCTGGTGGTGCTCAATCTACTCGGTGCGTTCAAGGCGCTCGGCACCTTGATGGCGGTCGGATTGATGATCCTGCCCGCGACCGCCGCCCGCTATTGGGTGTCGACCGTAACGGGTTATCTGGTCCTGACCTTTGTTTTCGCGCTGCTTAGTTGCTGGGCCGGGCTCATCGTTTCCTTCTACCTGCCGGATGTGCCGTCCGGTCCGGCCATTGTGTTGGTCGCGGCGGTATTCTTCGTCTTCAGCCTCATCTTCGCGCCGCAAGGGTTCTATGCAGGCATGCGCCTCAATCCCTTCCGGCGAAGACAGTAGTCAACTTAACCGCAATCCCAGATCATGGAGGGACATCTTATGAAAAAGCTCTTGAGTGTTCTGTTAATCGCCGGGGCGGCCTTTTCGGCAACGCCAGCATTGGC
>SPJK01004301.1_pt1 | contig 16816 bp, 14 predicted proteins | sample 3741771 | NCBI WGS metagenome assembly SPJK01 (sample SAMN10925997, study PRJNA522277) | cold seep metagenome | isolation source: Elba SIP-enriched marine methane seep metagenome, extraction at timepoint T2 | place: Italy: coast of Elba, Mediterranean Sea
CGGTACACCTGGGAGCAGCACGCGGCCGACCCCACCACCGGGATGGTCACGAACCTGATCCACTTTCGCGTGGAGCGCGCGGGCGTGATCGAGTTCGAGCTTGAGGACGCGTTCGTGTATGAGTGGCGTCTGTGGTCGATCCCCGAGCTACGCGACGCGATGGAGGACGCGGGGTTATTAGAGACCCAGGTGTACACCAAGCTCGCGGACGCGCTCGATGAAGAAGGGAATGCGTATGTGATGCCGGTTGAGGATGGCGAGGAAGAGCTTGAGGACTCGTACATCGTGCTGGTGGCCGGACGAGTTTGAATATCGCGGATCTGTGGGCATTTGGTGCTTCTCCTTCTACGATGTGGGCATGAGCACCATCGACACCCCCACCGCGACCAACACCCTCAACTCCTACAACCCTTCGACCGGCGAGCTTGTCGGGTCGGTCCCGATCACGCCTGCAAACCAGGTCGATGCGGTCATCGCCAAGGCCCGCGCCGCCCAGCCTGCATGGGCCGCGATGAGTGCCCAAGAGCGTGCCGATATGCTCAAGCCCGCGGGTGAGGCGCTCGTCGCGCGTGCGGAGGAACTCGGACGCATCCTCTCGCTCGAACAGGGTAAGCCCCTCGCGGAAGGGATCGGCGAGGTCACGGGGTGCGGCAGTCGCATGGTGGAAGAGGTGGACGAAGTCGCGCAAGCAGTCCAGCCCGATGTTCTTGAAGCAGACGGCGCGAAGTCATTGCTCAACTATGACCCGTTCGGGGTGTGCGCGGCGATCACGCCATGGAACTTCCCGATCCTCATGCCGCACTGGACGATCATCCCGGCGCTCGTCGCGGGGAACACCGTGGTGCTCAAGCCATCCGAGCAGACGCCGTTGATAGCGGACGCGTATGTGAAGGTACTCAACGAGTACCTCCCCGAGGGCGTGCTGCAGATCATCTACGGCGAGGACGATCAGGGCAAAGCCCTCGTCGCGGGCGATGTGGACATGATTGCGTTCACGGGGTCCAAGACCGCTGGGCAGCACATTATGGCAGCAGCCGCGCCGGGGCTCAAACGATTGATCCTTGAGCTCGGTTCCAAGGACCCGTGCATCGTGCTCGAGGGCGCGGACCTGGATCAAGCCGCGGGTTTCGCGGCACGCAACTCGTTCCGCAACTGCGGGCAGGTGTGCGTCTCGACCGAACGCATCTATGTGCAGGAGTCCATCAAGGACGCGTTCATGGACAAGCTCCTCGAGCACACCAAGGAGTTCACGATCGGCGACTGCCTCGACGAGAATGCAAACATCGGGCCGATGGTCATGCGTGAACAGAAAGAGCATGTCGTCGCTCAGGTGAAGGACGCGGTTTCAAAGGGTGCCGAGGTCCTGCACGGCGGGAACGAGCACGAGGGCAACTTCGTCGACCCCACCGTCCTCGATGGCGTGACGCACGACATGGACATCATGACCGTCGAGACCTTTGGGCCGATCGCGTGCGTCGCGACGGTCAAGGACGCGGACGAAGCCGTCGCCCTCGCGAACGACACCGAATACGGGCTCGGCGCGGTTGTCTTCGGCGAGGACCAGCTCGCACGATCCGTTGGGCGTCGATTGACGGCGGGGATGATCGGGGTCAACCGATCGATGGGCGGCGTCGGCGGTGCTCCCTGGGTTGGTGCTCGCCACTCGGGCATGGGGTACCACTCGGGCCCGCTCGGGCATCGCCAGTTCTGTCAGCTGCGTGTCGTGACGACGAATGAGCCAACGGACGAGAACTGATTACGTCGCAGGCGCTTCAGGAACCCTGAACGCGATCGTGTATTGGAACCCGAACACGGGGTACTGAACACGCAATCGGTACACCCGCAATGAATCGAGCGGGCGTCTATTTTTTTCGCACAGGTATCGCACCATATCGACATACTTGGGAAACTCCGAGACCTCAAGTTCGCTCAGATCGCTCTCGAGTTCGTGGAGTTCTTCTGTAACAGGTACCCGATCCACATCGCGTTTCGGGTCTTCCACATCCGCACCACCACGGGGGATGGTGGTGTACACATGCAACTCGGGTTCGATGTGGTCAAAGATCCCATCGCAAAGAATGACATCACTCACGAGTGTGACAACTGGGACATCGGGGATCACGGTCGTGCCACGCATCGAGCGACCGTTTTTCGCGTACCGGTTTGAGCCGTTGGGGATGTAGACCTCGGAGAACATGTCGTATAGCGCATCTTTCCCGAACTCATCGGACGAGAAGATATTGATGATCTGCCCGTTCTCTTCTTCAACACGCAATGGTGCAGGTTGATGAATCATGAACGAAGACACATCGAAGTCTTTCCTTTGCGGAGACTGCCGACGATCTTCGTATTCGGGTGGGATCCCGTATACAAACCGCAATGGTGTATCCGGACGCAATCGGCGCAGACCCGATGTGCCGTGGATCGTTGAGATATCGACGCCGTGCGGATCATCCTCGTTCTGAGTCAACATCATGCAGGTCAACCAGAGAGAACTCTGCACACCCGAGATCTGACTCATGCCCTTAAACACCTGATACCTGCTCGATTGCTCAAACTTTTCACGCGTGTGTTCATTCGCGTTGCTCAGCGCTGCGTTCATCGCGGTGCGCGTTCCATACTGATCACGGATGAGTTCATCGAACGAATCGACCAAGTGCAACGCTTTATCTGCTTCCTGCTTTGATACCCCGCATTGCGACGCAGATCGAACGATCGAACGCAAAGTCTCCGGGCCCGGAATCCGTGTTAAGGTCTCAAATGGATCCGGTTTTTTGATCGCGTTGATCAATCTCGAGATCATCACCCGAGAGACATCAAGCTTGCGCGAAAGATCCGTCGGGCGCATCGTGCAATCCTCAACCCCCTCAAGTATGGTGAGCAGGGAAGATTGAATTTCGTTGCCTATCGACTCTGGGTCGATCACCTGATCTTTCGAATGACTCGATTCGTGCATCTGCGTCTAAGCCCCCTCTGCTTTGCGCCAGTCGTAACTCTAGGGCACTGTTTTAGGGGAAACTCAGAAATCTACGCAATTGTTATTTATTACAGCACTGATCCCGGTTATACTTATCCTCACCACAGGAGGCATAGATATGACTATCAGCATTCGACATACTTGCGCTCTCATCGCAACCAGCACGCTGCTTACATCACCTGCGCTCGCGCAATGGAGTACCGACTCCACGATGCACCAGATCGTCGCAGACGGGAACGGCGAGCAAGTTCAACCCAAGATCGCACCCATCACCGACGGCGGGTGCTATATCAGTTGGTACACGAGCGACTCGGGGTATGACGTGCGTCTGCAACGATTGGACGCGGAGGGCAATCCGCTCTGGGGAGACAACGGGATCCTGATCGCGGATCGCGGATACTCCTCGACGCAGGACTACGACCTAGATATCGATCTCGAGGGATATGCGGTGCTCGTATTCCGCGATGACCGTTTCGGTGGTGATCGGATTACAGCGCAACGTATCTCTCCTGATGGAGCTCCGCAATGGGGCGCGAATGGGATCCAGTTCTCAGACGGCTCCCTCTTTGTCGCGACGCCTGACATTGCGACAACGTCCGACGGACGAACCGTCATCGCGTGGGGCAGCGAATCCGAAACGCGACTCGCACGGATCACCACCACCGGCACGATCGAGTGGGAGACGAGCATCAACGAGCCAGGCCTCACGACACTCGTCGCGTCAATGCACGACGGAGGCAACGGGAGCGTGATCATCTCTTGGATTCAGTACGCGACGTTCTTCGGGCAGAAGACCCTCCACGCGACCAAGGTCGGTGCCAACGGGACCGAAACATGGGCATCTCGCACAGCGGTGTACGATGCGGGTTCGATCCAGTTTGGGACGTTCCCCGAGTTCCACACCAACGGCGACGGCACATCCACCTTCTCATGGTACGACACACAGAACGGACTGAATGTCTACGCCCAGCGCCTCGCGTCGGACGGGACCGAGATATTCCCGCACAATGGCGTCACCGTCTCGACGGCTGCGCGTGAACGCGTCGCACCAAGTGCAACTCATGACGCGAGCACGGACACCACGTACATCTCTTGGGTTGAACTCACGAACAACCAGGGGTTCCAGGGCATCTACACCCAAGCGTTGAATGGATCGGGCAACAAGCTCTGGGGGAACGAGGGTATTGAGCTCACCCCTCCAGATGCGAACGCGTCCGGCACGATCAATGTGCAGGTGATGGAGAACGAACTTGTCACCTTGTGGATCGAAGGCGGCACAGGAATCGGGAACGATGTCATCCACGCGGTTCGTCAGAGCAGCAAGGGAGACACGGTATGGGACACGATGATCGCGTCCGACCCCGCGTATCGTGCTCGCCTTGTCTCGACGTTCTCGGAGAACCAGATCATCGCGGCATGGCAGATCGGCGACTTTGGAGTTGCGGATATCGAATCGCACAATCTCAACCCCGACGGCACGCTGGGCATGCCCGCAGTAGTTTGTGAAGCGGATCTCAATAGCGATGGCGTGCTCAACTTCTTCGATGTGAGCATCTTCCTCAACGCATTTAACGCCGGGGATCCAATCGCGGACTTTACTGGTGACGGAGTATTGAACTTCTTCGATATCTCGTACTTCCTTCAGGATTACACCGCGGGTTGCCCGTAATACCGATCCTCTTTTTCCAAGTTGGTCTCTACCCCCTCAGAGACCTTGCACCCGGCATGTCCCCTCGTGCCGGGTGTTTTTCTGCGCGTCCTTAAAGAGACGCACCCCCCAGAGGGATCCCTGGGGGGTGCGATCAAGCGGCTGGACGCAGCGGGTAAGCCGAGTTCTGTCCGAGTCGTGGTTTCCAATCAGCTCCATTGACGGGGGCTCGCGATTGGACCTTCGCCTCTGGGCGACTATTTCTCTGCCCACGTTGTTGCCAACGCGGTGAGGAGCGAGATGCTCCCAGCACCCGACCCGAGCTCATTGTGCGGACCGCACCAGCTCTGCTTGGGCTTGCACGCGATGGGGTTTACCGTGCCCCGTTTGTCACCAAACGGGCGGTGCGCTCTTACCGCACCTTTTCACCCTTACCTGTGATCGGCGGACCGATCCATCGGCGGTTTGTTCTCTGTGGCACTGTCCCTCGCCCCCAGCCGAACCCTCGCGGGTGTGTTGGGGCGGGTGGGCGTTACCCACCATCGTGTCCTTTCGTGCTCGGACTTTCCTCCCATGAACCTATTGCTCATGAGCAGCCGCCTTGCTGCGTCTTGCATGAATGATACGCTCGGCGTCCCCCACAGGGTCATTCAAGCAGAATCTCAAGAATTCGCATAGAATAGGGACGTATGAGTCAACCAAGATGTGTTCTTTGGTCCAACCCTGATCAAGCGCCAGCGCTTGGGGAAATCCTGCGCGACGCGGGGATCGAGCTCATCGGTGCCGGTTCGCCCGACCCGGCACGCACAGGGCAGGTCGCATCCGCGCTGTCATGCGATCCGGTTGACGATCTTCGGCACGCACTCACATCCCTCGACACGGACATGCTCCTCCTCTCCGACGCGGGCGCGTTCGGGGAAGAACCAAACGATGCGGATCTCGACTCGCTGCGCGCTGCACACGCCCGCAATGTCTGCGTCGCAACGCTCGACCCGATCCCCGCGACCGCGTCCGGGATTGCGGGGACCAACTTCGCGGATGCGCTGCATCAGGGGGTGCTTGGATCATTCGCGAGCTTCGTGCCGCTGATCCGGTACCGCCCGATTGTGACAGAACTCGCAAGTGTACTCGAGACGTATGCACCCGTTCGTTCCGCGATGCTGCGTTTCACTGGCCCATCCGATCTGGGATCACTCGGCGCTCGTCTGTTCAACGTGCTCGATCTCACGCGTTGGTTAATCGGTGTCCCGAGCATGATCGATGCTGCGTATGTCTCTCCTCGCGCGGGACGCGGCATGCACCCGTTGCCCGGGCAGACACTCCGCAACCTGCACGGCGAGATCACCATGAACCTGCGTTTCTCCGATGGACGATGCGCCGCGTTGTACATCTCCGATCAAGCACCGACGAGTGAGCTCGCGATGACCCTCGCGAGTGCGGAGGGGCAGATCACACTCGACGCGTCCGGATTCCGTTGGCTCAACACTTCAAGCGAGCAGGTCGATTCGCACGAAGTGCCGGATACTTCCCTCAATACCGATGCGGGCGCATTGCGTGCGGGGCTCGCGGAGTTGTGCGCGGGGGTTTCGCCATCGCGCCCCCCGATCGATTACTCGAGTGTGCTGTCGATGACGCACGCGGCCTTGCTCTCGACCCGCACCGGGCAGGGCGAGTCGCCGCACGATGTTGAGCAGCTCATGCTGTCGATGTGATTGTGCTGAATACGGTGCCTTAACTCGCGGCTTGCCGCGCAGTAGTGTCTTCAAATCGACTCAAGAGCACTACTGCGCCGAAGACGGCGAGTAGTGGCACCCGGAGACGGACTCACGCCCACTTGGTCATGTGCCACTTCTTCTTCCCGCGTCGGATCGCAATGAACGATCCGTGAAGCAGGTGTGATGTGCTGATGCGGGTGTCGGCGTCGATCTTCACGCCGTTGATCGAGACGGAGTTGCCCGAGAGGAACTCGCGAGCTTCGCGCTTGGAGGACGCAAGATTGGACTCGATGAGCAGCTCCACCGGGTCGACGCCCTCGCCACCAAGCTCGGACTTGGCGTGCTCCGTGGTGGGGACGCTCGCGAAGACCTCGACAAGTGTCTCCTGATCGAGGGTCCCCACTTCACCCGAGAAGAGCGCCTTGCCGGCGGCTTCGGCGTTCTCCATCGCGGCGGTGCCGTGGAGGATCTGCGTCGCGTTTTGTGCAAGCGTGCGCTGGAGCTCTCGCTTGCCGGGGTTCTCGTCGTGGCGGGCGATGAGCGACTCGATCTCATCTTGCGGGAGGAAGGTGAAGACCTTGATCCAGTTCTTGGCGTCCTCGTCGGTGGCGTTGAGCCAGAACTGGTAGTAGGCGTAGGGCGAGGTGCGCGCGGCGGTCAGCCAGACGGCACCGGTTTCGGTCTTGCCGAACTTGCCGCCGTCGGCTTTTTGGACGAGGGGGGCGGTGAGGCCGAAGGTTTTCGAAGGCTCATCGTCATTCATCGCCGCAATGCGTCGGATGAGATCACTCCCAGCCACGATATTGCCGTACTGATCGCTCCCGCCGAACTGCACGGTGATGCCATCGTTCTCGTAAAGGTAAGAGAAGTCGTACGCCTGCAGGATCATGTACGAGAACTCGGTGTAGGAGATGCCCTGTTCGCGGTTGTTGAGTCGTTCCTTGACGGACTCCTTCTGCATCATCATGTTGACAGAGAAGTGCTTGCCGATGTCGCGGAGGGCTTCGATGTAGGAGATGCCGCCGAGCCAATCGAGGTTGTTTTTGATGAGGTGTTCGGGGCCTTCGATCTGGCCGAGGACATTCTCGAAGATCGGGCGCTGGCAGTTCACATGATGCTCAACCGTTTCCTTCGTCATCATCTGACGCTCAGCGGACTTGCCCGAGGGGTCGCCGATGAGACCGGTGCCGCCGCCCATGACGACGACGGGGGTATGCCCGGCGCGTTTCACATGCGCGAGCATCATGATGGGGACGAGGTTGCCGATGGTGAGCGAGTCGGCGGTGGGGTCGAAGCCCACGTAGACCTTGCGCTGCCCGCTGGCGAGGTGATCGCGGAGGGCGTCCTTGTCGGTGGCGTCCTTGACGAGACCGCGCCACTCGAGTTCGGCGACGAGGTCGGGGATCTGTGCGTTGTGTGTTTTCTCGCTCATAGACCCAGAGGATAGGTCGGGTGCGCGGTGGTGGCAGGGATTGCACAGGCGAGACGCCTGTGCCACCGGTGGTTGGTTTTTTGGATAGATGACTGAAGTAGGAAATCAAGAGTGACGGGCTGGAATTCCGTCCTACGAGGCATAAAAGGCACGGAAGTGCGTCGGGTTAGGGCAGGCGTGTTTTGATGGTCCAATCCGGTGTGGTTGCCTGATCTGCCCACCGGCGCATATCGCTGAACTCGTCCCAGCCCCACTGCTCGACATGGCCGTCGAGGATGGCGGCGATGCCCTTGCCGTTGTAGCGGAGCGAGACGTTGCCCGAGTTCAGGTTGGGGTTTTCCGCGTACTCGTCGTAGTTTGTTTCCCAGTTCCGCCCCTGGTTCTCGTAGCGGTACGGTGGCATGACCGTGTGGAATCCTTCAACAACGCCGTAGCCGCTGAGGAAGGTGCCGGTGCTGCTTCGTGCGGAGGCGAAAGTCAGGAGCTCGGAGGATCGGCGTGCCTGGTACATTTTGCTGATATGGAAGTCGCCGAAGTAGCGGCGTCCCTGCTCGGTCATCGGGAAGGGATCCCCTGAAACGCCGCCGCCGCCGACGAAGTAGGAGTTAACGCCGAAGCTCGGGTAGAGCGAGGTCACATACCGCATTGCGGAGTGGCTCGCGGACGCGGAACCGGCGTTGACGCTCTCGTCCTCGGCGAGGAACTCAACAACGCGTGGGTCCATGTAGAGCGCGTCCATGTTCCAATCGAGGTACGGCGCGATGCGCCATGGGTAGCGGTTGGCGATGGGCGAGCCGATCCGCACGCCGGCGGCGTCTCGGGGTTCCGCATTGCTTCGCTGGAACGATGTCCAGACTTCGTTCTGGATGAAGCCGATCATGAGGCTGCCGCGGTTGTCGTCGGCGTACATGGTGTACGCCGTCATCAGCTGGCGGGCACCGGACATCTCGCGCACCGCCTTGGCGGTGGTCTTGGCCTTGCCGAGTGCGGGGAGCAGGATGCCTACGAGCAGCGCGATGATCGCTATCACGACCAGCAACTCGATCAGCGTGAATGCGGACGGCCTTGTCCTGTTCTGGGTCTTCATGCGATGCATAACAGCCTCTGTATCGAATCTGAGCGGGTCCCGCTGAATCAGATTCTATCTCGTAATACGAAAATTGTCTGCAACTGAGACTCGATCTCATCAGTTTTAGGGTGTATTCTTTGCTAGCTGCGACTGAATCTCAACAAGTCCCAGCTCGAATTATTCACCATCACCCTGTCACGGGAGATCCACACGATGAATCGCGCAACATGTGCCTTGTTCTCAATCGCAACTATTGCCGGAGCTGCGACAGCTCAATCTCAGACTATTACAGTTGAGTACGACGCGCCGTCGCTCGATCGTTGGAACTATCCATTCAACGGATCGCCAGGTACGCGTTTGTCGGCGTCAACATTTGGCGCCGTTGAACTCTTCGGGTTCGATGATCACGATGCACAGTTCATTGTCGGGTTTGAAACACTCTCGGATATCACGGATGGGCTCGACGCATCGGAGTATCAGGTCCTCAGCGCTCGCGTGATTATCACGAACTCCAACGGCGACGAGTTCAGGTACGACCCAACGTACGACACGCACGACACCTACCTGTTCCTCGACGATTCACTCGACACAGACGATGGCCGTCCGATTCACCTTTGGGCACTTGGGTACCGCGACGAGCAGAGCGCTGCAACCTGGGGCGAGTACTCCGCATTCGGAGGCGTGGCAGACGTTGATCCCACACAGGGTTCGCGTTATGCGTTCGCGTCATACTTCCCATTTGATGGCAGCGAACCGGTCGATGTCTCCAACAACCTGAAAGAAGAGTTCGACGCTACCCCGATGGCCATCGCACAAACCGACGCAGCACTGCCGGGAGAGTTTGTGCCTGTCGACTCGGACTTCTACTTTGATGTCGACCTGTGTCAGCCGGGCATTCGCACCTACCTTGCGGAGGGTTTGTCATTGGGTGAAGTGCGATTCGCGATCACTTCGCTGCACGCTGCGAACGGCGGAGACGGCGGCGGTACAGGTGACATCACCTACCCGTTCTGGTACACCAAAGAGAACCCCATCGCGTCGATCTTTGGGTACGCACCACGGCTTGAACTCACGGTCCGAGTTGGCAACCCCGGAGACTTCAACTCCGACGGCGAGTTCAACTTCTTTGATGTATCCGAGTTCCTGACCGCGTTCAACGCGGGCGAGCTCAGCGCCGATCTCAACGGCGATTGCTCCCTGAACTTCTTCGACGTTTCCGCGTTCCTTACGGCCTTCAGCGCCGGTTGATCCATATCCCCACTCACTCACTGGAGTTTACGAGATGAGCATCCGCACTATTTCCGCAATCGCACTCACCGCAGGGATCGCCAACGCAGGCGTAACCTCGTTCACCGAAACCTTCGAGTCCGGCGCCAACGGGTGGCTGCAGGGCAGCTTCAGCGCCCCCACCTACAACGCAACGGGCGCCCTCGACGGGAGCGCGTTCATCACCTCGACCGCGGACCTCAACAGCGCGGGCCCGTTCGGTCTCACGATCTTCCGCGGGCAGGATGACTTTGACGCGTCGGGCGATGCGTTCGTCGGCGACTACCTCGCGAGCGGCATCGATCGTATCAGCTTTGATTTTCGCCACAACGCAGGGCAGGACCTTGGAATCGCGCTGCGTGTCGCGAGTTCGAACAACTTCCCCGCGTTCGCGGTGGAGCTCGATGGCCCCGTCGCCTCGGGCGAGTGGGTCACCCTCTCGTTCGATCTGAGCTTCTTCAACCCGCTCCTCACAATCGAGGGTGCACCGACTCCTGAAGCGTTTAACGCGATCATGCAAAGCGTGGGCAACATCCAGGTCTCCGCGGATCGTCCTGACGGGCTGACCACGCCGCTGGTTGTTGACTTTGATCTCGACAACGTTTCGATTACGCCCGCACCCGGATCCGTCGCCCTACTCGGTCTCGGCGGTCTTGCTGCGACTCGCCGTCGTCGATAATCGGTAAACTTGAAACCACAACTTGCCCCCTCTCACACCGGCCCCGTCGACCTCGTGTCGCACGGGGCTGGTGTCTTTTTGAGACGATCCTTCGTGATGGCGCATGCATTCGGATTTTGATCGCACCCGATGCCCACACGGCCAAGCTGTTGCGCAGCGACGAGCGTTGTCCCCGATCCGCAGCATGGGTCGAGCACGGCCCCCCCGGGTGGGCAGCACGCTCCGATGAGAATCTCCAACAACGCGAGCGGTTTCTGTGTCGGGTACCCGACCCGCTCGGCGGCCATGTTGTTCAGTGTCGGGATATCGAGGACATCGGTGGCTTTCTTGAGCTGCCCCTTCATCCGATTGCTCGTCGCGGGGACCATCGGCGGATCGAAGTAGTACGCGTCAGGATCGTTGCAGTAGAACAGGATGTCGTCGTGCTTGCGTGCGAACCGGCGCGGCGATGACCCGCCGAGCCCGTATCGCCAGACGAGGTGGTTCACGAATCGATCCTCGCCGAGCATTTCATCAAGTAGCAGACGTACGCGATGACTCGTCCGCCAATCAACGTGGATCAGGAAAGATCCGGTCTGTTTGAGCTTCGGGATAGTCCGTTCGAGTCTCGCATGGAACCAACTGACCCACTCATCCGTGCTCCTCCAAGAATCTTGATATGCCCCGGCGCTCGCGGACTGGGTCTTTCCCGTATTGAACGGCGGATCGACATACATCAGATCAACCGAATCGTTTTCAATGCGCTCGATCGCATCGATCCAATCCTGATGGATGACACGAAACACATCAGACATCCGCACCACCGATCCGTTCAAACTTCCACGCAGCGTTGCACTCGGGACACACGACACATCCATCGTCCTCAACGAAGAGATCTTTGAGTTCGTACCCACAACCGGCACACTTGCCGTGCTCGAGATGGATAGTCGCGATCTTCGGGAACTTGCGCTGTCGCACCCATGTGAGAGAGAAGAACCAAAGCACGGTCGACACAACGATCGACGAGATCAATGGGATCACAAGATTGCCAAGTAACGATGCCTTGAGATTCGTAGCGGGCAAAATGAGAACCGTCCACAGACTCCATCCAATGACCCCGCCGACGAGCGCGATGACAATCTCGGAGTTGATGGTGAGCTGCTGCTCTTGCTTGGTGATCTCGTCCTTGGTTAATGAACGGATCCCGAGGGACCGCCATGCGATCTGACGGCTCGTCAGTCGCGCGACTTCGCAGGGTTGATCTCGATCGTCCGTAGGGATCGGCATGACCCCATGGTATACGGATTTGCTCAGGCAGGTTTCACCGGCGCGCGTCCCACGGAGTAGTAGTGGAACCCGATCTCATCGAGGTGCTGACGGCGGTAGAGGTTTCGACCGTCAAAGATGACCTTGCCTTTCATGACTTCCGCGAGTTTCTCGAAGTTGGGGGACTTGAACTCCGCCCAATCCGTTGAGATCACCAGCGCGTCCGCGTCGCGAGCACACTCATACATATCATCGATGAGTGAGAGCGTGTTGCCCATCTCGTTCGCGACATTCTCTGCTGCAACGGGGTCGAATCCGGTGCATTCAGCGCCGTACCCGAGTGCCTTGCGAACGAGTGTCAACGCAGGTGCCTTACGGATGTCATCGGTGCGAGGTTTAAACGCGAGCCCCCAGAACGCGATCTTCTTGCCCTGAAGGCCGGATTCGCCTCCGAAATGACCCAGGATCTTGTTGAAGAAGAGGTTCCGCTGGCGCTCGTTGGTGCCGTGTACCGCGTTGGAGACCTGCATCGTGACGCCGGCCTTGTCGCCCATCATGATGCAAGCGAGCGTGTCCTTGGGGAAGCACGAACCACCGTACCCGAGACCTGGGTGCAGGAACGCGTGACCGATTCGTGAATCGGAGCACATGCCCTCGCGGACACGGTTGATGTTGGCGCCGTAGGCTTCACAGAGGTTCGCCATCTCGTTGATGAACGAGATCTTGGTCGCGAGGAAGTTGTTCGACGCGTACTTCACCATCTCCGCGGAGAGCACATCCATCACGAAGATGGGGTGCCCATTGCGGACGAACGGGTCGTAGAGGTCGCGGAACATCTCTCCGACCTTGTCGTGTTCTACACCGACGACCACGCGATCGGGTTTGTTGAAGTCGTTGACCGCGTCGCCTTCTTTGAGGAACTCTGGGTTGTCCGCGACGTGGAATTCGATATCGTCGCCGACAATTTCACGGATCCGATCGCGGACACGGAACGTTGTTCCAACGGGTACGGTGGACTTGACCACGACGACCTTTGGTTTCTGATCCGGACCGAGTTCTTTGATCGCGTTCCCGATATCGTCAGCAGCGCCATCCACATAGGTCATGTCGGTATGACCTTTATCGTCAGATGGAGTCCCAACACAGATGAAGATCATGTCCGCCGCTTGGTAGGCCATCTTCTTGTCGAGGGTGTATGTCAGTCGCCCGGCCTTGCGGTTCTTGACCATTAGTTCAGTCAAGCCTGGCTCATAGATCGGACAGATGTCCTGCTCGAGTTTCTCGATCTTGTCTGGATCAACGTCGAGACAAATCACATCGTTGCCCGAGTTCGCGAGACACACGCCGGTGACGAGCCCGACGTACCCAGTTCCTACCATGGTCAAACGCATCGTTGCTGCTCCTCCTATGAGACTCCGAGTGTATGCATACGAGTCTCCCAGAACCGAGTTCATCGGGCGTTGATTGGGATTGCGTGCCCGGAACGCACTATTATTGGGGTGACCGGAACGGCCTGGGGGAGCACCTTGTTCCCAAGACACCCGATAATGGAACTTCTACCGATGAGCACGTCGACCATGTCCCATAAGTCTGGACGCAGCAAGAAACTCGAAGAGAAAGCCGCCAAGCGGGCTGCGAAATCGGGTGCTTTCACCGCTGCGACAGCGAACAAGCACGAGTTGTACCAGCTCTCCGTACAGAATGTCGAAGCCGAGATCGACTTCGTTGACGAAACATTCAAAGAGATCCGAGGACGCGACGCGGTTGTCCTTAGGGAGGATTTCTGTGGCACGGGCAACACGAGCGCAGAGTGGGTCACACGCCGCGACACGAATCAAGCAATCGGGTTGGACATCGATCAACCAACGCTCGATTGGGGTGTCGAGACCCATGTCATGAAACTGAGTGAGGACGCTCGATCACGCATCAAGCTTCTCAATCGCAACGTGCTCGAGCCCGGTGACGCATCGGACATGGACATCGTCCTCGCGATGAACTTCAGCTACTGGCTCTTTAAAACACGCGAAGAACTCCGGAACTACTTCAAAGCTGTTCGCGCAAGCTTAGGAACAGAAGGTGTCTTCTTCCTCGATCATTACGGTGGATCCGAGGCAATGACGGAGACCAAGGAATCCAAGAAGATCGATGACGGCCCGAACCGCAAGTTCACCTATGTCTGGGAACAGAAGACGTTCAACCCCATTACGAACGACATGGAGTGCCGCATCCACTTCAAGTTCCCCGATAAGACCCGATTGAACGACGCGTTTGTCTATCACTGGCGTCTCTGGTCCCTCGTCGAGATCCGTGAGATTCTCTCCGAAGCCGGGTTCTCCGAAGTCCATGTCTACTGGGAAGGTGAAGACGACGAGGGCGAGGGCAACGGCGAGTACGAGCGCACGCTCGAAGGTGCCGCCGACCCGGCGTTCATCAACTACATCGTGGCCTACGACTAAGAGGACACATCATTGCAAGGCGTGCTTGACATCCCATCAGAGCTCGAAGGTGTGCAGAGCGTAATCGCGAACGCCTTCCCCGGCGTCATTGAGATCTTCGAACGCCAACTCGTCTCCGACCTGCCCCCGGTCGATGAGATGTGTCGGTACATCGAACGCTATCGCGGGAAGATGCTCCGTCCGACACTTGTCCTGCTGTGCGGAATCGCGAGCAACGCCGAGCACCACGCATTGATCGATTCAGGGAACGACGAATCGATCTGCACGCACGCGCACTGTGTCTGTGGTGCTGTCTGCGAGATGGTCCATATGGCCACCCTCGTCCACGATGATGTCCTGGACGAGGCAGAGATCCGCCGACGCGGACAAACGCTCAACATGCTCCACGGGAATGAGACCTCCGTCATCCTCGGGGACTACCTCATCGCGTCTGCGTACGAGCTTTGCTCTTCGCTCGACTCGCCCGTCCCCTCGCGGATCGTCGGTAACGCGTCCGCGGTCATGTGCACCGGCGAGCTCCTGCAACTCCACCACCGCAACAACCACTCGCTCGATGTAGCGACCTACCTCGAGATTCTCGACCGCAAAACCGCTGCCCTCATCGGCGCGGCATGCGAGCTCGGAGCGCTCTGCACGCTCGGGTTCGATCAGCGCGAGCATCCGATCACCCAAGCCCTCCTGAGCTATGGCAAGGCGATGGGGATCGCGTTCCAGATCCAGGACGATGTCCTCGATCTCATGGGGTCCGTAGAGCAGGTCGGCAAATCCGTCGGCAAGGACCTTGAAAAAGGCAAGCTCACCTACCCGCTTATCCACCATCTCGCGCACGCGGACGACGAGCAGACGCTGCGTTCGCTCGAACTCGTGCGTCTCGCAGAGCACCACGACCGATCGGGCGTGCCCGAGCTCATCGACGCGATCCGTGATACCGGATCGATCCAGGCGACCCAATCGCTTGCATCGTCGTATGTGAAGAAGGCGAAGGACGTCCTCATCGAACTCCCAGAATCGCCGGGTCGTCAGATGCTCGAACTCATGGCGGACGCGGTCATCCGCCGATCCTACTAATCGAGACCCGAGGACGGCCGACATGCCCCAACGCGTATTCAAGTTCTACCAACGCAAGCGGGTTGTGAATATCAATCTCAACATCCTCGCTGCGGGCTTCCTCGCGATCGCGCTGGCAAAGTTTCCCGTGATGTACATCAGTGAGTGGATCGGCCCGGAGAAGAAGTTCCTGATCTCGGTGATCGCGTACGCGATTGATACCGTGCTCGACGTGCTCGTGTACTACGCGCTGCACTGGGTCGCCAACAGCTGGAATCCGCAGGGGCACCTCCCGAAGAGCGACAAGCGTCCCAAGAGCCGGCGTTTCATGCACGACGCGACGCGCGTGCAGGCCGAGCGGATGGCCCTCGTCCCCATCTTCATGGTCATCGCCATGGGTGGCATGTGGGCGTTGCAGAAGTTCGCAGAGATGAGCGCCTCCTGGGCGTTCGTCACCGCCTTCGTCAGCGCCATGATCACCACGCGGATCCTGCACACATTCTGGGGCTACCGATCGGGCACATTCAAAGATACCGTGGACTTCGTGATCGATGACGACATCCAGATCGGGCGCGACCTGAGCGCCGGGTCGGAGAATCAATCCGAACATGACGAGAAGGCCGCGTCGTAATGTGCGGCATCGCGGGTGTCATCAAGATCCACGACCCCAAGGACGGCCCACCGCCCCCGCCACTCGAGGCGATCCCCGAGCAATGGCTCGACATCCTCGACGAATCCATCAAGCACCGCGGCCCCGACGGGCAGGGACGGTTCCGCGATCGAGCGATCCGTGAAGACGGCACCATCGTCGATGTCGCACTCGTGCACCGACGATTGAGCATCATCGATCATGAGGGCGGACACCAGCCGATGGTCCACGACGGCGATCGCCTCCGCCCCGACCTGACCTACCAGCCGGGCGAGACGCCGATCATCGCCAGCGAGGTCGAGCCGGACAAGCCGCTGGTCGCGGTGGTGTTCAACGGGTGCATCTACAACCATCGCGAACTGCGCGAGGAGTTGGAGGGGCAGGGGTATGTATTCGAGACGGATCACTCGGATACGGAGGTGCTGGTGCACTCCTGGCGTTCTTGGCAACCCGATTGGCAACGCCCAGCACTCACTCGATGGCTCAACGGCATGTATGCCATGCTCATATGGGATCGGAATCTGGGTGCGCTGAGTGCACGGCGTGATCCGTTTGGCGAAAAACCGTTGCAGTCGTACTACGCGATCGATCGCACGACCACGGTGCACTGTTCAACTCGAACAGCATTCGAGA
>SPJK01081877.1_pt1 | contig 16799 bp, 17 predicted proteins | sample 3741771 | NCBI WGS metagenome assembly SPJK01 (sample SAMN10925997, study PRJNA522277) | cold seep metagenome | isolation source: Elba SIP-enriched marine methane seep metagenome, extraction at timepoint T2 | place: Italy: coast of Elba, Mediterranean Sea
TATTGAAAAATGGCACAAGGATCGCGGTTTCAAGGAAATCGGCTATCACATGGTCATAGGCGCTAATGGTGTAAAAGAAATAGGTAGATCTACTTCAAAAGCTGGCGCTCACGCAAAGGGAGCAAATACAGATTCATTAGGCGTTTGTGTTACAGGCAACTTTGAGAATGAGTCTCCAGATAGTAAACAGGTAGAGACACTTACAGCAGTATTGGTAGACTGGTGTAATACTCACGACCTTAAAGATACAGCTATATATGGTCACTATAATGCACCAGGAGCTACAACAGCAACTAGCTGTCCTGGTAAGAATATGAAATCAAAATTAAATGAAATAAAGCTAAATGTAAAAGCAAAACTTAAAAAATAATAGCTAGGTATGTTTATGAAATACATAACTGTTTTGATTATAGTGCTCTCTTTAGTAGGGTGTGCCTCAAACACTGAGAGAAAGCGCATATATACAAATTATCATGTGACTTCATATGTAAATATCAATTTATCAGAGGTAAATAGCAAACTAGCTAATATACCTGATGAGGATTTAAGTCCATATCAGCTAATCCTAAGGATTATGAGTATAGGCTCAGAGCAACAGGAGTTCACTATTAGTCAGGTCTACTCTAATATCGAGGAAAAAAATGAATCAAAGATTACCGTTGTACAAGAAGGTTACCTCGATGATTCCATTCGAGGAGAGTGGAATGAATTTGAGTTAAAAATTAATAAAGACAATAAATGGGAAGTTGTAAAAGCCAAGAGAGCATATTTATGTTGGCGGCAGAGTTCTAAGGAATATCAGCGTAGGCTTTGCCAATAATATGCGTTTGAAGTACAATAAATGCATAAGGAAGATAAAGGACATCCAGTGCGCCGGGATAAGCCGGTGGAAGATTGGAGGTCAATTATTTTGGCCATTGACAAAAGGGCTAGCGACCCGCCGGAACCCCGAGTCATGGACGGTTGTTCGTAAGGGAAACGGTTAAGCGTTGACAGGGGAAGGTACAGGCTCAGTATTGAGCTCCGAAATCATCGTTGAGAATGCTGACCTTGTTGGGTGATGGGGAAGGCCACACGGTGTGCCGCGTTATGCGAGTGATCCACCGGTTCTCCGGAGTCATTAGACCTGGTGCACAAGACCGATGGGGTCAGTATCGATAGATAAAAATTATTCATCCACTTAGGAATACAAGTTCAATTCCCGCACAACATCCACGTTCAGTTCCGGCACTTTCCTGCCTTTGCGTGGCAAATCATCTAGCCCTATGGTTTTCTTAATCAGCTCCTCACTGACCCGCCGGGCGTATAGTGCTGAGTCTTGAGCAATATAATCATGGATATGGCAAATCTGGGACTTGGCGTGAGCCGTCCACTTCACCTCGTCTGAATATCCTTGAGCACCTCCTCAGCGGTTTGGGTTTTGCCCTCGGCGGCATCCTGCTGACCACGGCGGATATTCTCCAGCACATACAGTCGGTAGATCATATCTTCAGTATCGGCAGTATCCGGTAGTTGCTGAATTGTGTTGATGGCATCTTGTTTAGCGGTTTGCAAAATTTTTCTCCAAAATAGAATGACCTAAAAGAAAGGTTAAGTGGGTATTTTTGAAGTGCTATGGAATCAAGAGCTTGTACTAGACACCGTGGGCAACTGATTTTTTAGGCTAAAGAAAGCTGCCAACTCCTATGCTGGGATTGACGTATACCGGCCCGACTTTAAACGGAATACCGACATTCAAGCTGGCATATGGCGAACATGAAGAAAGCAAACCAATAGCCACGATGGCAAGCAGTGTTATTTTGATTTTTCGAAAAATTCTTGATTCGTATAAAGATGGCTTCATTTTTTCCACTCCTGAATGACCAGGCCTGCGCCGGAAGGATCAGTGATGATTGCTACGGAGCCGTGTCTTATGTCGGCATTGGGCGCTAATAAAATATTGCCGCGCAGGGCTTTAGCTTTGTCGGTGGTATCCATCACATTTTCCACTTTAATGTAGGTCGCCCAGGTATTGCTTAATTCCTGATTTTCCAATTGGATCAGGCCGACTCTGGGTTTGTCATGAAAACTTAAGTATCGATAATCAGCGCCTTGTTTGGTTTTTGTTTCAAGCTGATAGTCTATTAAGCCTTGATAGAATTTTTCTGTACCGGTCAGATCATGGGTCCATACCTCGTCCCATAGCCAGTCGTTTAACTTTGCTTTTTCATCCGGTGGGTCGCCATTGACACTTTCAACCATACTGAAGATAGCGCCTTGAGGGTCTTTGATCACGGCAATCCGGCCGCGCCCAGGCAGTTCAAAGGCTTTAATCATGATTGTGCCCTGCTGTTCCTTTGTATACTTCACCGCTCTATCCAGGTTTGGAACTGACATTTGCGGTAACCAATAAGCGGTTTTGTCTCGACGGTTTAACTCCGCAATACCCCCGATTAAATGGCCGTTATGTTTAATTAGGGCATAGCCGTCACTGACATCTTCATAACGCCAGCCAAATAAATGCGTATAAAAAGATTTGGCTAATGTCATGTCCGGCGTGACCAGATCGTGCCAGACAATTTTTCCCGGGTGTTTTTGACCATCACTGGCAAATGGGGGTACTTGGGGTAATCGGGTATGTGCACAGGCGGTAACTAAAAGCACCAAGCTTAAGATCACCAACCTGGAAAAGGTTGGTATTGAGCTGATCTTTGCTTTTGATCTTGAAAGTGTCATAAAAATGATCCTTAAGCGGTTAACAGTAAAACTGAGTTCCTGTTTTGGATTATAAAACAAGATTTGTCTTTTGGTAAGGGATAAAGTTGCCCTGTTTAACTATGGATGAAACTAGACTTTTAACAGCTTATAAAAGTTTTAATGACTCACTTGGATACCCCTCCCATCGAATAAGATCAAAACAATGGAGGGGTTTAGCTTATTGTGCTGACAATCGTGTTGTTTATTGATTGGCCCGGTTGCGGATAATTTCCTCAACGACTGCAGGGTCGGCCAGTGTTGAGGTGTCGCCTAAGCTATCAACTTCATTTGCCGCGACTTTGCGTAATATCCGGCGCATAATTTTTCCTGAGCGGGTTTTTGGCAGACCGGGAGCCCATTGGATAACATCCGGCTTGGCAATCGGGCCGATCTCTTTTTTCACTTGTTCGAGTAATTCCTGTTGCAATTGATCACTGGGTTCGGTGCCGATATTTAGGGTTACATAGGCGTAAATGCCTTGACCTTTGATATCGTGTGGATAACCGACAACAGCCGCCTCAGCAACCTCAGGATGCAATACCAGGGCGCTTTCAACTTCGGCGGTGCCCATGCGATGACCGGATACATTGATGACATCATCGACCCGTCCAGTAATCCAGTAATAACCATCTTTATCACGACGAGCGCCGTCACCTGCAAAATAATAACCGGGATAAGTTTTGAAATAGGTGTCGACAAAGCGTTGATGATCGCCGTAGACCGTTCTGGCTTGACCAGGCCAGGGATGTTTGAATGCCAGAATGCCTTCTGCTTCGCCATCCAGTTCTTGACCTTCATTATTCAGGATTATCGGTTCGATACCGAAAAAAGGTTGAGTTGCCGATCCGGGCTTTAAATCGGTGACGCCCGGCAGGGGAGTGATTAAAATACCGCCGGTTTCGGTTTGCCACCAGGTATCCATAATCGGGCAACGGCCCTCGCCAATAACATGGTAATACCATTCCCAGGCTTCCGGATTAATCGGTTCGCCAACGCTGCCCAAAATACGCAGGCTGGATCTGGAGGTGCGTTTGACATATTCGTCTCCCTGCGCCATCAGTGCCCTTAAAGCGGTGGGTGCGGTATAGAATATATTGACCTGATGTTTGTCGACGATTTGCCAGAAGCGATCAGCTTCGGGGCAGGTGGGAACGCCTTCAAACAGCAGGGTGATAGCGCCATTGCATAACGGACCATAGATCATATAGGAATGGCCGGTGATCCAGCCAATATCAGCGGTACACCAATAGACTTCACCATCATGATAGTCAAATATGTACTTATGGGTCATAGCAGCATACAGCAGATAGCCACCGGTGGTATGCAGCACACCCTTTGGTTTTCCGGTTGATCCTGAAGTATATAAAATAAATAAAGGATCTTCTGCATCCATCACTTCAGGTTCGCAATCCGGTGAGGCATCCAACATGGCTTCGTGGTACCAGATATCCCGTGACGGTGCCCAATCAACAGGGCTACCGCTGTTTTTTATGACCACAACATGCCGGATATTCGGGCATTGAGCTACCGCCAGATCGGCGTTGGCTTTACTGGGAACGGTTTTGCCGCCGCGGATGCTTTCATCCGCACAAATCAAATACCGGCAGTCGGCATCAATAATACGGTCGCGTAAGGCTTCGGATGAAAAACCGCCAAAAACAATCGAATGGACGGCTCCGATCCTGGCACAGGCTAAAATTACTGCCGCGGCTTCAGAGATCATGGGTAAATAAATACACACCCGGTCGCCTTTTTTGACGCCCAGTGATTTTAAAACATTGGCGAATTGACAAACCTGTTGATGCAATTCGCGATAACTGATTTTTTTATCCCGTTCAGGGTTGTCGCTTTCCCAGATTATCGCGGTTTGATCGCCGCGTGTTGCTAGATGCCGGTCCAGGCAGTTATAACTGACATTCAGCTGTCCACCCTCAAACCAGCGGATATGGCCCTTAGGGTAGTCATAACTCATGATCGTGTCCCAGGGTTTGTTCCAATCCAGAAATAATTCCGCCTGTTCGGCCCAGAAAGCCTTAGGGTTATCGATTGAACGTTGGTAAAGGGTCTGGTATAGCTCAGGTGTAATGTGAGCGTTAGCGGTGATTTCCGGTTTGTGTGGGTAAAGCTTTTCGTCAGACATAGTGCTTTCTGGTTTGATTTGAAAGTGTATTTTAAACAGTATACCGGTCAATTTAGCGGCTCATGCAGTCAATTAAACGCATGCTGTTTGTCCTATAACGATTCTATCATAATCATGTAGGGTATTTCGTGGTACTTAAGGTTGCAGGTGGTCGGGGCTAATCGAAGCCAGGTTTTGCATTACCTTAGGATTCCAATGCCGTATCGCCCAGTCCAAAATCTCATTGATCGGGTAGTCATGTAATTCGGCTGGCGGATTTTGTCTTAAACACCTTAATAAGTGGCACAGCGTTTGGGCTGGTTGTTCTGCGTTAACCGGGTCGGCAAAGGTTTGTTTACTTAATTTATCGCCACGGCTGTCGGTGATCAACGGAATATGCATATAGGCGGGACTGGAATACATTAAATGCTGTTGCAGATGAATTTGCATAATTGTTGAATCGAGTAAATCGATTCCCCGGACCACTTCGGATATTTGTTGCAGATGATCATCGACTACCACGGCTAACTGATAGGCAATAATATTATCCTTGCGCCGGATAATGAAGTCGCCATGGTTTAGACCAGGGATTGAGGTTATTTGACCTTGTAAACGGTCATCAAATGTGATCGGAGCATGATTAACCCGGCTGCGCAATGCATGGGGTATGGAGGCATCGATAGCGCGGTCTCTGCAGAAACCCGGATAAACCTTTTGTTCAGGATGTTGTTCGCGATAGGCAATTAGTTTTTTACGGGCGCAAATGCAGCGATATAAATTATTTTGCTGTTGAAGTTCGGATAGAGCTTGCTGATAGGAATCCAGATTCTGGCTTTGAAAATAGATCGATTCATCCCATTCAAAGCCGAATGTTTCCAGGGTTTTGATGATGTTATCGCTGGCACCAGGGACTTCACGAAGGCTGTCTATGTCATCTATTCTGAGTAGCCATATGCCGTGTTTAGAGCGGGCTTGCAGATAACTTGCCAGTGCAGCAAATAGCGAACCCAGGTGTAAAGGGCCGGTTGGGGAAGGGGCAAACCGGCCACGGTAAATCGGATTGTGTTCGGAATTGATACCTAACCCATTTGTTTTTCCCGAATTTCATCCAGGGTTTTGCAATCAATACATAATGTTGCCGTAGGACGGGCTTCCAGTCGGCGAATACCGATTTCTATACCACAGGATTCACAATAGCCATAGTCACCGGCCTCAAGTTCCTTCAACGCTTCATCAATCTTTTTAATCAGCTTTCTTTCACGGTCTCGCGTTCGCAATTCCAGACTGAATTCTGATTCTTGCGTTGCGCGGTCATTAGGGTCCGGGAAATTGGCTGCATCGTCCTGCATGTGATGCACAGTACGATCCACTTCATGCATTAAATCAGCTTTCCAGCTTTTTAAAATGTCTTTGAAGTGTGCTCTTTGGGACTCATTCATATATTCTTCGCCCGCTTTTTCAATATAGGGCGTAAAACTGAATGGGGATTCAGTTTTAGAATTATCGGTCATCCATTAACTCCTAACACAAATCAATAAAAAAGGCGCATTCTTTCAGAATCTCGTATGATTCGCAAGGTTTATTATTAATTTTTTGTTAATTAATTGCTTCAATAAATGCATTATAATACTTACACCCAAAAGATTTAAGTAATGAATCGAATGAATTTAGCTGTTGCCGACCGAATGCAAACGATTACTCCGTTTTATGTCATGGAGTTACTACAACGAGCACGCGAATTGGAACAGCAAGGTCATGATATTGTGCACATGGAAATTGGGGAACCAGATTTCGGGACCCCTGATTTGGTCTTGAACGCTGGGATACAGAGACTTCAGCAAGGTCAGGTTAAATATACACCTGCTGCCGGTTTGATCTTGTTAAGGGAAAAAATTGCCGAATATTATCGGCAACAATATGATGTTTATGTTCCAATTGAACGCATCTTTATCACACCGGGTGCGTCCGGCGCGTTTTTACTGGCTTTAGGGGCATCAGTTAATCCTGGAGATCAGCTGATGCAGGCGGACCCTTGTTATCCCTGCAATAGCAATTTTATGCGGCTGTTTGGGGTTGAACCGCTTCTGGTTCCGGTTGATGCGGATACCGATTTCCAACTAAACTCCGCATTGATTGAGCGTTCCTGGAGCGACAGAACCCGCGGCGTGATCATTGCGTCACCTTCCAATCCAACCGGGACTATTATTACCGATCAGGCTTTACGAGAAACCATTCAAATGACAGATCGTTTGGGAGGTCATTTTTATTCGGATGAGATTTATCATGGTTTGGTGTATCAGCGTCAGGCCCAAACAGCCTTAAAACACAGTGACCAGGCATTTGTAATCAATAGTTTTTCCAAATACTTTGGTATGACCGGTTGGCGTATTGGTTGGTTGATCGCGCCGGAGCACTATTGTGAAGCGATTGAAAAATTGGCTCAAAATGTTTTTATTTCTACATCCAGCATTGCTCAATATGCTGCCTTAGTGGCATTTGATGAGGATAACCTGCAAGAATTGGAGCATCGCCGTCAGATTTTTGCCGAACGAGGGCAGTTTTTATTTGATCAGCTGCAGGAAATCGGTTTCGATATCAGGATTAAGCCGGAAGGCGCTTTTTATATCTATGCCGATTGCAGTGCATTCTCGAAGGATAGTTTCCAATTTGCCAAAGACCTGCTGGAACAGGCCGGAGTTGCTGTCACGCCGGGTAAGGATTTTGGGCGGAACACCCCTGAACATTATATTCGTTTTGCTTATACCACAGACCTTGAACGTCTAAAGCTGGGTGTTGAGCGTATAAGCCGTTTCATTAATAACCGCAGTAGAGATTGATTATGAGTGTAAAACAGATTTCAGTAACACAATTACATCAGCGACTGGAAAGTCCTGAAATACCACCGGTGCTATTAGATGTAAGGGAAGTACAAGAATACCAATATGCCCGAATTGAAGGCAGCGTATTGATTCCCATGGGTGAAATCCCGCAACGTAAGCTAGAACTCGACCAGGATCACGAAATCGTGGTCATTTGCCATCATGGGGTACGCAGTCAACAGGTAGCGGATTATCTGGTGGATTCCGGTTTTGGCAATATATTGAATTTGACCGGTGGTATCGATGCCTGGTCGATTCAATGCGATACTTCAGTCGCGCGGTATTAAAAAATCAAGTGCGTAGAGTATACCTGATAGAATACAACGTACATTGATTGCTAATGAATTTATGATTACCGGGTTGATCGTCTGAATTAACTGAATCCGGGATATTTATCTATGACAAATTCAATTAGCGGAAGGGTATTGAAAATTAATAATAATAAACTAAATATTTCAGTATGAGCAGCGCCACAGATTACTCTGATTTTAAGTTTCTGAAGGATTGGTTTCGCCGTATTCTACCTAATTCACAGGCATTAGCATTAGCTATCATACTGATAGTCGGGTTTTTGGTTGTTTATTACTTGTCCGAGATTTTAATGCCGGTGTTTATTTCAATCGTGCTGGCTTATTTATTGGAAGGTATTGTGGTAAAAGCTGAAAGCATGAAAATACCTCGATTCCCAGCGGTATTGATTGTCTATGTTGGGTTTTTGACTGCTTTTAGTTACTTATTGTTTGTGTTAATGCCGATCATTTACGATCAATCGGTGCAATTGCTTAATCATGTGCCGGATATGGTCAAAAGCGCCCAGGTTGAAGTGATGCGCCTGCCGGAGAAATACCCACAATTTATATCTGAAAATAAAATTAAAGGCATTTTGCTTTCCATGCAAAACAGCCTGTTGAATTATAGTCAGGACTTATTGACGGTTTCAGCGGCATCAGTGGTTGGGATTATCACTGCTATGGTCTATCTGGTTCTGGTGCCGATGCTAGTGTTTTTTTTACTAAAGGACAAAGAAAACCTGTTATCCTGGTTTGGTCAGTATTTACCCCGGGATCGTCTATTATCTTTGTATGTCTGGAATGAGGTTGATGAACAAATCGGCAATTATGTGCGTGGTAAATTTGCCGAAATTTTGTTGTTGTGGGTGGCCAGTTACATTACTTTTTCCGCGATGGGAATGAAATATGCCATGTTATTGGCAGTATTGATGGGCTTGCAGGTAATTATTCCTTATGTGGGTGCAACGCTTGTCACTTTTCCGGTGCTCGGTGTGGCGTATTTTCAATGGGGTCTGGGTGATGAATTTGTTTATATTTTGATTGCCTATGCCACAATTCAGGCTATAGATGGGGTGGTGTTGGTACCGTTGTTGTTCTCAGAAGCGGTTAACTTACACCCAATAGCCATCATTGTGGCCATCTTGTTTTTTGGCGGGATGTGGGGATTTTGGGGGGTGTTTTTTGCCATTCCATTGGCAACGCTGGTGAAAGCGGTACTGAGAGCATGGCCGAAAACTCATGTCAAACAACTAGATGCAACATTTTAAGTGACGGTCGATAAATCACCTGGTGTTCTGTAGGCGAGAATTCAATCGCACTTAATCAAATATATTATTTTTATTAATTAAATTATATTCTGGCTGTTTCAGTTGCATTCATTCTGGTAGGTATTTATCAGATGGGTAATTATAAATTTTCGGATGCATAATCAGCTAACCTGGAACGTTCGCCTCTTCTTAAGGTGATATGCGCGCTATGCGGCCAGGATTTAAAACGGTCTACTACATAAGTCAGCCCTGAAGTGGTTTGAGTCAGATAGGGTGTGTCGATTTGAGACAAGTTGCCGATGCAAATAATTTTACTGCCGGGACCGGCCCGGGTAATCAGGGTTTTCATTTGCTTGGATGTCAGGTTTTGCGCTTCGTCGATAATCAGATAACGGTTTAAAAAAGTCCGGCCACGCATGAAATTCAGCGAACGGATTTTGACCCGGTTCAACAACAGGTTTTGTGTGGCGTTTTGTTCCCAATCACTATGATCGCTGCTATGACCTAATAATTCCAGGTTATCCATTAACGCCCCCATCCAAGGCGCCATTTTTTCCTCTTCCGTACCTGGTAAAAAACCGATATCTTCACCCACAGGAATGGTTTCCCGGGTCATAATGATTTCCTGATAGGCTTTATGCTCGACTGCCATCGTTAAGCCTGCAGCGAGTGTTAACAGGGTTTTTCCGGTACCTGCGGTACCCAGTAGCGTGACAAAATCGATATCCGGGTCCAGTAATATATTAAAGGCAAAATTTTGTTCGCGGTTTTTTGCTTTGATTCCCCAAACGTTATGATGCGGGGTTCTATAATCTTTGGCGAGTTCCAATTCTGCGGTTTCTCCGGAAACTTTTTTTACGATGGCTTCAAATCCGTTTTCTCCCGGCATATATAAATATTGGTTGGGATACCATTCGGAAACCAATGGCCCATGTAAGCGATAGAAGGTCCGGTCCTGATCCAGCCAGGATTCCATTTTACTGCCATGCTCCTCCCAGAAATTTTCAGCCAGACATAAGCTGCCGCTGTATAAGAGATCAATATCATCCAGGGTTTGGTCATTTTGATAATCTTCCGCAGTGAGCTGCAAAGCGGCCGCTTTAATGCGAATGTTAATGTCTTTGGAGACCAGAATAACTTTTTTGTCAGGATATTCCTTAGTTAAACCGACCACGATATTAAGGATCGAATTATCGGCTATTTGACCTGGTAAATCTGCCGGAAGGAAGGAAGCCATCGACTGTGTCTGAAAAAATAAATGACCACTGAATACCATGTCTTTTCCAGGTGTATTTTCAATCCGGCTTAGCGGGATACCATCGGAAATTTCCTGATCATCGACATGACTAATGATTTCATCCATAAACCGGTTTACCTGCCTGACGTTGCGGGCCATTTCAGAAAGGCCTTTCTTAGCTTTATCCAGTTCTTCCAAGACAATCATTGGAATAAATATGTCATGTTCCTGAAAGCGGAATAATGCCGCCGGATCGTGAATCAATACATTGGTGTCCAGAACAAATAGTTTTTTGTTTTGATCGGAAGATATATTCATACCGTTTAAAATTAACCTTTCACCATGGTTTGAACCGTCTCTAACACCTCGGCAATATGGGTTTTAACTTTGACCTTGCGCCATTCGTGCTGCAGTATGCCGTTGCTATCGATTAAAAAAGTGCTGCGCTCAATGCCACGCACCTGTTTGCCATACATGTTTTTCATCTTGATTACATCAAATTGCTGACATAATTGTTCCTCTTTATCGGAGAGCAGTTCGAAAGGAAACTCCTGTTTGGCTTTAAAATTTTCATGCACTCTGACGCTGTCGCGTGAGATACCGAATATTTCCGTATTCAATGCTTGAAATTGTGGGTAATGGTCACGAAATTCTCGTCCTTCCAGAGTGCACCCGGGGGTGTTATCCTTAGGATAAAAATATAAAATAACATTTTTTCCCTGATAATCAGATAATTGAAAAGTTACGTCGCCGGTTGACGGTGCTTCAAAGTTTTCTACCTGTGCACCGATGGTTAATTCTGTCATTGTTACTACCTTTTGATCGGTTCTAAAATTGCGTCAATATTGAGTTGATCGCAAAAATCGAGAAATTCTTCACGTAATGTTAATAAACGCAAATCGGAAGGAATCAATAGTGTAAATTTTAAGGAAAAGACCGCAGTTTGAACATAGGATGTTTGATATTGGCTGCCGTTCACTTCAGTGATGACAATCTGCCGTTCCAACAAAAAATCCGATATACTACGCACCAGATCACTATGGTCGGAAGAAATAGCTTCCAGAGAATAGGGCATATAAGTATCGAAATTGACCAGTGTTTCCTGTCGTAGCGATTGGAACTTGCAATGTAATTTTTTTTCAGAATTTTCCAGCAGGTTTTCCAGTTTGGCGATCTGGTTCCAGTTACCTTCAATCAGGAAATAGGCAGCATGTGATTTGCTTAGATGTGTATAGCGTAATTCAATGATATTACATGAACAGTCGCTGATTAACGGTAATATTTCTGCAATGATAGCCGAATGCGTATTTCCTAAAACAGTTAAAGCAAGTTGCATAATTCCTTCCCGATTCTTTTGATCGAAGTGTATCATTAAATAGCTATTTTTGTTTAGATGAAAAAAATAGTTTTTGCTAGGGTTGAGTATCGACATCGTGCATGCCTGAAACAGTTTAAGTTGTTGTTGGGTGTTTGTTAACAGTAAACGGAAAGCCGGTAAAGTTTTGATTTGTATTTAAATAAGTTGCTGGCAAAAATGTGAGTCGCAACCATGTAATCCGTATACGAATGAATCCTATTCCACAACTGCCATCCATTAGATGTGTGAATGGCGACTGATTAATTTAGATAACATCTGATTGAATTTATACAATAAGGTTGAATAATCCTATGCGATTTCTAAGTTTGCTACTTATCGTTTTATCCTCCATGGCTTTACTGAATTGCAGCAGTTTTACCAAACAGCCGGATCAACCGGAAGTTAGCGCACCTAAACCACAAGCCCAAACTCCATCAAAACCGGAAATTCCTGATCCGGTAGAAGTCCAGATCTTACCTTCTGAAACACCTGCAGTGAAAACTGAAAAACTCACTTCACCTGCAGTGCGAGCACTGATGTCAGAAGCTGAAAAAGAGCGCCAAAACGGTAATCTGGAAAGTGCGGTGGTGAATCTTGAGCGGGCTTTAAATATCGAACCCCGCAATGCCGAATTAATGTTTCACCTGGCCCAATTAAGAATGCAACAAGGTCAACCGGAGATGGCTGAATACCTGGCCCGGAAAGCGGAATTATTGGCTGGCCCGGATAAAGCCCTTAAAGGCCGTGCCTGGCGATTAATTGCTAAAGCCAGACAAGCGCAGGGGAATAAACAGGGTGCGGCACAAGCCAGAAATAAGGCACAAACTTTTAGTCAATAATGAATAAATTTTGAAATCCAATGTCTAGCCAATTACAAAATGATTTAAATATCCTACACACAATTCGCGACTATATTCGCTGGTCAGCCAGCCGGTTTGTCTCAGAAGGGTTATTTTTTGGACATGGGACCGATAATGCCTTGGATGAAGCCAATGCGTTAATTATGCACGCCCTGCATCTGCCTTATGATTTGCCTGAACGATACTTGGATGCCGTATTGACTTTCAAAGAACGGGAACAGATTGCGGCTATAGTCGGGCGCCGGATCAAGGAAAAAATCCCAGCTGCCTACTTAACCCAAGAGGCGATTTTTTCCGGACTATCCTTTTATGTCGATGATAGAGTTCTGGTTCCCAGGTCGCCGATAGCCGAAATGATTGAACAGCATTTTAATCCTTGGGTGGACCCGGAACATGTGTTTAATATTTTGGATTTATGTACCGGTAGCGCATGTATTGCGATTGCCTGTGCTTATGCGTTTCCCGAAGCGAAAATTGATGCCATTGATATTTCCGAGGATGCTCTACAGGTGGCTGAAATCAACAAAAAACGCCATCAACTAGGAGCGCAGTTGGAATTGATACAATCGGATTTATTCGATCATCTCAATAACCAAAGCTATGACATCATTGTTAGCAATCCGCCTTATGTAAGTCAAGCAGAGTTGGAACAATTGCCAGCTGAATACCATGCTGAACCCTATAAAGGCTTTGCCGGAGGCGAAACCGGCTTGGACCTGGTAAACCAGATTCTCGCCCAAGCAGGGAAATACCTTAACGAGTCGGGCATTTTGGTCATGGAAGTAGGCAGCAGTGCTGAAACTTTACAGGGGGCTTTCCCGGACATACCGTTTTACTGGATAGATTTTGAAAGAGGTGGGGATGGAGTTTTTTTGTTGACAGCGGAACAGTTAAATCAATATCAACCTTTATTTTCTGCTGCTATATTAAGGATATCTGAATGAAATCATTCAAGCCTTTATTGCATTGTTAAAGATATATCATTAATAATCAGTTAACCGACATAACTAGTGCTGCACTAGTTTGTCGTTAAACCGGACAAGATTGTTGGAATGACACGGTTACGACCCATCCCTTGATGTGTTTATTGAAGAGCAAAATCTTTTCATGGCAAGAAGGTGTCATTAATTTTAGTGAACCGGAACTTAGTCAGGCAATCTGTATACAATCTTGGGATACAGAAATTAAACTGTTTCAGCGTTAGTTCAATTAGCTCCCCAAACGGAACATACACAGCGTATACACCGAATGTAGGCTGGATGAGCAATAGCGAAATCCGGCAATTGTTATGACCTTAATACACTGGAATCAGCAAATTAAATCTTTAAACTTAGAAAAATCAGTAGCCCACAGTTTCTAGCACAATCTCTTGATTCCACTGCACTTCAAAAAAATGCCCGCTTAGCCTATGGGTGAAGCTAAGATTTTTTTAAAACACTGTGAAACCAATATCTTGCACTATAAATCCGCGTTCAACTGATTTTTCTAGGTTAAAGGCTATGACAGCTCTATCCTATTTTTCGTTAGGGCATTGAGAGAAATGGATTTACTGGACAATAAGGCAATAAACTAGATTCAGAATAATTGTGTGGACATGCTATTTTAAGTTGTAATGCCAAAACATTACACTTTCTTGAAATATCAATTAATATCGACAAAATTCGTAGTATGTTGTAGGGTTGGATTAAATTTTGTGAGAATCACATGGCGCATGATAATCAGTGTATCTTGATAGTCGGTGCAGGCCCGACCGGATTGACAATGGCGTGTGAGCTGGCGAGGCGTTTAGTTCCAGTTCGGATTGTCGACAAATTGCCGGGTATTATTCCCTATTGCCGGGCAACCGGGATACATTCAAGAACACTCGAAATTTTTCAGGATATGGGTATTGTCGAGGCTGTACTTGATGAAGGCATTCAAATCCATGGCAGTAGTCAGTATGTTAACGGTAAGTGCTTCAAACGGCTCGCTTTCGGGCAGGTCGATTCGCCTTATCCTTATACAGTCGGGTTGGAGCAATATCGAACTGAATCATTGCTGGAAGCTTTGTTAAACAGTTTTGGTGTCCGTGTTGAGCGGGATATAGAGCTGACTGCCGTGCAAGATCGTTTGAATTGCGTTGTAGCAACTTTAAAGCATAGTAATGGCCAGGAAGAATCCGTTCAAACTCCCTGGTTGCTTGCTTGTGATGGCGCACATAGTTGTGTCAGACATTTCAATCGGCAGCGATTTCCCGGAGAGGCAGATCTGAGACAGTATGTTGTTGCTGATGTAGTTTGTTCCAGATCTTATGCAAGCGATGAAATGCATCTGTTTCTATCTGATCAGGGGGCTTTATTTATATTTCCTCTGCCGGGTGAGCGATCGCTTTTAATTAGTGATGTACCTGAACATCATGATGCAACTGCAGATAATCCGGCTATTCAGGAATTACAGCAACGTATGCTGGAATGCGGTCTTAAAAATGTCACCATCAGTGATGAGCGTTGGTTAAGTTATTTCCGTATTAATTATCGAATCACCCGGCATTATCAACATGGAAGAACATTTTTAGCCGGTGACGCAGCACACATCCATAGCCCTATCGGAGCTCAGGGAATGAATACCGGTATTCAGGATGCCTACAATTTAGCCTGGAAGCTGGCCCTGGTTTATCATGGTAATGCTGCTAATCTTTTGTTAAAAAGTTATGAAAAAGAAAGGCATGCAGTTGCCGAGGATGTCTTGGAGACAACCCGGCGAACGACCGAGCATGTTGAAGCTTTTTCCGGGCTGTCAATCAATGACCGTGAAAAGCTTTTTTTTAATGCCGTGCTACCGGAAGTTGAAAGACTACGATCTATTCAGCATAGTGAAGAATTGGATCTGGATTATAGAAAAAGTCCTATTTGCTGTGAACATGTTGATCGCCAAGTTCAGACCAAGGACCTGGGGCCAAAAGCTGGTGCTGAGGCACCGGATGTGGGACCGATACGAGTCAATAAACATGTGATGACCTTATTTCAGCTAAATATAGGAATTAAATATACCTTATTTTTGTTCGCAGGAGAGGGTGGCACCAGTAAAGCAAGAGAGAAATTAGCTGATTTGGCGAATCAGGTCGTGCAATGTTATGGGGATTTGATAAACGTGTATTGGGTTGAGCAGAAGGATGCGTCATTTGGAGCAATGGAACATTATGCTGGTATCTTTACCGTATTCGATATGGAAAATGAAATGCATCGCCGTTATGGTGTTAATAATGAAACGCTCTATCTAATTCGACCGGATGGCTATATAGCTTATCGTAGCAGTCCGGTTAAATTACGCGAATTGCGGGAGTATCTGGATAGTGTGTTCTGACTTATCAACTTAATGTTCTCTGACTTGGGTAAAACAAAATGGCTGTTGTATTGTCAAAATAAATATCAAAGTTAAATAAATCTAGTGCTGCACTAGAAAGTTCATCATTCATCAATGCTATTAATGTATTGCAATGATCGTACAAGCGATTGGAATTAATTCCTGTCTGGGAGGGCCGGAGAGACAATGCGGTTATGCAGCGGAAATGTTGCGTAACAGACTCGCACGTTCAAAAAATACAGATTTGAGATTACAGTGGCATTTCTTACACCCTCAACATAAAGGTTCGATTGAAGCTCAACTTATACAATTGAACAAAACCATCAGCCAATTCAGCGCAATGTGCTTTAAGACCAAACAGGCTTTTTTGGTAGTTGGTGGAGATCATTCTTGTGCATTGGGCACTTGGGGTGGGATCTTAAATGCTTTAGATAAATCGGATAAATTTGGTCTAATATGGCTAGATGCACATCTCGACGCTCACACCTTTTGCACCACACACTCGGGCAATATCCATGGCATGCCTGTTGCCGCTTTATTAGGCTATGCGGATAAAAAACTAGGCCAATTTTACCCATCACAAAATTTTATCAATGAAGATCATTTTAAAATGCTGGGAATCCGAAGTTATGAAGCAGAGGAATATACCTTGCTTAATCAACATAATGTCAGTATTACTTTTGCAGAACAACTTAGCAACTTACCGCAGGA
>SPJK01057121.1_pt1 | contig 16790 bp, 16 predicted proteins | sample 3741771 | NCBI WGS metagenome assembly SPJK01 (sample SAMN10925997, study PRJNA522277) | cold seep metagenome | isolation source: Elba SIP-enriched marine methane seep metagenome, extraction at timepoint T2 | place: Italy: coast of Elba, Mediterranean Sea
CGATAACCCGGCACATATTGCTGGACCTCTTCGACCATACGTTCGACCGATTCCGCAATCGCCTCAGGCTCCGCGCCTTGCGACAGGGTATAGATCGTGTCGCGCATGATCATCGGTGGTTCAGCCGGGTTCAGAATGATGATGGCCTTGCCCTGTTCTGCACCACCCACAACCTCTATCCCTTTTGAGGTTGTCACCGTAAATTCGTCAATATTCGCGCGCGTTCCCGGCCCGGCGGAGCGGGAGGAGACGGACGCAACAATTTCAGCATAAGGCAACCGGTCAGCCACACGCTTGACCGCATAGACCATAGGAATGGTTGCCTGCCCGCCGCATGTCACCATGTTCACATTTGACTGCTGCAAATGTTCTTCCATGTTCACCACCGGCACACAATATGGACCGATGGCAGCGGGGGTCAGATCGACCATCTGCTTGCCATGCTTCACGCACAACTCATTATGATAGGCATGGGCCTTGGCTGAGGTGGCGTCGAATACAATATCAATATCTGCCCATTCAGGCATTTTGATCAGGCCATCCATCCCGTCATGGGTGGTAGCAACGCCCATATCACGGGCGCGCGCCAAACCGTCGGAGTCTGCTTCGATCCCGACCATGACGCCCATTTCAAGAACGTTGCTGGTCCGCAGCACCTTGATCATCAGATCAGTGCCGATATTGCCAGACCCGATGATGGCAACTTTTGATTTCTTCACCATAAACCTTATCCCACAAATTCAACGTCAAGCGCACCAACGCCATCAAGCACCATGCGCATTGCATCACCCGCCACAACAGGCTCCAACGGGACGAGGGAGCCAGACAAGATCACCTCTCCCGCCTCAAACGGAATGCCATAGCGGCCCAGCGTATTGGCAAGCCACGCGACAGACGCAAGGGGCGAGCCCTGCACAGCGGCCCCCACACCTTCCGACAGCTTGTCGCCGTTCTTGAACACCTCAACCTTCAATGCCGCGAGGTCGAGGCTGTTGGGGTCAATCTCATCAGCGCCCAACACGAACACGTCGCATGACGCATTGTCCGCCACGGTGTCCTCAATCTTGATTTGCCAATCACGAATGCGGCTATCAACGATTTCAAAGCAGGCCATCACACAGTCGGTTGCGGCCAACACATCTTCGGGAGTGACCCCCGGCCCCTTCAGGCCGGACTTCAACCGAAAGCCGATTTCCGCTTCGGCACGCGGGGCGATCAGCTTGCCCATCGGCACACGCCCGTCTGTGACTGTCATCGCATCGGTCAGGAAACCAAAGTCAGGCTCAAACACGCCCAGCATATCCTGCACAGGTTTCGAGGTGACGCCGATTTTCTTGCCAACGACACGTTCTCCATCCCGATCAATCCGCCGTTGCAAAAACTGTTCAGAAATTTTGTAGGCGTCATCAATGGTGATTGCCGCCTCAACTTCTGTAAGGGGCGGCAGGGTCGTTCGGTTCCGCAATGCCTGATAAAGCGCAGCGGCATAGTGGGTGATTTTATCCTCCGGCAACGCCATCAGCCATGCTCCAGAAAATCAAGGCAGGTGCGGTTGAACAGATCGGTATGTTCCACCATGACCCAATGGCCGCAATCAGCCACCATCACAAAGCGCGCCTGCGGGCACGCCTGCATAATTTTTTCCGCACCCGCATGGGGGCAGAACCGGTCACGAATACCCCAAAAGCCCAAAATAGGTTGCTTCAAGTTCGGCAATTCATCAGCCTGATTGGGAATGCGCATCCGGCCCAATACTTCGGGTGGCATGTCCTGCACGATGGCAAAACGCTCATCCGTCAGGGCCGGGGTGACATGTTTGGGATCATGCACAAGCTGGGTCAACAACCCGCCCATCGCATCCCGCGTCAGCCCTTCGGCAAAGCCTGACATCATTGCAGCAATACCCGGCATAGCGAAATAGATATCAAGTTCCTCAATCCCGCCGGGTGCCATCAGGATCAACCGTTCAACAAAGTCGGGATGATCAAGCGCGATGCGCAGTGACAAGGCGCCCCCTAATGAGTTGCCAACGAATGTGACTTTGTTGATACCCAGCGCCTCAATCGCGCCCTTTAGCGTGTCGCAAAACAACTCGCGAGTATAATCAATATCGGTCGGCTTGGTGGAATAGCCATAGCCCACCAGATCAGGGACAATCACGCGATAGCCAGCACCCGTGAACGCCGCCACATTCTGCTTGAAGTTTGACCAGCCTGATGCGCCGGGACCGGACCCGTGAACAAAGACGATCACGTCCCCGTCCTTGGGGCCAAGGTCATGCAAATGGATCGTCACGTCATCGACGCCACTTTCCACATATTGCCCAACGGGCGGTGCGCCGCGCCGTTCGTGTGCCGGAATATCAGTTTCAAGATCAGACATGTTTGCCCCCTATGCCGTCAAAGACGCCTAAACGAAGAAGTCGCCATTTTCGCCACCCAACATGATGCCGCCCAAATTGCGGGCAAATGGCGTCGGGTTATTGGCGACATGGGCGCGGGCAATGTGGATGTCATGCCAGATTGCCTGAATGGGGGAATCGTTAAAGACCGACCGGCCACCGGCCACATCAAACAGCGTATCAACCGCCGCCATCATCTTGTCGATCACAAGGCTGGCGTGATAGCGGAAGCGCACACGGTCAAGCAACGGCACCTCATCACCCTTGGCGATCAAGGCTGTCATCATATCGAAATTGCGCATCATCAACGCTTCGGTTTCATCAATCAGCATGGTGACCTCTGCCACGCGACGCTGAATATCAGGATCACCCATCAGCTTGCTGGGATCGGTTGAGGAGCCGCCGGCATTATCAATAAACAACGCCAACGCATGTTTCGCAGCGCCGATTGCGGGCGTGCAAACAATGCGGATAAAGACCTGCGCCCACGGCAAATCATAATAGGGGTTGTTCTGGCTGTTGGCGCAGGCAAAGCCATCAGACTGCTTGTGGGTTCGATGATCAGGCACAAAAACCGGATCGGCAATCACCACATCGTTGGAACCTGTACCCTGCAACCCCATCGCATGCCACGTATCTTCAATGACATAATCGGTGCGCGGCACAAGGAAAGTGCGATACCCCTCACCGGGGACAATCGCGCCCAACAAGGCCCATGAACAATGGTCGGAACCTGAGCTCCACCCCCAACGACCTGACAGTTTGAAGCCGCCATCGGCCAGCTCAACCTTACCGCCCATTGGGTTGTAGGAGCTGGAAACCAGCGTGTCGGGATCATCACCAAACACATCCTGCTGGGCCTGATCATCCATCAGGGCAATCTGATAGGGATGGCAGGCAATGATACCCGCAACCCACCCAGATGACATGTCCGCTTCCGCAATCTTGATCTGCATCGCGAAGAAATCCTGCGGTGACATTTCAAGCCCGCCAAGTTTTTTCGGCAGAAAACTGCGGAAAACACCGGCCTGTTTCAGTATTTCGATAGAGCCTGAATCAAGCCGCCGTCCGTCACGCCCACTTTGGGCATTGGCGGCGATCGCCTCAAGATGCGGCTCAATATCAATCGCTGTGCTGGTCTCAGTCATCATGACGACCCTCCCTAAGGTCTTGTGCTGCGCCCTTTTTGTGGGGCTGCTGTCTATCTGTTTGCGCATTTTTTACGCCAGATTAGGCCGCATTCTGTCAGCAGACAGGGGTGTCGTCAATTATTTTCGTAGAATTTTGATGTATATTTTACGCATTTGGATGATTTAGGCCGTGCGAACTGTCCAGATTGCGTAAATTGGGAGGCTATTTCCCCTCGCCATTGACAATCCGGCCCCAGCGATAGTCATATTTCAGGAATTTCACCGCCAGCGTGGTTTCCACATGGCGAACGCCTGTGATGGGCATAATCATCTCGTTCACCACCTCAACCAATTGTTCGGGGGAGGAGACGACGGTAATCGCCAACACATCATGACGGCCCAGCATCGTGGCGGTAAAGCGGATCACATCAAGGTCGGCGACGGCACTGGCGACTTCACGCACCTTGTCCCGATCGGCCCGAATGCCGACATAGGCCATCAAGGGGCTTTCCACATCGATCAAATTGGTCACGGCAGTAATCTTGATTATCCGCTCATCCTGCAGGGCCTTGATGCGGCCACGCACCGTCCCTTCGGCCACATCCAATTGCTGTGCAATTTCACGGTTCGATGTCCGGGCATTCTTGGCCAAACATTCAAGGATCGCGCGATCAACATCGTCAAGGGCGCGGCGTTTATGATCTGTCGTCACAGCTGTTGTCATAGTTCAGGGGCCCACTCACTTTGATATTTCAACACATCGATGCACAGGCCCGGCTCCAGCCTTGCGATGCCTTTGATGCCTGCAAGCTCATCCGTCAAAAAACGGTTCAAATCATCATAACCTTGTGCCGCGACCAAAACTTCAAGATCAAAAGTGCCTGTCGTCATATTGACTGAGAATACTTCCGGCAATGCGGCAAGCTCATGCCCCACCTGTTCGGCAGAACGGCTTTCAACTTCAATGCCGATGGCAAGTAACATTTCAAACCCCGCCGCAGCAAAGTCTGTGACCGCCACAACACGCAGCACGCCAGACTCTTCAAGGCGGCGAATGCGCGTGCGTACGGTTGCGGCGGTTGACGACAAGCGCCGCGCCACTTCCTGTATGGACATGCGTCCATCTTCCATCAGCAGTTCAATGATCTGGCGGTCCACATCATCAACATTGCGGCCATTGGGTTCTGACATAGTCAGTCCTTTTTCTTTTCAGCGTCTTCCCGTTCAACAATTGAACGGAAGGAGGGGTTTGTTTCATCCATGATGGATTTCACCCGCATCCCAAGTGCGGTTTTGAAATGATCATGCGGCAATATCCAAAAACGATCTTCACCAATGGCGTCGAAGGTAAACCGCGCCAGCGCATCGGGGGCCATACCGTCGCTGGCCAGCAGATTTTTCAAGCGATCCTGCCCATAGGCAGCGTGCGCCCCCTCGTCCGCCTTGCCATAGCGGTCCCATTCGGCAATCCGTGTGCGGATCGGGCCGGGGCACAGGGCAGACACACCAATGGGGGCCTTATAATAGCGTAGCTCATATAACAGCCCTTCGGTAATGGCGGTCACCGCCTGCTTGGTCGCGCCATATATGCCGGAATTGGGCGTGACGGTCAGACCCGCAATCGAACACGTATTGACGATATGGGCCGGGGCATCATGTTGTTTGGCAGCTTCAATCATGCGGGGGACGAAATGATGGATGCCATGCACCACACCCCAATAATTGACGTCCGTCATCCAGCGCCAATCATCCAACGAAAATTCCCACAGGAAGCCCGTCTTCATCACCCCTGCATTGTTGAACAACAGCGCCACCTGATCAGCCATGTCAAACGCTGTATCGGCCAGACCGGCAACCTGATCAGCATCGGTGACGTCGGTTACATGGGAAACGACATCATCATGCCCGCCCCAAGCGACCTGCAAGGCAGCATCGTCCACATCGGATGCCAGCACGCGATAGCCACGCAAAACAGCCTGTGCCACAAGGGCCGCGCCAATACCATTGGCAGCGCCGGTAATGACGGCAAGCGGCTTTTGCGGGTTATTTGCGGACATGAGGGGCCTTTCCTGATTCGCGGCCATCACATCACAAAATTACGCAAACAGTCAATATTAACCCATGTATACTATCTATTTGCGTATTTTTGACCCGAAATTCAAAAAGACGCCGGGCCATAAAAAATGCCCCCAACATTGCAGGGGGCATTCTTGATTATCAATTTTCATCGCCTGCTTATGGTAGCGGCAGTGCCGGAAGCAGCGATGTAATCGTAGCCAGATTATCAGCCGGGGTGGTGCTGATAGGAATCCCTTGCGGGCCGGGCAGAAGCGTCATTTCAAACCCGTTGATCAGCCTGCCATCATCAAAGCTTTCAAGCAGCACGGTGTCTTGCATATCGACGACAAGAAACTCAAACCCCACTGTCTGCAAATTCATGTCAGTCAGATAGGTATCGTCTTGCACGAACACTTGCAGCGGGTCTGTTACAACAGTGGCTCTCGTGTTCCTAAAATTACCAAATGGGGCGTTAAATTTGTTTGAATCCACTACAGCACCCTGCCCTGCCACAACAGCACCAGCAGTCACGCTTTCACTCGTTTCTACGCCATCAAATGAATTTTTATATCTCTTTTTATGCGTCACCAGAACGCCCGTGTCAGGCTGCGGGGTATATGTCAGGCCGCGATCGGTTTCGACACGGTCATTAAAAAACCCAAATTCCGCCTCCTTGGAATTTTCGACGACAAGATCATCCCCCTCAAACTTGAAGCGCACCTTCTCCGTAAGCTTTCGGTCATTGCTTTTAACGTGATAACTTAAGCTACCGCCAAGCGGCGCAGGCAATATAATTTCGTCCTGCTTCAATGGTTTTGCTGTGATGCCCACAACGATATCAACAATGTCCTGTGCGGCTGCCGTCCCTGTAATAGACGCCATGCCGGACACCAAAAATGTGGTGGCGAAAAATTTCTTTGTTTTTGAAATAGGCATAAAACCCTCCCTAGTTTGCCAAACCCAGCCAAAGCGTTTCACACTTAATGGGCGATTGCACCTAAAATAGTTCATATTTGCCGGCTATTAACAAAACCGCATTGTTGACAATGCCTTGGTTGCGCACGTGACAAACCTGTGAAAGTCAGGGCACAATGGGCGATCATCAAGGGAAAGCGCTGTTTTCGGGGGATTTAGGAATGCTGCATGATGCAAAGCTGGTGGGCTTTATCGCCACGACCAATCCAGACAAGGCGCATCATTTTTATGGTGATCTGTTGGGCCTGCCCCTGATAGAGGAGACACCCGTCGCGCTGGTGTTCCAATGCGCCAACGCTGAATTGCGCGTCGCCATCGCCCCACCGTTTGAGCCACTGCCCTTTACCGCAGCAGGCTGGCAGGTGACAGATATTGAGGCAAAGGCGGACGCGTTGACCGATGCAGGGGTTGAACCTGAACGCTTTCCCGGTATGGAATATAGCGAACGGGGCATCTGGACAGCGCCCGGTGGCGCCAAAGTCCTGTGGGTCAAGGACCCTGAAGGCAATTTGCTGTCACTGACGGAGTGAGCATCCGCCCACCGTTACCCGGTGGGCCCAAACGCGCTTCAATGATCATTCAAAACGCGTAGTCCAATTTCGCAGCTGCGATGGATCTAAACTGCCTATCGAGTGCCTGTTTGATATCATGTCTGCCCACTAGCCAGTCGGCCCAAACGCATACTTCCTTTTAGGTCGGCTTGGTCCGACTAGCCAGTCGGCCCAAACGCATACTTCCTTTTAGGTCGGCTTGGTCCGACTAGCCAGTCGGCCCAAACGCTCCGGCCTTCAAATTATCCCGATACTCGTCACCCGTCATCCCCAGCACTTCACGGCACACATATTCCGTATGTTCACCCAAATTAGGTGACCGCCGTTTTAGTGTGGCAGGCGTGTCGGTCAGCTTGGCATCATTGGCGAAATCATGCATCGGATAGGTGCCGTATTTTTCATGCTTCAAATAACGGAATGTACGCCGATAATTCAAATGCTTGTCTTCCAAAAGCTCCTGATTATTCAAAACCTTGGCCGCATCAATCCCCTTGTCCTGCAATTTATGGACAAGCGCATCGCCATCAGCCTGCGCCGTGATATTGGCAATCTCGGCCTCCAGCGCGTCTTCATTTGCCTTGCGGTCAGCAAATGTTGTGAAGCGCGCGTCTTGCGCCAATTGCGGCGCGTCAACCAACGCACAGAATTTCTGGAAGTCATCATCTGACCAAATTGCCAGCGCCATCCAACGGTCATCGCCCGCGATGGGGAACACCCCGTGGGGGGCTGCCTGCGGATCACGATTACCGATTTTTTCCCATGCTTCGCCATTTACAGTATGCTGCAAAATCTCCTCTGCACAGAAGGTTACGCCGCCAGCAAATTGGCTAAGGTCAATGCGCTGGCCTTCGCCTGTCCGCTTTTTGTGGAACAGTGCAGCCGTCATGGCCATGATGCCATATTTGAAGTTCACAACATCGGTCAGCGCACCATAAATCTGCACCGGGCCACGATCAGGCCAGCCGATTACATCATTCAATCCAGTCATGGGCGTCAGGAACGTGCCAAACCCCGGCATCCCTGACAGCGGACCAAAGCGGCCCATCATGCTGGTGCCGTAATAGATGATGTTCGGGTTGATCTTACAGGCGTCTTCATAGCCGATGCCGAACTTTTCCATCACGCCGGGCACGTAGGCTTCCGCCATCACATCGGCCCAGCCGATCAGATCGCGGGCGATTTTCAACCCGGCCTCTGATTTCAAATCCAACGTCATGCCATATTTGTCATTGTGAACCTGCAGGAAGCCGATAGACGCATTCATGTCCATCTCGCCATCCTTGAACGGTCCGGCAAACCGCATCACATCAGGACGCGTCATGGATTCAATGCGAATTACCGTTGCCCCGTGGGACGCCAGGTATTCACACACAATCGGGCCGACGCCTGACCAGGCAAAATCGGCAACCTTGATACCTTCATAAGCGCGTTTGCTTGTCATGATCGCGCCCTCCCTATATGGCCTTGGCGGCACGTAAGGCCGCAATTTCATCATTACCGAGGCCCAAGGCCCCCAGCACATCATCTGTATGCTCACCCAAATGGGGCGCCCGTTCCCCCGCCCGCATCGGTGTTTGTGTCATCACCATCGGCGCGCCGGGATAGGTGACATCACGGCCCAAATCGTCATGGGTGACCTGTTGCCAGAACCCACGCGACACAAGCTGTGGGTTTTCTACCAGCGTTGACGCATCATTGGCGGGATAGAGCATGATGTGATAGCCCAGCGCCTTTTCAAAAATCTCATCGCGTGTTTTGGGCTTAAAGAACCGGCGGATCGGTTCGGCGTAACGATCAATGAACTCTTGCGTCGCATAGTCCGCGTCGATGTCATAGGTGTTCCAGTCTAACTCATTCAACGGCGCGGGATCGAACCCTTCGCTTTCCATCCACTTGATCATGCCTTCCATCATGCGGCCCCCGCCCATACCACCGGGCAGGAAGACAAAGACGACATAGCCGTCAGCACATTCCCAAAAGACTGACAGCGCATAGCCGCCGGACGGTGTTTCAATCAATGCACCTTGGCGTTTGACAATGCTGCGATTAACTTCCCATGTCATCCAGTTGGTCGCAGACCCACACATGACCTGTACCTGACAGGCCGACGTGTCGATATACTGCCCCTCGCCCGTGTTTTCACGATGGAACAACGCGGTCATAATGGCACCGGCGGCTGCCTCTGATGCGTGCTGGCTGATTTGCGGTACTTGCAAACGCAGCGGTGCGCGGTCCTTGTCACCCAACAAATCCAGAAAACCAGACTGCGCCATGACCGTCAGGTCTGACCCGCGAAAGCGGCTCATCGGGCCGTCCTGCCCATAAGGCGTGATGGAACAATAAACCAATCCGGGGTGATCAGTTTTCAAGTCATCATAGCCAAGCCCACGTTCTGCAAGATAACCAACGGGATAGGTTTCGATGACCACATCCACACTGGCAATCAGCTTCTTGGTCAGGGCGCGCCCCTCGTCACTTTCAAGATCAAGGGTGATGCCTTTTTTGTTGCGATTGCGCGCCATGAAAAACAGGCTGCGGGTCGGGTCTTCGACATTATCGGCAAAGGGTGGACGCAGGCGGGCACTGTCGCCCTGCGGTGGCTCAACCTTAATAACCTCAGCGCCCCAATCGGCCAGAAAACGCCCGGCTTCATAACCGGTTTCATCTGTTAGATCGAGCACGCGAATGCCCTTTAACGCGACGCCGTCGCCGGGGCTTGGCAAACCAAAATCTGTCATGTCAGTCCCTCCCATTTTGTCCTGTTGTAAGGCCCGTTACAGGCCGCGCCCTTACCCCTTATGCGGGGGCAAGCGCCTGATAATCTTTTAATAAGGCACCATCAAGCGCGAGCGCACCGATGGCCGGTAAATGATCTGTGCCACTGCCAAGGTAGACACCCTGATGCTTGGCCCATACGAAATAGCGCTGGATTGGATAGTCAAGATCCTGCCCGATCCCGCCATGCAAATGCAGGCAGGTATGGGCAACCTTATGGGCCGCTTCGGACACCCAATATTTCACCGCCCCAGCCGCCGCAGGCGCGGTCGCACCGGGGGCATCAAGCCGGGCCAGCGCCTTCCACATAATTGTGCGCAACGCTTCCAATGCCATATAGGCATCAGCCATTTGTTGCGACACAGCCTGAAAACCCGCGATAGGGCGACCGAACTGCTTCCGCTCCCCAATATAATCAGCCGTGCGGGTCAATGCCTCTTGCAAGGTGCCAACGGTCAGGGCTGCCTGCAATGTAAAGGCACGCTCCTGCATAAAGGACAGGGCCTCAGGCCCGCTGACCAGAATGTCATAGGCAGCATGATCAAAACGTAATTGCGCCGCAGGCTCGCCACTCATCAAGGTTGCGGGCGCGCGCGTAACCCCTGCACCCGTCAGCGGCACATATAACAATACCGGCTGGTCCTGATCCCTTGCGATTATCACAGCCCCGTCCGCCATCATGCCATAGGGCACAGCCTCAGCCCGCCCGGACAACACACCGGCATCAAGCGTCGGCACATTGGCATGGGCAAAGCGATAGGATGGCAGCGCAACCGTTACAATTGTGCCCCCCGCGATTTGCGACAGCGCAGCATGATCGGCCTGAAAATGCGCCAGCCCCAAGGCGGCCAAGGCGGCGGACAATAACGGCACGGGCGCGCAAACAGCGCCCTGCGCCTGCAATACCTGTGCCAAATCCATCAGCCCCAATCCGGAGCCACCGGCACGTTCCGGCACCACAAGCCCGGTCAGCCCCGCTGCAACCAAGCTGTCCCATGACGGCTGGTCAAAGGGCGCGTCGTGCTGATACAGGGCCGCGCGCGCATCATCAGGCAGGTGATCGGCGAAAAGCCGCTCTGCAAGGGCGCGGATCGCGTCCTGATCCTCTGTCAGCGAAAAATCCATGATTATGGGCAGTACCTGAAACGAGTTGCTACTCAGTTATTGAATCTAAATTCAATAAAATACTATACTGTCACCTATAGCAACTATTTTTCTACCCCTGATGACAGAAAGCACGCCTGATGCGGATTGAATTCACGAAAGAGCAAAAGCAACTGCGCCATGACCTGCGCACCTATTTTGCTGACCTTATGACGCCTGAGCGCAAGGCCGCCACCAAGGGGATTGAGGCCGGCCCGATCTTCCGCGATGTGGTCCGCCAAATGGGCAAGGACGGTGTTCTGACGCTTGGGTGGCCAAAGGAATTCGGCGGCCAGGGGCGCGGGATGATCGACCAGTTGATCCTGTTTGAGGAAAGCTGGGTGGCCAAGGCCCCGTTCCCCGTTGTCACCATCTCAACCATTGCCCCGGCGCTGATGCAGCTTGGCACTGAGGAACAAAAGAAAAAATATTTGCCCGGAATTGCAGCGGGCGAGATTATCTTTGCCATCGGCTATTCCGAACCGGGTGCCGGGACCGACCTTGCCAGCCTGAAAACCAAGGCAGAACCGGACGGCGATGACTTCATCGTCAACGGCACAAAAGTTTATACATCAGGTGCAAACGGGGCCGATCACATTTGGCTGGCGACCCGCACAGGCGGGGATGACAAACCCGGCGCGCGCGGTATTTCTGTTATGATTGTGGACACGGATGATCCCGGCTTTTCCCTTGCGCCCATTCACACGGTGGCGGGCCTGCGTACCAATATGACCTATTATGACAATATCCGCGTGACGCCCGACCGTATTGTCGGCGGGCTTAATCAGGGCTGGGGGGTCATCCGCTCGCAACTTAATCATGAACGAATTTCCCTCGCCGCGATGAGCATCAATGGCATCAAATGTTATCTTGATTTGCTGGAGGCAGCCCAGACAGAAGACAGCGATGGCCGCGCTGCGCTTGATGATTCACTGGTGCAGGCCCGTATCGGTGAGGTGTATTGCAAGTTCGCCGCCATGAACGCGCTAAACCTGCGCATGGCATGGCAGATCGATAATGATTGCGTCAGCAACGCATTGGCAGCAGGGGTCAAGGTCTTTTCCTGTGACGAGCTTGTGACCACCATGCGTCTGATGATGGACCTGATGGGGCAAGGTGCCAGCCTGCGCGCCGGGTCCGCCGGGGCGGAGCTTGAAGGCGAGATCGACGACATCTATCGCATGGCGCAGCTCAACACTTTCGGTGGCGGCGCTGCGGAGGTTATGCGCTGCCTTGTCGCCGCAGATGGGCTGGGACTGCCCAACACAATCGCCAGATAGTTTCATTTTCATAACATGAAAAATTTGCCTGACCTATGCCTTGGACGGCAAGGATGACAAGGGCAACGCCCTTAACCAGCCTCATCGCACTGCAAGTCTGCTCGAAACCGCCAAACTGCCGGATGAAGACCGCCGCTCGGTTTTGAAGACGGCACAGAAGTCTGAGGCGGACCTGACACACGCACTGAACGATCTTGTCCACATTGCAGAAGGCAAAAACCCGCCACCACGGAAAACTGCCGACCTGTTTTACGGACCGGAGGGCGTAAAACTGCCCGAACTCATTCAGCAAGGTGACGGCGCACTTGAGAATTTCAAAAATCAACAAAATGTTGAGCGTGCCGCCCGCAAAGAGCAAGGCACAGGACGCATCAACCTTAAGCGCGACGTGACCAAGGCACGCAATCAGGGCGGCCAATGGCCTGATATGACCCAAATAGCCCCTTCCCCTCACCCCGCAAGGCCGAGGCAAGAGAGGCTGTTGGATCGCGTTGAACGCAATGTTGACCAGGCCATAGTGGATGCAGGAAAACTCACTAAAGCCACAACAGGCGGGTTGCAAGATTCAAAAAACAGATATGACCACAAGTGGCAAGGCTTTGAAGCGTCGCTTGTCGGTATATCAGATGAGCAGTTCGACGAAATATTGCGAGAGCGCGCCATGATCAGAAGAAGCGAGCACAACGCTGCGCGCAAGGCGACCGGCGAATTCTTTGATGACACTTTTGAGTTCGGCGAGAAAGCAGCGGGCGCTAGTGCGGCAGGTGCTGGCGGTAGCGCGATAGGGGCGTGGCGAGGACGTTTTGCTGGATTGGCCGGAACTATCATCGGGGCAATTCTCGGCGGTGCAAATGGCGGATACGCTGGTTGGAAACTAACAAGTGAAGCGCAACCAATCGTCAGCGACATAAGCGAGTCGTATATTGTTTTGCGCGAAGCGCGACAAAAGCAGAGCATCAACAGCAATGTGCCCAATCTTGTGACTGAAAAACTTGTTCCCATGGGCGGGGCTAGTGTAAATTTTGCGCTAAAAAGACTCAGTGAGAAATATGATTGGGATGCTGACATTGTATCTTCAATGCAAGACTCGGCTAACGCCCTTATTCGCGATCCACAATTCGTAAATGCACTACATGAATTGGTCCCAGAATCGCAATCAGGTGATCTGGACTTCAGGGATTCTTGGCGACCAATACAAAAAATTGCAGATCTTGCCGCAAAAAAACTCGCAGATGAGCATGATACTTTCGCGCCCCATTTGAACGAAATTACTGATTACATCAAAAATGCATTCGATTTGATCGAACAACTTAAAGATGATAACAATGACTAGCTCAATCAAGCCTGACCATAAGAAAGGCCATTGGACTTGATACTAACAAAAACAATGAAAGCAATGCGCTGGTTTGTGGTCACAATTCTAAGCATGATTGGCGCTTGGGTAATCGGCTTGCTTGCTATAATTGGCCTCGCTTATCTCATGATGATTAACGCAGGTAGTGGCAACGTGCCTGTCAATCATACAGCTCAAGCAATTGAAGGCGCGCCATGAAATTGATGGGCTTTCTGCTGAATATCTATGGCTGGCTGGCGACAATTGTCGGGTTTATTACTGTCGCAGCATTTCTATGTTTGTATTTCCAGCACAACATTTCACCGCTGGACATTTGGCACACTTTAATCCCAGCCTGAAACCAAACTGCATATGCCCCTATGGCTTAAAATAGTTTCTTGGTCTGTTGGCGACCTAGCCGATGAACTGAAGCAGGACATAAAGAAGGCATTGGACATTTTGCTTCCCAAGCCGCAGTCTGGTCCAACCTTGGATCACACATAAGACCTCACCGTGAAAAAACTGTTACTCACAATCGGAATGATCAGCGCTGGCCTTGCCATGTGGGCCATTGTCAGCATTGGTGTTGTCGTTTTCTTTGTGCCGCCGGCGCCGGAACCGCCACCGCGATCCCTGCCCCGTGAGACGGTGAAAGAGATGTACACCTATCCCGCTATCAGGGATGGCGAATGGGTCGGCGACACGGGTGGTTTCAATGTGCGAGAGCCTGGGCATTTCGCCATACCGAACATGGATGCACATGCAACGCTTGGCGATAGGGAAATCGCCAATGTTGGTGTGTATCGATCAAGCTATAAGCATCATTCGCGTCTGATCGTCTGCAAAGAGGTGGGAAAGAGCGTTATGTTCATTCGCGCGAACGAGGAAAACAATGTCAGATCATTCGACTTTTACGACAGGCGCTTTGTGCCACTGACAATCACCGACAAGGACATTGACGACGTCAACCAGTTCATCAACAAAATCGCCACCTATGAAGTCAACTATCTGGCCAATATTGACTGGCACGATGGCGGCGGCGCGTTCTCGGTCGCGACCCACTGGAACAATGATCTACAACGACTGCCGCCTAACTCTGGCACAGATCACGCCTTCACATGGACCTACGAGCAGCATCGTATTCGCTATGGCGTGCCTGACGCCATCGCCTATCGCAGGGGCATCATAGCCCTTGGCGGCGAGACGCTTGCGGTTATGATGTCATCCCGCATTGCCCTGCCGGACGAGACGCCCGGCCCAGTTTCATGGCAAGAGTTGTGGCGCGATTTCAGTTTCGACGAAGGCCATCGCTATGAGGATCGCCCCCCGGGCACACCCGACCATGAAAGGATTGACCTTAAATTTCTGGTGCTTGACGAAACATTCTGCAATACGCGGCCAAAAATCAGAAAGAAACTGAACTTACCCATGCCGAAATTCTATGGCGCTGACGGTGAGTAGACCGATAAACAAAACAGGCGCTAAAGCCCCCGCCTAGTCCGCCAGAAAGGGTAACTCATCCCGGCTATAACGAAACCCTTGCTGCACTGTGGGCACCAATGCGCCGTTATCGTCATGACGCACGGGATTAATATATTCCCACGCCACGGCCCCTTGCGGTGTCACCTCCAACAAACGGCCACGCATGGATTCGGTGATCAACACATTGCCATTGGGCAATAATTGCGCTGCTGATTTCACATCTGAATAAAGCGGCCAAGCACCGGCCTGTTGTCCGTCGGTCAGCCCGTCATAAATCAAAATCGGTTGGGCACTGTCTGCATCAAGGTGCAACATGCGGGACCCCTTGATCCCCGCGCCCAAAACCGGACCTTGATTGTCAAACATCACCAACCCGCCGGCGGCAGTAAACCCGGCATCATGCTGGTGATGCCAGTCGCCACGTTTGGCCCATACGACTTTTTCGGTTTCAAGATCAATCACCACAAGGGTGCTGGGATTGCGCAGGGAGATCAGGATTTGCCCCGCCTCAACCCCGGCAATCATCGCCGCCTCTGCTGCGGAAATAATGTGGACTGAGTTGGCATGCATCGGGTCCAGATTGGTATGACGCCATTGCGGGTATAGCACCCAACGGAACGACGTATCCGCCACCGCATCAAACAGGGAAATCGTCTGCTGCATCTGCCCATCTGCCGACAGGACCACAAGCTCATCTATCAACGATGGCGGCATAATGGACGCAAATCGCGGATCAGCCTTGGTCGCCAAAAATTGCGACAGGGTAACGATGGCCCCATCATCAGGGCGCACCATCAAATCATGATGGGCATGGCCGAACCAACGCCAGATGATTTTTCCGTCACGGTCCATCTTGATCACGCCACCGCCATAGGGGGTAAAGCCATCCTTCAAATGCAGTACACACAGCAATGAGCCGTCAGCAAAGACATGCGGCTTGCGGCAGATGGCTTGATCTATACTTGCCGGACGCGGATAGGGCAGCGCGACCCCAGTGGGCCATACATCATCATAGGTTGGACGCCAGCTATGTTGCACCTGTCCATCCATCGCGACCAGATCGGCACCCAATGTTTCAGACGACCCATAAAGCGTCATGCCATCAAACGCCAATGCCGGATCATGAATGGTGACACCGCCCAATCCCTCAGGCGCGGTGGTCCAATAATTTTCTGAAATGGTGCCGCTTTGCGCCTTTAGGGATCGCACAACTGCCTGCGCACCCAAAATCGCATTGCGCACATGGGTATAGGGAAACACCTCATACCCGACAGTCACCACTCCATAGGCATAGCCGCCAAGAACCAACGCCAGCGCAAACGCCAATGCCGCAAGTTTGTCACCCATAGTCCCAAAATCCTGTTGCTGCCACCACGACCGATCCGTCTATAGCAGATCATCCTTTATGAAGAAACGGTATCCGTCTTCGGCTCGTCAAACCACACAAGGTGTCCGCCATGCGGATGACAATGGGCCAGCTGGTAAAGCGTCCCGTCATGATCACGCCCATCCCACAACCGCACATTCAGCGTCGGCAGGGTCGCGGTTGCATCAAGCGGTTCAAGGTTCATCCACGCAAGGGGCGCATCCGGCGTGGCCGCGTCGCCCGCCTGCCGCATTGTGTTGATAATGCGCTGCCGGGTTTCCTCTGGCGGGTATTGC
>SPJK01054392.1_pt1 | contig 16776 bp, 18 predicted proteins | sample 3741771 | NCBI WGS metagenome assembly SPJK01 (sample SAMN10925997, study PRJNA522277) | cold seep metagenome | isolation source: Elba SIP-enriched marine methane seep metagenome, extraction at timepoint T2 | place: Italy: coast of Elba, Mediterranean Sea
AAGCGGTTGTTTGGCAAGGTAGTAATTCTTATGCCAGCGAATTGATTGAATATGATAGTAAAAATTCGATTGTAAAGGCCGGAGAACAAAGCTCTGATACCAAACGGGTTCGAGTCATATTAAAACCAAAAGCAAAAGAAAAATCAGCCGAGAAAGTATCTGAATAATGACCCGCTTAGCAGCTAAACATCTGATAAAAACCTATAATAAAAACGTCGTCGTCAATGGGGTTTCCCTGCATGTCGATACTGGTGAGGTGGTGGGTTTATTAGGGCCTAATGGTGCCGGGAAAACCACCAGCTTTTATATGATGGTCGGCTTGGTCAAGGCGGACGAGGGCGGGATTTATATTAATGAAAAGGATGTTACTCATTATCCGATGCATTACCGGGCTCGGATGGGAGTCGGCTATTTGCCACAGGAACCATCCATTTTCAGAAAATTAAGTGTTGAAGATAATTTACGCGCGGTCTTACAGATTCGTTCCGATTTAACCGAAGGTCAGATTGAGTTGATGTTGGAGGAATTGCTGGAGGAATTCAGTATAACCGGTATTAGGCATAATATTGCCATGGGTTTATCCGGAGGAGAGCGGCGTCGGGTTGAAATTGCCAGAGCTCTGGCCACCGAGCCACAATTCATTTTACTTGATGAACCCTTTGCCGGTGTCGACCCGATTTCGGTGATTGATATTCAGAAAATCATTCATCATTTAAGAGAACGTAATATTGGTATATTAATTACCGAACACAATGTCAGGGAAACCCTGGGAATATGCGACCGAGCATATATTTTGAATGGCGGTCAGGTCATGGCGGAAGGCGGAGCCGAAGAAATCGTTGGCAATGACGAAGTCAGAAAAGTGTATTTAGGTGAACAATTCAAACTATAAAGACTTGATGAAATGCTTGTTGTTATTAGAGGGGCAGGCGAGGTAAACTAATCCTAGATCAGGATAACAATATTTTCAATTAAACGAATTGATTTTTAGATGCGGAAATGGACACATTGACTTCATGATCAATCTTCGATGTGACCTCGCCGATTGAAGGCTCGGTTTTAAGGTCTGATAATGAAAAAACTGTAATTAAGTATGAAACAATCTTTACAACTAAAATTAGGTCAGCATTTAACGATGACGCCGCAATTGCAGCAGGCGATTAAGTTATTGCAACTGTCGACTTTGGATTTGCAGCATGAAATCCAGGAAGCTTTGGACACTAATATGATGTTGGAAGTTGATGAAGAGGAAACTAAAACTACTCAGCTTGATGACAGTGACAGTAAAACCTCCCAAAGCGAAACTAATGAACAAGTAACCAGCGAAGGATCACAAACCGATATTCCTGAAGATCTGCCGTTGGACACCAGTTGGGATGATATCTACGATAGTATCCCGGTTAGCAATGCCGCTGCCGAACCATTGGAATTTGAGCAGCAGCGCAGTAAATCGGAAACCCTGCAGGAACATTTGCATTGGCAAATGGATATGAGTTCGTTTTCTTACCGTGACCAGGCAATTGGTTCAGCGATTATAGATGCCATCGATGCGGATGGTTATCTTTCTTATGGTGTAGAAGATATATACAAGGGATTGCTGGATCAATTAGAAGACCTGGAAGAAGATGAAGTGGTTGCGGTATTACATCGCATCCAAAACTTCGAGCCGGTCGGTGTTGGTGCAAAGGATCTTGGCGATTGTTTGCGCTTGCAGTTGTTGCAATTACCGGATAGTAAAGATAAAGACATTGCTTTGGATCTGGTGATTAATCATTTAGGCTTTCTGGCCAGTCAGGATAAACCAAAGTTGCTTAAGCGCTTAGGTGTCTCTGAATATCAACTGGATAAAGCCGTTGAGCTGGTGCGTACCCTGGACCCCAAGCCCGGGAATTATTTACAGGAAAGCGATTCACAATATGTAGTACCAGATGTTTTTGTCAGTAAAATCAATGATCAGTGGCTGGTCAGTCTGAATCCTGATATATCACCTAAGCTGAGGATTAACCCATTTTATTCGGGCATGATTAAACGAGCCGATAACAGCAAGGATAATTCCAGTATGAAAGATCATCTTCAAGAAGCAAGATGGTTTATTAAAAGTTTGCATAGCCGGAATGATACCTTGTTGCGGGTAGCGCGCAGTATTGTTGAAAAGCAAACCGAGTTTCTGGAGCACGGGCAGATTGCTATGAAACCGATGGTATTAAGGGATATTGCCGAAGAATTGGAATTACATGAATCGACAATTTCCAGGGTCACCACACAAAAGTACATGCATACCCCGAATGGTATTGTAGAATTTAAATTTTTCTTTTCCAGCCATGTTTCCACTGAAAGTGGCGGAGAATGTTCATCTACAGCGATCAGGGCATTTATCAAGGATTTAATCAGTAATGAAAATCCTGCTAAACCACTCAGCGATAGTAAAATATCGATATTATTAAAAGAAAAAGGAATTAATGTTGCTCGTCGGACTATAGCCAAATACCGGGAAGCAATGTCGATTCCATCATCCAGTCAACGAAAACGACTTATTTAACTCGACTGGCTTAATAAACAAATAAATTACGGGAGATATTCCATGCAGATTAGTGTAACTGGCAATCATCTTGATGTTACAGATTCGTTGAGAACCTATGTTGAAACGAAGTTTGAAAAACTAGAGCGTCATTTTGATCATGTTACCGATGTTCATGTGATTTTGAGTGTTGAAAAATTACTGCAAAAAGCTGAAGCGACCGTGCAAATCAGCGGCGCAAAATTGTTTGCCGAAGATCATCAGGAAGATATGTATGCTTCGATTGATGCGATGGTAGACAAACTGGACCGGCAGATAAAACGGCACAAAGAAAAGCTGACCAACCACCGAGGGTGACCCCAGTTTAATTAACTCAAACAAGGGTAGCATTCGCTGCCCTTTTTTATATATAAAACCTATATGCAACTCATCATCATTAGCGGTTTATCCGGCTCCGGTAAAAGTGTTGTTTTAGATACACTTGAGGATAGTGGATATTATTGTATTGACAATTTACCAGTGCCTTTACTGAAACATTTTATTGATGATGTCGTGTTGCGTAATCCGGATACTTACGTAAAAACCGCCATTGGCATCGATTCCCGAAATCAGGGCGAGAGTTTGGTTGATTTTGGTAAAAACCTGACCCATATTCGTAATCAAGGTGTGATATGTAAGGTGTTGTTTTTACATGCTGAAGATGGCGTTTTATTGCGTCGCTATAGTGAAACCCGGAGGCGCCACCCGTTAACCGATGACCAGCATAGCTTAAAAGCTGCCATCGCCATCGAAAAAGAAGTTTTAAAACCGGTTTTGGCGCATGCCGATTTAAAAATTGATACCAGCAAGAGCCATTATCATCAATTACGTCAAAAAGTAAAAACCCTGGTTGAAGACCATAAACCACATCGTTTATCAGTTCAGGTTCAATCATTCGGGTTCAAGCAAGGAATACCGATGGACGTGGATTTTATGTTTGATGCCCGTTGCCTGCCAAATCCCTATTGGCATAAAGAGCTGCGGGAATTGACTGGTAAGGACCCTGAAGTGATTGAATTTTTAGAAAAGGAATCTTTGGTCAATGAATATATCAACGATTTGGTTGTTTATTTTAATAAATGGATCCCTTTATTTGCAGCAGAAAATCGATGCTATTTAACCATTGCCATAGGTTGTACCGGTGGGCAGCACCGCTCGGTTTTTCTAACCGAGAAACTCGCTGAACAAATCAGGAAATTAAAAACCAATGTGATCATTCAACACCGTGAATTGATGTAAGTCATGTCGATGACTTTTTTTAGATTAAATAAGTAATATGCCCAGCACTGCAAAACAAAATATTAATAAAAAGCATTTAGATGAATTAATGGCGCAATTGGAATCCGGTTCCGCATTATCTATACGCCATTTGATAAATACCTTACATCCTGGAGAAATTGCACATTTACTTGAATCCATGACCTTGGATGACCGGCAATTGGTATGGAGCCTGATTGAACCGGATTTATCCGGTGAAGTGTTGGTGGAACTGAACGAGGAAGTACGTGCCGGTCTGGTTAATGCCACCAATATCGAAGACCTGATTCAGGCGGTTGAAAACCTGGAATCCGATGATCTGGCGGATTTATTGCCGGATTTTCCGGAAGTAGTTCTAAATTCGGTATTGTCGTCCATGGATCATCAAGACCGGTCTCGTTTTGAGTCGGTATTGACCTACGACGATGATACCGCTGGCGGCTTGATGAGCATCAATGCTTTAACCGTGCGTCCGGACGTATCTCTGGATGTGGTATTAAGGTATCTACGTCTAAAAAAAGAAATGCCGGAATTGACCGACAGCTTGATTGTCGTAGACCGGAAAGATATGTATCTGGGAGTATTGCCTTTATCGACGATACTGACTAATGATCCGCAAATGACGGTTAATGAAATAATGAATACCGAGGTGCACGGTATTCCAGCTTTATTGTCAGCTACCGAAGTTGCGATTCTATTTGAGCAAAGAGATCTGGTTTCAGCACCTGTGGTCGATGAACAGGGCAAATTGCAAGGCCGGATTACCGTTGATGACGTGGTCGATGTGATCCGTGACGAAGCGGATCATTCCATCATGAGCATGGCCGGGCTGGACGAGGAGCAGGATATGTTTGCTCCGGTGGTGTTGAGTGCCAAACGCAGAGCTTTATGGCTGGGTCTAAATTTATTTACTGCTTTTCTAGCATCCTGGGTGATTGCCATGCATGAACTGGCTTTGGAACATATCGTCGCCTTAGCGATTTTGATGCCAATTGTAGCCAGCATGGGGGGAATAGCGGGCAGTCAGACTTTGACTGTTGTCATTCGTGGGCTGGCACTTAGACAGATTGGACGCTCCAATGCGCATGTATTGATTAGCAAGGAATTGTTGGTTGGCGTATTGAACGGTAGTTTTTGGGCTGTGGTGGTAGCGATGATCAGCGGCTTTTGGTTTGAAAGCTTTGGCATCGGGCTGATTTTAGGTGCGGCAATGATTATTAACCTGGTTTGCGCTGCTTTGGCGGGGGCCTTGATTCCAATGTTGCTACAGCAAATCAAAATTGATCCGGCCCTTGCCGGTGGTGTGATTTTGACTACCATCACTGACATGATCGGCTTTTGGGCGTTTTTAGGTCTTGCAACGGTGTTTTTGCTTTAATTCGTATATTTGAACTGCGGACCTGAAAAGACCTATTACGATAAATGCTGAAGCATTTGCATGACCCTGACCATGCCAATATCCAGATTCTGCAATATTTCATTCATGGTAATCGGCGTGTCCTGAACCCCGGCTGCCCAGTTCGCTACTACGGCACAGGTTGCGTAATCCAGTTCTAATTCACGTGCTAAAGCTGCCTCAGGCATGCCGGTCATGCCCACCAGGTCACAACCGTCTCTGCGCATTCGTTCGATTTCGGCAGGTGTTTCAAGGCGAGGTCCTTGGGTACAACCATAAACACCTTTATCCGTATAATCTATTCCGGCACTATTCGACGCTTGGATGATCCTTTGACGCACGTTTTCGGAATACGGTTGGCTGAAATCAATATGCACAACCTGCTCTAAATCAACATCAAAAAAGGTATGCTCGCGGCCGTAACTATAATCAATCAGTTGATTAGGTATGACAATCTTTGACGGAGCCATATCTGCTGTGATCCCACCTACTGCAGCAACAGCCAGTATGGTACTGACGCCGAGTTCTTTTAATGCCCAGATATTTGCCCGATAATTGATTTTGTGGGGAGGAATGCTGGACGGGTTGCCGTGGCGGGTTAAAAAAATAATTTCCAAGTCGCCGATATTGCCAAAAAAAAATTCTGCTGAAGGAGCCCCGTAAGGTGTGTTCACAGATTGGGTGCTCGATATTTCCAGGTCACTGAGTTTGCTCAGGCCAGTACCGCCAATAATTGCCAGTTGGGTCATATGATTCAGTCTTTGCAGGCATAAATGCCGGGTAAATTACGTAAATAGCCTTTATAGTCCATACCATAGCCAAATACATAACGATCCGGAACGGTGAGGGCAATGAAATCGGCGCTGACCGGTTTCGTTTGGGAGATGAGTTTATTGACCAAGACAGCAGAATAAACGGATCGGGCATTTTGTGTTCGGCACCAGTTGATGATGGCTTCTAATGTCAATCCCTGGTCGAGAATATCATCAATGATCAATACAACACGGCCCGATAACGGCGTTGCCGGTTGTAACAACCATTGCAACTGTGAGCCGGTTGTCGCCATACCATAGCGGGTTGCATTGACTGCATCCATATTGAGTGGAAATTGCAATCGGGTCAATAACTGACCCGCAGTAATCAAGCCGCCATTCATGACGCATAAGACCAGTGGGTTTTGATCAGCTAAAACCGCATGAATTTTACTCGCCAATTGATCCAGAGCCGATTCAATCTGCTGCTTGCTAAACAGCAATTCGGCCTGTTCCTGTACCTGTTGGATTTCTTCAATCAGCTTCATGCGGTCTGTTCGAGCAAGCGGTTTAGCGTTGCAGCGCGCGCTTGCCATTGCGCAGATTGTAACAATTCCTGACGTGGATAAGCGTTTTGTGCCAACATAGCCCGTAAATGGGCATTTCGTTCTGAGCTTCGACGGATAGGTAGACAATCCAAAACCTGTTCAGCCGCTTCCGGATTGTTGCATACCAAGGCCATATCGCAACCAGCGGATAAAGCCGTTTTAACGCGTTGCTGATAATCACCAACATAAGCAGCGCCTTCCATACTCAAGTCGTCGCTAAACACCGCACCATCGAAGCCTAAGGACTTGCGCAGTATTTCCTGTATCCAAAACGGAGAAAACCCGGCCGGTAAAGGATCAACCTGGGAATAAATTACATGCGCTGGCATAATGCCTTCCAGGCCCTGTTCGATTAAGGCTTTAAAGGGTAATAAATCTTTTAATTTAATACTATCAAAATCCCGTTCATCAACCGGTAAGGCCAGATGAGAATCAGCTGCGACGGCGCCGTGACCTGGGAAGTGTTTGCCTACTGCCGCCATACCAGCGTTACGCATACCCTGGCGGAAATGACCGGCAAATTCAGCGGCAGTTAAGGCTTGTTTTGAAAAAGAACGATCACCGATAATTTCGCTAATACCGCTGTCCACATCCAGCACCGGAGCAAAACTGAAATCCAAGCCGACCGATATAAGCTCGGTGGCCATTAACCAACCGCATTCACAAGCCAATTCCGGCCCTTGTGCCTGATTCGCATAAAAAGCGGCAGACGGCAAACGGGTAAACTGTTCACGAAATCGTTGCACCCGCCCACCTTCCTGGTCGACAGCAATCAACAATCCGGAATCACGAACACTGCGAATGTGACGGATTAAATCAGTGACCTGCTCCGGCTCTTGATAATTTCGGGCGAATAATATGACCGCGCCGGTATTTGGATGCTGTATTTTATCCTTTTCAACATCGGTCAAAGTCAGGCCTGCCAAATCGATCATCAGCGGCCCAAAATCAGCTATTTGAGACATAAGGCAATTAAGTTGTTAATCAGGTTGGACATTGAACCGTAAATTGATACATCAGGCAATGAATATTTCAATTAACAGAGGGTTATTGATAAAAAAACGTTGCGACAAAAGTGATTTTGTTGGTTGTAGCCGTCCCAGTTTAACCTTATGCCGTTGGTCTCCCCAATAGGTATCATCAAGGCGTATGGATGTCTTATATTACCCCAAAATCATATGTGGCAAATGATTTCAAAAGATATGTACTGCTGATATATTTTTTGGAAAAAGAAAGACAGAAATAACAATAATTGTTTTGATAATTTAAATGGGTGTTCTGTAAAAATTAGTTAGCGAAGCCATCAATACCGATGATAGCGCTCTGTTTATAGTGACCACCATAGAGGGAGCATTAGGTATGACTAAAAACTATCGGAACAAGGCGGTATATTACCGTTGTGGAAAAGAGTTACAGCGCTATTTGAATACTTTAAAATATCAGGAAACCTGATGGTCAGGATGAATAGGATTGTATCTACTCAGCATATGTATAAGGAGTGCAAAAACAAGTTTTTGCATAATGTCTAAGATGTATACAAACTTGTTTTTATACCCCAAGTGCAAAGTAATGAATGAAGTCTCACTATAATCTTAGAATATTTAAAAATTTCCGTTTGAGTCGATGAGATATTTTGTAAACAAGCTGTTTCAGGAGTGTTGCGTTTAGCAAGCTTTGCCAGTATACTTTGTACTCAGCTTACTTGATCAAGCTAGCTTAAGAAATTTATAAAAACTCTGGAGGTTTTAAAATGAAATGGGAAACACCTAGTTATACTGACTTACGTTTTGGTTTTGAAGTCACTATGTATATCTACAATCGTTAATTATTAACGATTGTAACTTAAAGAAAAGGGTTCTTAATTGAACCCTTTTTTTTGTCCAAAAACAAGCTCATTTGCCGCTAAATCTGTTAACATTGCGCAATCTTTAAACATCCTGTAAAAAAAATGAAAATCAGAGTCTTAGGTTCCGCTGCCGGTGGCGGCTTTCCACAATGGAATTGCAACTGCCATAACTGTCATCGATTACGTCATAATCAACTGAATGGCAAAGCACGTACGCAATCTTCCATCGCGATAAGTACCGATAACCGTAATTGGTTATTATTCAATACATCACCGGATATTCGGGCACAACTGGAAGCATTTCCAGCAATGCAGCCTCAAGAGGGCGTTCGTGACACCGGCATTAGAGCCATTATGCTGATCGACAGCCAGATCGATCATAGCACCGGTATGCTGATTCTTAGGGAAGGAAAACCTTTGGATGTATATTGCTCGGAAATGGCAAAACAGGATCTAAGTACCGGTTTTCCGATATTCAAAATGCTGGAAGATTATTGCACCATTAATCATCACGATATTCCTTTGGATGGCAGCAGTTTCACCATTCCCGGCATTGATGATATCCGTATCTACAGCCATTCGTTAAAAAGCAAGGCACCGCCTTATTCACCGCATCGTCATGACCCGCATGACGGCGATAATATCGGTGTCATTGTGGAGCAAATTTCGACGGGTAAAAAACTCTATTATGCCCCAGGTCTGGGTGAAATCGAGCCGCATGTAATGGATGCGATGCAGACGGTTGATTGCCTGATGGTTGACGGTACTTTCTGGACCGATGATGAAATGGTTGCGCAAGGTGTCAGTCATAAACATGCACGGGAAATCGGACATTTACCGCAATCCGGACCCGGTGGTATGCGCGAGGTTCTGTCTGGCGTTGATAATGCGCGTAAAGTTTTGATTCATATAAACAATACCAATCCCATTCTGGATGAGGATTCGGAGCAATACAAAACGCTGGTCAGCGAAGGCATTGAAGTTGCCTATGACGGCCTGGAAATTAATTTATAGTGATAGGTAAGCCGATGACTGAAAACGAAAAACAGCCCTGGAGCCGACAGGAATTTGAAGCTCGTTTGCGTGCTATGGAAAAGTATTACCATATTCATCATCCTTATCATGTGCTGATGAATGAAGGTAAATTGAATAAAAAGCAAATTCAGGGTTGGGTGGCAAACCGGTTTTACTATCAAATCAGTATCCCAATTAAAGATGCTAATATTCTGGCAAATTGCCCGGATCGTGAAACAAGGGTCATGTGGACCCAGCGTATCGTCGATCATGATGGTCAACCGGGTGAAACCGGGGGTATCGAAGCCTGGGTGCAATTAGGCCAGGCGGTTGGATTAAAACGTCAGGAAGTTGTATCTCTAGAGCATGTTTTGCCGGGAGTTCGTTTCGCCGTCGATGCCTATATAAATTTTGCGAGGAGAGCCGATTGGCATGAAGCGGCCAGTTCCTCATTGACTGAATTATTTGCCCCCAAGATCCATCAGCAGCGTTTGCAAAATTGGCCTGAGCATTATCCTTGGGTAGAAATGGAAGGCTATAACTATTTCAGAAAGCGTTTGACTGAGGCTCGACGAGATGTAGAGCATGGTTTGGAGATCACGTTAGACTGGTATAAAACCCGCGCCCAACAGGAACGGATGTTGGAAATACTGAAGTTCAAGTTAAATGTTTTATGGACCATGGCTGATGCCATGTACATGGCGTACATTAACGATATGCCGCCTTATTTTAATGTCAACGACTGAGTAATCATATGACTATCAATCCGGACCAACTGATTTCCTTATCTCCCGGATATCGATTGCAATGGGAAGAAGCGCAGGAGAAGGATGTCATCCTGTATCCCGAGGGCATGGTTGAGCTAAATCAAAGCTCTGCGGAAATACTAAAACTGTGTAACGGTGACCATACTTTAGATATGATCGTAGAAAAGTTGGAACAAAAATTTGAAACGACAGGACTAAAGCAGGATATTACTCAATTTTTACAAATAGCATTGCAAAATGGCTGGATCAGACAATCAAGCAACTCATAAACCCCGCTGGTTACTGGCGGAATTAACCTATGCATGCCCGCTACAGTGTCCATATTGTTCCAATCCGGTTGATTATGCAAATTATGAAAATGAACTAAGCACTGAGGACTGGAAGCGGGTGCTCAGCCAGGCACGCAAAATGGGCGCTGTGCAATTAGGCTTTTCAGGTGGTGAGCCACTGGTCAGGACCGATTTTGTCGAGTTGGTTGAACACGCCCGGCAACTGGGTTATTACACCAACCTGATAACCTCCGGTTATGGCTTGACCGAACAAAAGATAATTGAATTAAAAACTGCCGGACTGGATCATATTCAGGTCAGTTTTCAGGCTAGCACCGAGGAATTAAACAACCTGATTGCAGGGACCGATTCGTTTCAGCACAAAAAGCAGGTTGCACATTGGGTGAAACAGCAGGGTTACCCGATGGTGCTATGTGTTGTGTTACATCGTGAAAATATCCACCAGATGCAGGATATCCTGGAAATGGCCACCGAGTTAGATGCCGATTATCTGGAGTTGGCGAATACCCAATATTACGGTTGGGCGCACGTTAACCGTGATCAATTATTACCGACCCGGGAACAGTTCAAGGAAGCCGAAGCCATCGCACAGGCATATAAAGAAAAGGTAGCCGGACAAATGAGCATTTATTATGTGGTGCCGGATTACTACGAGGACCGCCCTAAAGCCTGCATGAATGGTTGGGGTACGACGTTTCTGACTATTGCACCTGACGGTGTGGCTTTACCCTGTCATTCCGCACGTCAGTTACCGGGCCTTGAATGTCCGAATGTCAAGGAATACAGTATCGAGCAAATCTGGAACGAATCAAAAGCATTCAATTTTTTTCGTGGTCAGGACTGGATGCAAGAGCCTTGCCGCAGTTGCGATGAAAAACAAAAGGACTTTGGCGGTTGCCGCTGTCAAGCCTATTTATTAACAGGCGATATGTATGCAACAGACCCCGTATGCAGTAAATCACCTGAAAAACAACGCGTTTCGGAAGCGGTTGAAAGTGCCGCGAAATGCGCTTCAGCTATTGAAGAAAAACCTTTGGTATTCAGAAATAGCCGTAATTCAAAAATATTGTCATAAGCTAAATATGCTTATAACCTTTCCAATAACTAATTATCATCACTACACAAAAACGCACGACGAACCTTGCGATAGACGTAATAATATTTGAACCCTGAAGCTTCAAACAGTACAGACATACTGAAAAACTCAATAGGGTTACATGTATTTATCAATAATTAGCGCTGAATTCCGTTCGTAGTTCCCCGAACAACGGTGTCACCATTACCAGTTTTAGCTACAAAGCTGTCAATATATGGTTGCTTATTCATTAATTTTCCTCAGCTTTATTATTTTTAAGACGTTACTCTACTTCACTCCAGTGTCAAGCAAAGATAGAATTTATAGCGTTAGTTAGATGAGAAATATAGGGTGATTCCCTAAGTTTCCAGAATATAAGCTATCAACTAAAAAGGATAAGAATATTAACGTATCTTGTTAATTAAAATGAGTTAAGAAATAAGCTTCGATAGTGATTGTTTTCAATGATAATTATCAGTTATAAAGTCACGCAGTTGTTCGAATAATAGCTGGTGTCCGACAGGATTAGCGTGTAACCCGTCTTCGGCTAAGTGACCTCCCTGTTCTTTGGAAGACCACAGAGCAAAATAGTCGAGAGTGGGTACCTCAGCCTCTTTGCACACCGAACGGAGTATCTGAGTATAAACCTCGGCATCCTGTTGCAAGTAGAATGACTTAGTACCGGTATAAGGGGTTGTTCGTGTTTCATCAAAGGGAAAGCCTGTCATCATTAAGACTGGTGCGACAGATTTCGCCTTAGAAATTAGCGATGCCATCGAAACTTTGAATACATTTTGAGAGCATGCGTTTTCTGCATTTACACTACCGTCTCGACGAATGTCGTTGAATCCTGGATATAGCACTAGCAGATGTGGCCTACGAATGGAGACCTCTGCAACCAACCTTGCGACCAGAGATTCGGTTGGCTCTCCAAAAACTCCCAGTTCATAAACAAAATGCTTGGGGGAACAGGATTCATGCCATAGTCGAAATCGATGAACAAATCCGCCAAGCTCCGAGTCTCCTGTCCCATGTATCGAACTCGAGCCGGCAAATACAATCCTCTTAGGAATCATTTCTCTCCTTTACGCAAAATATCAATCAGCTTTGATATTTTCCAATTTTATTAAAATAACAACGCTAAGTATATTTTTACATAATTAAAGCAACAGGTATGATGACATAGAGGGAATAACAGTTAGTACCAAGTGATTTATTGCTCAAGACGCAGCTTAAAGTATTTAATCAGGTTAAGGCACAGTTTGATTTGTAGATAGTTGGTAGAATAAAGCTAAATGATCGTTCCTGAATTATGGGGATGAGAATATAGTATATGGCGCCCCCGGCAGGATTCAAACCTGCGACTTCACCCTTAGGAGGGGTGCGCTCTATTCAGCTGAGCTACGGGGGCCGGAGAGGGAGATGATAGCAAAAACACCGACAATTTGTGATTCTTTTTTTAATTTTCCATTTGTTATTAATTTAGTGCCAGTTTGCCGGGCGGTGTTAGAATCTTGCCTTTTTTAAATCAAATTAAAACAGAGAACCAACACCGCATATTTTAGCTTCATTACTAACTCACTGTGTTAGGCATATACTTCCTCTTCCGGTGGATGGCGGAGCGAGGTAATTTTTTCACTAACGAGTGTATAAGGCTTTGATTGTTTAACCCAATTAACCAAGGCATTAATCAGTCCCAGCAAGATTTTTTGAATTTGATACAAAATTTCTTTGAAAAATTCTTTACAAATGAAATATAAGTCATCAAAAAATTCACTGATCGATTCACGTGGACTGGTAATCAATTTATCTTCAACATGAAAATGCAGCGTTGCAGTTTTTTCTTTGCTGTAAGTGATCACTTTTTCGATCGAATTTTTCACCGGTAAAATTAGCTTTTCCTGGCTAAGGGTTTTGGTGTTTTCTATATAACGGTTTATGGTCTCTATTAAGGTGTTGATTTGCGTTTCAACTACCGATGCATAGGCCTGAGTAAAATAAGCTTTGCTTTGTTCAGGCAATGCAGATAGCAAGTTATTAGTATTGCTGATAGTGTTGTTGATTGATTGCATTTGAGCATTAATGAACTGTTTGGTTTCATCAATCAGACTTTGGATACGGTCGATTTCCCTTTGTAGTAGTTGTTTCAGTGGGGTGATGTAGTTTTGGTCGGTAGTGTTGATAATTTGTTGCTTTATTTGTGCAATAGAAATGCTAGCTTGTTCTTTTAAGGTCTGCTGTGCATTATTTAAAGCTGTTTGTAAATCCTGAATGGTGGCTTGCTTTTCGGTTAACAGATTTTGGAGTCGATTAATAGTTTCTTTATCTATTGCCAATTCAGAAGTTAAGGAAGAAACCTGTTCTTCCAGATGTTTAAGTTTGTTAAAGATTTCGCTGTGTTCTAGTGTATTGTCGGGTTGCATGGTATCTCCCCATCAGGTCAATGGTATGGTTTTATAATTTTTATTTGTTTTGAAAAACTTATTGATATCAGTAAATTGTGTTTGAGTCAAGCAAAAGCGTTGTGGCGGATTGTGTGGTTTTTCAGAGAATGCCTGCAGTAGTGGTATCTTCTGGATAGTGTTAATTTTAATTATTAAATGTTAGGTTCGTTGGCCGGTGATTTATGACTTTGACAAAAATCAACTGAATACAAAATCTATTCCATAAAGTCGAACAGACTTAATTGTTTTGGACCTATTTGAGGAGCTTTGAAATTATTACAGTTTAATTCATAGTGCTGTGTATTTAATTTCAACCGTCGGCATTGTAACTCAAAACGTTGCCGTATCATATCCGCATAGGCACCTTGACCACGTTGTCGTCGGCCGAATTCGCTGTCATTCATCTTACCGTTTCGGGTGTTTTGAATGGTATTCAAAACATGTTGTGCTTTAAGCGGATAATGATTGAAAAGCCAGTCGGAAAACAGCCCCAGGACTTCGTTAGGTAATCGGAGTAGTATATATTTAGCCGTACAACATCCTGCATTGGCTGATTGAGTGAGTATGGTTTCTATTTCAGAATCGTTTAATTGCGGTATCACCGGGGCTAGCATTACCGTTACGGGAATACCTGCTTCAGCTAAAGTATTTAGTGTTTTTAAGCGTCTGGCTGGGGAGGCTGCTCTGGGTTCCAGTTTTCTGGCAAGAGTTTTATCCAGGGTTGTGATAGATAAGGCAACTTGAACCAAATGCTGTTCGGTCATGGATTTCAATATATCGATATCTCGTTCAATTAACGCTGATTTAGTAACAATATAGACAGGGTGGCTGCAAGCTAACATTAATTCCAGAATATTGCGTGTTAATTCCTGTTGTTTCTCAATAGGCTGGTACGGGTCAGTATTGGTGCCTAAAGCTAGCGGTTGGCACTGATATTTCCGGTGCCCCAGCTCTTTTTTTAAGAGGTTGATCAAGTCCGGCTTGACTACCAGCCGGGATTCGAAATCCAAACCAGGAGAGAGACCCAGATACGCATGGCTTGGGCGAGCATAGCAATAAGGGCAGCCATGTTCGCAACCACGGTAAGGGTTGATTGAATGGTCAAAAGGTAAATCGGGTGATTGATTATAGGTGATGACACTGCGACTTGTGTCGGTAAGCAAAGTGGTTTTTAACGGTGCTATAGGTAATTCAATTTCTCCCCAGCCGTCATCGAATGCTTGGTGTTGCAATTCATTAAATCTGGAATCCTGATTATGGGTCGCGCCGCGGCCTTTATGAAGTTTAGTTTCTTGGCTCATGTTCGGAATTGGTCAGCAAGTTGACTTTATTATCTCCCTTATTAAGGTTTGTTCCAAATTGTCAATGGCATAAATAGGAGCATTTCGGGTAGCCTTTAGCTGTAGTAAATTTTGTGGGTTTGTGATTCTGTAGTCCAGATACCAAGACCTCTTTGTAATTCTTAACTCATACCAGTACCTATCTGGGTACCGGCATAAGCCCTTATGACGTGAGTTTGTGCTGGAATGTCCTGAATTGGTGAAACGAATTTAATTTGAAAAAAACCAGGTAAATTAATCTAAGTGTCCGTCATTATGGCATACAGATTGCCGGAATCCAGATGGCATAAGCGGCTAGTAATGGCTGCATCTTTGGGACCTAAATGGTGTGTAAGGTTTAATGAATTAACCATCAATATTCTAGGTGACAACTAATGCGGAGAATCGACCTAAGTAACCGTTATTTCGGCATGCTGTTAGCCGGAATCTATAATTAATCAGAAAATTGTTTAAAAACTGATTAGTAAATCCTTGTGTATAGCTTTTACCAATTTATTCAGTAGGAGTGTTTCCAGTGAAACTGATAGAATACCGGCTAAAAATATAGCAGAAGGGTTGTTTAAAACTATGGCTGAAACAAAAGTTGAGCGGCAGGTAGTGCTGGATACTGAAACCACCGGCTTAAACCCCGAGGAGGGGCATCGCATAATTGAAATCGGGTGTGTTGAATTAGTGAATCGCCGCTTAACGCGAAATCGATTCCATGTGTATTTGAATCCGGATCGAATTATCGACGAAGGAGCTATCGAGGTGCATGGTATCAGTAATGAATTTCTGGAGGATAAGCCACGTTTTCCGGATGTGATTGATGAGTTTTTGGATTTTGTATCGGATGCAGAATTGGTGATTCACAATGCACCATTTGATGTGGGGTTTTTAAACCACGAGTTAAAATTGGCCGACCCAAACAGAGGAGCATTGGAACAATATAGCCGTATACTAGATACTTTGGTTTATGCTCGAAAAAAGCATCCCGGGCAACGCAATAGCCTGGATGCATTATGTAAACGCTACGGAATTGATAATAGTCACCGGGAATTGCACGGCGCGTTATTGGATGCCGAGATTTTAGCGGATGTCTATTTACAGATGAGCGGTGGCCAGTATTCATTACTGGATGACGATCATGAACAATCGGGAGCATCGAAAAATAATGAAATTGTCAGGATCAGCAGTGATCGCCCCGCTTTACCAGTGATTGAATGTAATGAACAGGATTTGGCAGCCCACGAAAAAAGGTTGGCGGATATTGAAAAAGCTTCGGGCAATTGTTTATGGTTGCAATTAAATGAACAAGCTTGATGCTTATCCAACTTGGAACAATCGCTTAGATTAAAGTTAATACAATATAAAAAAACTAAATCAATGGAATTACTGGAAAACTTTGAAAAATTACCATTAAAGGATTTTACCGAAAAAGCCTATCTGGA
>SPJK01054912.1_pt1 | contig 16771 bp, 14 predicted proteins | sample 3741771 | NCBI WGS metagenome assembly SPJK01 (sample SAMN10925997, study PRJNA522277) | cold seep metagenome | isolation source: Elba SIP-enriched marine methane seep metagenome, extraction at timepoint T2 | place: Italy: coast of Elba, Mediterranean Sea
AAAAAGCTGAAAGCTGAACGCTGAGAACTGAAAGCTTCATTAGAATCAATTTATCCCTAAAAAAGACCTAACCCTCTCATGTCAATTCTAGTCAACAAAGAGACACGACTTATCTGCCAAGGCATTACCGGTAAGGCAGGAGAATTCCACAGCAAGAACTGCATTGAATATGGCACCAACTTGGTTGCAGGTGTAACGCCTGGCAAAGGTGGCCAAACGGTTCTCGAACGTCCTGTCTTTGATACCGTTGAGGAAGCAGTAAAAGAGCAGGGTGCCAATGCTTCGATGATCTTTGTTCCGCCTCCATTCACGGCTGATGCCATTCTTGAAGCAGCTGATGCGGGCATCGAAGTCATTTGTGCTATTACCGAAGGTGTGCCGGTTCTCGACATGGTCCGCGTTGAACGTGAGCTCAAAGCTCGTGTTGCGGCTGGCCAGAATGTTCGTTTGGTTGGCCCTAACTGCCCGGGCGTGATCACGCCCGAAGAATGCAAAATTGGCATTATGCCTGGTTACATTCACAAGAAGGGTCCCGTCGGCTTGATCAGCCGAAGTGGTACGTTGACCTATGAAGGGGTTTGGCAACTAACAAACCTAGGCCTAGGCCAGTCTACCTGTGTTGGTATTGGTGGTGACCCTGTTAACGGCACTTCATTCATTGACTGCTTGGAGTTATTCCAAGCCGACGGTGACACGGAAGCAATCCTCATGATGGGTGAAATTGGCGGTACTGCCGAGGAAGAAGCAGCTGCTTACATCAAAGCAAATGTCACCAAACCGGTTGCTGCGTTTATCGCTGGACGTACAGCCCCTCCAGGCAAACGGATGGGACACGCCGGCGCGATCATTTCGGGCGGTAAAGGAACCGCTGACGACAAGATTGCCGCTTTGCAAGACGCAGGCATCGAAATCGCGGAAAGCCCCGCGGACATGGGCACTGCTTTACAACGGGCTATGAAGGGCTGAGTTTTGAATCGGTGACCGATTACTCGTCGGTCACGCAGCCTTCCGAAGCGCTTTTGACATTCTTAATGTACTTGTAAAGCGTTCCACGTGTTGCTTTGTACTCAGGCGCTTTCCAAGCTTTACGACGTTTTTCAAATTCTTCGTCGCTAATGTCGACCGTGATCATATTCGCTTCGGCATCCAACGTGAGCTTATCACCGTTTTGAACCAAGGCGATTGGTCCACCAACTTGAGCTTCCGGCGTAACGTGTCCGACAATGAAGCCGTGCGAGCCACCGCTGAAGCGACCATCCGTTACTAGGGCAACATCTTTTCCCAGTCCCGCACCCATAATGGCGCTGGTTGGGGTAAGCATCTCAGGCATGCCTGGACCGCCTTGGGGCCCTTCGTAACGGATAATGACGACATCTCCCTTGTTGATTTTCTTCTCTTCAAGAGCGGTAAGCATCTCTTCTTCTGAGTCGAAGCAATTTGCCGTGCCGGTGAACTGCAAACCTTCTTTCCCAGTAATTTTTGCAACGGCTCCATCAGGGCAGAAGTTGCCGCGCATGATTCGAATGTGCCCCGTCGATTTAAGCGGATCGCTTACCGGGCGAACAACGTCTTGTCCTTCGCTCAAACCGGGGAGTTCAGCGAGATTCTCCGCTAGAGTCTTGCCGGTCACGGTCATGCAATCTCCTTCGATAAGGCCTTCTTCCAATAGCAATTTCAGAACTGCAGGCGTGCCCCCAACTCGGTGCAAGTCTTCTTGGACGTAACGCCCCGACGGTTTCAGGTCAGCAAGGAAAGGTACTCGGTCACTGACTCGTTGGAAATCATTGATGGAAAGATCAACATCAACGGCTCTCGCCATGGCAAGCAAGTGAAGTACGGCATTGGTTGAACCGCCAACCGCCATGATAAGAACCATTGCGTTTTCAAATGCCTGACGAGTCATAATGTCGCGCGGCTTGATGTCCTTTTCAAGAAGAAGCTTCATGGCTTGAGCGGCACGATGACATTCGTCAATCTTGTCCTGGTCTTCGGCAGGAATGCTACTGCTATAAGGGAGCGACATGCCCATCGCTTCAATCGCTGAGGCCATCGTGTTGGCGGTATACATCCCACCGCAGGCACCAGCACCCGGGCAACTTTTACGAACAATCTCTTGGCGTTCCTCTTCGGTAATCGTACCGGCTAGATACTCACCGTAGCACTGAAAAGCGGAAACGACATCTCGCTTCTCTTCCGAGCCACTTAGCTTGGTGAATCCGGGCTTGATCGTACCGCCATAGATCATAATCGCTGGGCGGTTTAGTCGGCCCATTGCCATAACGCAGCCGGGCATATTCTTGTCACAGCCGGGCAGGGCGATGAGGCCATCGTACCACTGTGCTTGCATGACGGTTTCAATCGAATCGGCAATGATATCTCGAGATTGCAGGCTATAGGACATCCCGCTGGTACCCATCGAGATACCGTCGGAGACGCCGATGGTATTAAACCGCATGCCCACTAAATCAGCCGCGGGCATTCCCTTTTTGACCTCTCCCGCCAAATCCATGAGGTGCATGTTGCACGGGTTTCCCTCATACCAGACACTTGCGATACCAACCTGAGGTTGCTTCATCTCGTCATCGGTCAGACCGGTGGCGTAAAGCATGGCTTGGCTGGCACCCTGAGATTTGGGCTGGGTAATTTGCTGGCTGTAGCGATTAAGTGGTGTGGTCATAGCAGAGTAGGAAGGATAGGGAGATTTCCACCATTTGAAGGTGAACTACTGGGCAGATCGCGTTACATTATGGGCTGAATCCTAGGCACGGCCACGTATTGTAGCCTGCCTTGCCCCCTTTGGGCGAGTCCCTTTGGACTTTACCGACCGGGTAGCTTAGAATCACAAGATTCCCCCTTCCACATTTTCCGCCTCTATCCGCTTTGCTACCGCATGACACCCAAGTTTCTCTATTTCGATCTTGGAAAAGTTCTCCTCGACTTTGACCATCCCAAGATGTGCCAACAGATTGCCGACCTGTTTGGAATCGCGGCGCCTGATCTAGAAAAGATCATTATGCCAACCTCCGGCACTCCTGCTGATCCACTCTGGAAATTTGAATGCGGGCTGATTCGTGAAGAAGTTTTCTTCGATTGGATGTGTGGCCAGCTCAAGAGCAAGGCATCATCGATTCCAAGCCACGACCAGCTTGCCGATGCAATGAGCAATATCTTCACGCCGATTGATAAAAACATCGACCTAGTGAAGTCTCTTCACAAAGCGGGATATCGACTGGGAATTCTTTCAAACACCAATTGTGTGCATTGGCGGTATGTCATGGATGGACGTTACCCTGAGCTCAACAATTACTTCGAACAATCTATCGGAAGTTTCCTGCACTTGAGTATGAAGCCTGAAAAGGCAATTTACCGTGCTGCCGCTAAGGCTGCGGATTTACCAATGGAAGATATTTTCTTTGTCGACGACAAAGAGAAAAATGTCGAAGGTGCCAAAGAATGTGGTTTCGATGCCGTTCTATACGAATCATATGACAAGTTGGTCGAAGACCTTAATAGCCGCGGCATCGAGTGCTAGCAACTAGTTCTCGCGTTGTTGGCTTGTTGGTACATCCGCTAAGATACGGCACCTGAATCAACTGATCTTCTGCCAAAAGGACGCACGGATGCGACTGGGCTCTCAGAAAAGACTGGGCATATTCCTCCCTAACTGGATTGGCGACGTCGTTATGGCGACGCCCACACTGGATTCTCTGCGTGAACTAGCCGGACCGGACGGACATGTGGTTGGCGTCATGCGTCCCTATGTCTCTGATGTCGTGGAAGGCTTGGGGTTGTTTGATAGGAATATTCTTTACAAGCCCAAAGCAAAAGACGCCCAGCTTCGCTCGGGTGCCGTGATACAAGCTTTACGTGAAGAAAAACTCGATGCCATTGTGTTACTGACTAACTCACTTCGCACTGGTTGGTTGGCTTGGCGAAGCGGAGCGACAGAACGTATTGGGTACAGTCGGGATGCTAGGCGATTGCTACTTACCACCAGGCTTACTGAACCGGTGAGATTCGGCAAACGCTCCCCACTGCCACAGATCGATTCCTATCTCAACCTTGCCTACGCTGCTGGTGGAGAGTGGCGAGCTCCTACTTTGAAACTCGACACTACCGATGAAGATCGTTATCGAGCCGACAAGGTTTGGGAAGAACTTGGATTGCCCGATGATGAAAAAACAATTGTTTTCAATACCGGTGGTGCTTACGGCGATGCCAAAAGCTGGCCAAAAGATAAATTTGCTGAGCTAGCCAAACGGATTGTTTCGGAAACGGATTACCATGTTTTGGTCAACTGTGGACCTGCCGAGCGTGAAACAGCACGAGAAATTGTTAACCTCTCTAATTCGACAAGAGTCGTCAGCTTAGCCGACTTTGAATCGCCCATTGGACTCTCAAAGGAAGTCATACGCCGTAGCCGACTTTTAGTTTCTACTGACAGTGGTCCGAGATTCTTTGGAATTGCTTTCGGAAAGCCAGTGATATCGATCTTTGGCCCGACGGATCCCTCGGTAACCCGCACTAATTATGACAAAGAGACGCAAGTCTCGCTGTCGCTTGATTGTCAGTACTGCTGGGAAAGATCTTGCCCTCAAGGACATCACAACTGTATGCAGCAGCTGGACGTTTCGCAGGTTTATGGCGCAATCCTGGCTGGCCTCGGTGACGAGCATGCCGATCCTTTGGCAATTATCGCCAGCGATCGTGTCGCTTGATTCTATGCCTGAGCAATGCAACCCTCACAATCGCTCCAATCCTTTCCCTACCTAGGAAAGGAATGTCAGCTATTACGTGCTGCCCTCAATGGGGCGAGCTACCTTTGTGCATCATTTCCATAGCACAAATTTAGCGTTTCTCGTAAGCGCGCGAGGTAGCAATGTTGTTTCAAAGCCTTGTTTCCGAAGTCCTCTATTACACGGCAATTATCTGCTGCGCCTACATCACAGGATGGTGGTACTTCAAAACAAAAAGAAACGATTTCATACAGTTAGTCAATGAAACAACATCCAACTCCATTTGTTTATTCGATAGCCAAATTCGATCCGTAGAATGCAATCAGCATTGGGCAGTCTTGATTGATAAACTTGGCTTGAGTAATTTCGAAAAGCAAAGTCATTTAAGAGAGTTCTTAAACTATCTGGCGGCCTACGATACTCACGGCGCCGCTCAATTGACCGAAGCAATTATCTCTGTCACAAGTGGCCAAGAGTCAGAAACATCTGCAAGCTACTCACTACCAATTGATAACAATGTATATGTCATTCAAGCGCGATTAACAAAATCTCGGTCTTTATCAGATCGATTCGCGCTATCAATGACGGACATCACTGAACAAGCTTTTCGAGAACAGAAATTACGCTCTGCCATACGTCAAAGCGAGACCATGTCTAAGGTACTCGAAGCGAACCAACAGTCGCTTGAATTGGCTGTTCAGGGTGGCAAGATTGGCCTCTGGCACTGGGATGTTGATACTGGCTATTTCGAACTAAGCCGCAGCTGGTACAAACTTCTTGGTCATCCAGAACTTGGTTACGATTGTGAAATAAATCAATTCTGCAAGCTCATTCATCCTGACGATGAATCACCATTTAAAGTCGATAGTTTCGATATTGAATCGGGCAAATTTAATTCTCAATTCCGTTTGAATAAACAAGATGGTACCGACATTTGGGTCGAATTGATTGGCAGTATCACTAGCCGATCAGATCATGGGCAACCTCAAAGTATTTCGGGAGTACTAGTTGATATACATGATCGCAAAGTGACTGATCTCCGTGACGCAGCCTATCGCAAAGTGATCGATGAATCGATTAACGAAATTTATTTAGTCGATGCTGAAACTTTCAAGTTCATTGAAGTGAATCGTGGTGCTTGCAAGAACCTAGGCTACGAAATGGCAGAACTAGCGGAGATGACACCCGGCGACATCTCTACGCGATCTATGGAGGATATTCAAGAAACAATCAGCGTGATTGTAAAAGGTGAAGCAGATCGTATTGAGTTTGAGACTTCCCATCGTCGTAAAGATGACAGTACTTATCCACTTTTCTTAACGGTTCAGAAAACAGAGTATCTTGGCAGAGAAGCGATGCTGGCCATCGGCATGGACATCAGTAAACGACATGAATTAGAGAAGCAACTCCGGCAAGCGCAAAAACTAGAATCGATTGGTCAATTGGCTGCAGGAGTTGCTCATGAGATCAACACTCCGCTTCAAAGTGTTAGCTGTAATATTGAGTTTCTAAGCCAAACCACCCACTCGATGCTTGAGGTACTTCATCTGGTTGACGAGAGAATCGAGCACGCTGTTTCACTTGATGATTTTTCTTCGGCTAAAGAAGATCTTCATGCAATGCTTGTCAAAAACAAAACGATGGCAAGATGTGATCAGATTCCAGAAGCCATTGACGAATCCTCTGAGGCATTGCGTCGGGTATTAGAAATCCTTAAAGCGATGAAAGAGTACTCACACCCTGGCGATGAATTCAACGGTAAACATTGCATTAATCAAGCAATCCGCACATCGGCTACGGTGACTAAGAACCGCTGGAAGAATGTAGGGAAACTTGACCTAGAGCTTGACGAAAGCTTACCAGAGGTTGCTTGCAATATCGGCACCATTAACCAGGTCATAGTCAACTTCATTGTCAACGCTGTCGATGCCATCGAAGAACGGTACCAAGACGATGCCTATAGCAACGGCAATTTAGTTGTTCGGAGCTACAAAGTTGGAGAAGAAGCGGCGATTGAAGTCAGCGATAATGGCTGCGGAATCCCCAAGCATATCGTCCGAAAGATATACGATCCCTTCTTCACCACAAAAGATGTCGGCAAGGGCACAGGGCAAGGACTTTCTTACTGCCACAATGCCATTGTTAACCAACATCAAGGATCACTAGATGTTGAGAGTGATGAAGGTGATGGAACGGTCTTTTTAATCAAATTGCCATTTGTTCACAAATCGCCAACCACTTGCTTGAGCTCTGAATCGGATTCAGAGCACACTACTGAAAATCAACTCAGCACTGTTTGAATAATTGAGAATAAGTATGTCAGGTAAAGTAGTCTTAGTTGATGATGATCCACTCTTGATCCGGAGCACCTCAAGGTTCTTAGCAGGATCATTTGATGTTGAAGCCTTCTCTTCTGGTAAGGAAGCGCTCGCTTGGCTTGAATCTGGCAATGAGTCGGATGTTATTTTGTCAGACCTTAACATGCCGGAGATGAATGGCATCGTCTTTTTAAGAAAAGCACATGACATTAACTCGGATGCCTCTTTCTACATGCTTTCTGGCAATCAAGACTCAAAGATGTGTAAACAGGCCGAAACGCACTTGAATGGAATTGTCGAGCGATTGATCAACAAACCATGCAATCCAACTGAATTGGTTAAGACTCTTGAAGATGGCATAAAAAAGAGCCGAGCAAAACGTTCCTTATCGGGAAAAGCGTAGCCAAAAAGTCGCGAGAATCATGACGACTTGGCTTAGACTGCCTAAAATAAGAGAATGCTCCAGCACCCTAGAATCAGCACCTGCTCGAAAAGAATTGTTTGCGTCGCAAGCCATCTCAGAGCAGCTTTCTTGATAGGTTGCGTTTATTGCCTCGGTATTTCCGATTTGTCGGCAGGTATTGTTGTAATTAACAATCGCTCTCAATTACCAATTCTTGTCGACCCAGAACCTAACGATCAGCTGCCAGCAATTGCCTTGGCACCAGGAAGTTCAAAAGCCTATTACTCGGACTTGAATAGTGTTTTTACTATCTCTTCTCAATTAGGCGCTTTTCAACAGCCGTTACAAACAAACTCGATTTACTACTTCAATGAGACAACAAACGGTTTAAGAAGAATTTCCTTATCGGAGAATGAGAATGGACCTCGCAAAAGAGAACTTGAGCAACCATCTAAGAAGTTGCTAACGATACGACTCGCTCTGTATGTTGATGAAGAAGAAGCGATGACCGATCGACAATGGAAGGTACGACTCTCTGAACGTGTTAAGTCGGCTAGTGAGGTACTTGAATCTCACATCGGCGTGAAACTAGCGGTAGAATCTTTCAATCGATGGCAATCCGACAACCAGCTCCATGGCCTTGATCCACTTTTAGCAGATTTTGAAAGAAAAGCAAAACCACCCGCGGGAACGATCGCTGTCGGCTTTTCTAGCCAGCTGCATATCCATCCGACTAGAAGAAGGAATATGGGGGGAACACGAGGTCCCTTGAGATCCCATCTAATTGTCAAAGAATGGGCTCCAAAAGTTTCGGAGGTAGAACGGACTGAAATTCTTCTACATGAACTTGGACATTTCTTAGGAGCTTCTCATAGCCCGGAACAGAGAAGTGTTATGAGACCCGTCTTGGCGAGCTCGACAACTCGGCTCAAATCACAACCAATTCAATTTGATCCGCTAAATACTTTTGCGATGGCAATCGTCAGTCAGGAATTGGCCACACGATCCATAAATCGTCTCGAACAAATCTCTCCCAAGAACCGCCAACGTCTGGCAGGCGTCTACAGAACGATTAGCGAACTTATGCCACAGGATCCGACTTCTCCACGCATGCTTCAGAGAGTTCAGCTAGAACCTGCAGCCTTAAAAAATCAACCTTTGGTTGGCGAAGGAATTTATGAGTTAGTTCAATCAACTCTTTCCGAGCTAAGCCGAGTGGCTATACGTAACCGAAAACTACCTTTCAAGGGAAGATCCGAGAATCGCCAGCTAGGGGATGATTTGACAAATCTCTACTTTCGGACCGCCGCTTCGCATGTTGAAAAAAGCAATTCTCGCCAAGACATAAAGTCCGAAGCTTTCGTTTATTCCCTTGCCCTGGCATTCGATCGGACTGATCGATTAAAGAAATTTGATTTCTTCAAGGAACTCGCTGAGAAGGCTGATCCTCTGCAAAAGCGACAACTTCGTACGAATGTCATCGGGCAGCCAAGCGCAAGGGGCAGAGAGGACACCTTATTGCACTTTATTGATTCCGCAGCATTGACACTTCATTCAAATGGAGAAAAGGCTAGGTTTCTCGGATTCACCAAAGAAGCCTTTGATGCGCAGCCTGGAGGCTCAGGATTTAGTTTTGCCGACATCGCCGCGAATGAGTCAGGAATCCGATTTGCTGAACGCCTCAAGAGTGGCGAGCTACCTTTGAGAACTTTGACTACCAGGTTCAAAACAGAACTTTTCGTTCCGTCGCTTGAAGGACTTCCTGAAGGACTAAGCGGGGCGGAATATCTCGAACAGTTCGGCGGCTTGGGTGATGATCGTAATAATGCCATGCTTGAAGAGATCAACAAACGGCTTGATCGATTACCACCATATCTACAACTGCAACTGAATCTTTAATAGTTACCTAATCGCGCATGCAAACACCCGTGTGCAAAGATCATGCGACACGGGTGTTGTCTGTCTTGTCTAGCGTCAATTAGCCTTGCTTAACGGCCAGGATCGCTTTGGAAAGGCGGCTCTTAGTTCTTGCTGCTTTGTTAGCGTGAATCAAACCTTTTGCTGCTGCTTTGTCCAACTTCTTGGTGGCAGCAACGTAGGTGCTTTCGCACTGTTCAACTTCACCAGCATCAATGGCCTTGCGGACCTTCTTAATAGCCGTACGAAGGGTACTTCGATCAGCACGGTTCTTCAAACGGCGTGCTTCGTTCTGGCGGAGTCGCTTTTTTGCGCTTTCTGAGTTTGGCATAACTGCTGCTATTTAGGGCTACGTGTTGTAACGGAATAGGGTTGTTGGTTCGAATCATTTTCGGCCCGGACGCACATAGAGCATGAGGTCCCGTGGCCGAGAATCACGTAGCATTACGGATTTTCGCGATTTTGTCTAGCCGGTCACTGACATCGCGGTAACTAAAATCGGCATCGGCAAGATTGGTAAGATGCGATTCGGCTCGGTCGAGATCTTTCATGCCCAAAGCCAAAACTCCGGCTCTGTAGGTCGATAATTTGCGTAAATCAGTCCATTCGGACTGATCACAGGCCTCGATCGAGGCTTCATAACTGCGTAAAGCCAGCATATGTTGGCCAATTTGCTGAAAGCATTCCCCTAGAAGCAAATTGACCTCAACCGTCCGTTTTGAATCATCTCGGGCAGCTTGGAACGGCTCAATTGCCTCTCGGAATTGGCCAATCCGCTTTAAACGTAGGCCATATTCGTATTTGAGGCGTAAATCACTCGGATTTCGAGCCGACCTGGCTTCAAAGACCTCCACTTCTACTTGATTGGCCTCTTTTACCGTTAAATCAGCATACTCTTCCGCTTCATCCGAAGGGTGCTTCTTAAGTCGGACACCCGCTTCAATCGCCCGGTTGCGCATCCGCTTTAGATAGACTTCTTCGAGCGTTTCTAGCAATTCAAGATTTTCACCACCAATCTTTAATGCTTTACGATATAGCCGTTCCGAATCAAGCAATTGGCCATGGCTAACATAAAATTCAGCAAGGCTGATATAAGGTTCTACCTGATCGGGATTATCATCGACCGCCTGCCGGAGTTGGTCTTCTTTTTGCCGGCGTGTAAGTTTTGCTTCGGGAGCAACCTCTTGTTCTGACGGTTCAGCATCTTCCGAACCATGCTCTTCAGCAGATTTTGCCAAAGCTGCAACACTGCCAGGTCGTTCTACTTGCACGTCTTTAGCATTGGCATCCAACAATGCCGGGTTATACCGACCGACATCAATCGTCTTTTCGACGCTAATACGCTTTATCGCTTTTGCTGCTTCTTCGTCGTTGGGCTTTAGCTTTTGAATGCGCAGCCAGCCATTGATCGCTTGATCGAAATCACCAACTCTCTCTAAAGCTAAAGCAGATTCTCGGTTTATTTCGTGGCTTGCTGGGTCAATATCATGAGCCCACTTCAAATAATAAAGCTGACAATCAAAGTAGCCATGCTCCCCACAGCCCTCAGCCATCTCTAATAGGGTCCCCGTATCAAACGGGCTCTTCTTAAGATGATTGCAAGCCATAGCAAAGGCTTCTTGCCAATCTCCTTTGCCGGCAGCTTTCGAGTAGCCGCTCTTTGCGCCGCCCAAAAAGCCTCCAAAGCTAGCCGATTTCTTAGGACCGTTCGGATGCATTTGGGCAAGGTTTGCACGAAAGTGCTGAAGGTAAACAAGCGAAGAAGGATCTTCCGATACGCACTGGGTGTACAAATCGTGGGCGTAATTGAAGTCGCCTTTTTCAAGCAATTTATTGGCGTGCGAAAAAGCTTGTTGCAATCGTTGAACTACAGCCGCCGGCAACGAAGCTCTTGCGGACTGAACCTTGGGCGAAGATTGCTTGGCCGGCTCTGCCGAGGAGTTATCAGAGTTTGACTCGATTGGCAGCGGTGGTGGAGAGTCTGGCGCCATACCTTAATTATCGCCGGTCGCACATCGCCCCGAGATGCACGTTCCGATTGCGGCCTCTGATTGAGTGGTTGTTCCGTGAAAAGTACTGTTTTGCCTCTCCCCATAGTTTAACTTGGCAATAACAATCATAACAGTATTTAGGTACACTTTGCTTGCAGGAAACAGTCAATCGTACGTCGAATAGTGCCCTCCTTACCGGATTAATCATCCCGATCAGGTTCCTCCAATCAGCCCTAGCACTTGTCTAATCAACCACCCAGTATAAATTCGCTCAAAACCAATGACCGTTCCGGTAAAGGCAAGGTTTATCTTGTGGGCGCTGGACCGGGTGATCCTGGCTTATTAACACTTCGTGGCCGTGACTGCCTAGCTGAAGCGAATATCGTTCTTTACGACTACTTGGCAAGCGATGCCCTGCTCAGATTTGCTAATCCATCCGCTGAGCGCATCTGTCTTGGTCGACATGGAAGTGGCAAACTTTGGACTCAAGCACAAATCTGTGATCGCATTGTTTCCGAAGCCCAACTTGGCCGAACCGTCATACGGCTTAAGGGGGGAGATCCAGGCATCTTTGGCCGTCTGGCTGAAGAAGTGGACGCCTGCCGCATAGCAGGAATTGCCTACGAAGTGGTCCCAGGTGTCACAACCGCCATGGCGGCGGGAGCTTATGCTGGGGTCACGTTAACCGATCGCGATCAGGCTTCGTGCGTTGCATTGGTTACTGGCCATGAGAAACCAGACAAACCGGATGAAGAACGACTTAACTTCGAGCAACTGGCAAACTTCCCAGGTACGCTCGTGATTTATATGGGTGTGACGAATGCCCCCCTCTGGAGCACACAACTAATCGAAGGGGGGCGATCACCTCAAACGCCGGTTACTTTAGTAAGGCGTTGCACCTGGCCTGATCAGACAACTGTCGATTGCACCTTAGCTGATCTACCGACTGTACTTGCCCCCAAAGCGATTCGACCTCCGTTGATAGCCATTGTTGGTGAAGTTGTTGCGGGCAGGAATGCGGCTGATTGGTTCGTTTCTCGACCACTCTTTGGCAAAACCGTTCTGATAACTCGCCCCCGAGATCAAACCAACGAAATGGCAAGTCAGTTCTCCGAGCTCGGTGCACGCGTGCTGATTCAACCAACGATTGAAATCTCACCGCCCGATAGTTTCGAGGAACTCGATGAAGCAATTGAAAGCATCTCGGAGAATCATTTCGTTGTCTTTAGCAGCCGCAATGGTGTGAGAAGCTTACTTGGCAGAATGAAAGAGCTTGGTAAGGATGCCCGTTGTTTTGGAAAAGCCAAAATAGCAGCCATTGGTTCAGCAACCGCTGAAGAATTGGCTGCATGGCAACTCAATGCTGACGTCATCCCTGATGAATACCGAGCCGAGTCGCTTGCCGAGTCGCTCTCTGATTCAGTAGCTGGCAAGAAAGTCTTGTTAATTCGTGCAAGCCGTGGCCGTGAAGTCTTGGCCGAGTCTTTAATCTCTTCAGGAGCCTTGGTCGAACAGGTCGTTGCTTACCAAAGTACCGATGTTAGTTCACTAGAACCTTATGTTGAAGAAGAACTTCGTGCAGGTAGAGTCGATTGGATCACGGCGACCAGTTCAGCCATCGCTCGGTCGACCGTCGAGTTAACGAAATCGGTTGGTATCGGCAACGCAAAATTTGCTGCGATTAGCCCTCTCACAGGTGGGGTTCTTCTCGATTTGGGCCATGAGCCGACTGCTACAGCAAAGGACTATACCTCCACGGGAGTAGTCGAGGCGATTCTGCAGTTCGAGTTAGGCAAGGCTTAAGGATTGGCGAATCCCGAACAACCGAAAAATTTTTTTCGGTGTTTTGTCGGCCTTGCTACCGAAACATGGATGTAGGTAAATACCGGTCATGCTGATGGTCGGTACCTCTGAGGCGACGGATTCCGCATCAGCCCACCTTCCCCGGTAATCATCTTTGCAAGCTTCCCCGCAAAGAGTTTGACAAAGTGGAATGTCAACACGATTGCCACATGCGTCAGCCCTGACGCGAAGTAAAAGGTTGTTATGCGATTCTCAAACTCCGATTTCTTATCGCCAGAAATGCGCGAACCATCCTTACCTTGCACGCGCAATCCAGAAAAACTGGATGAAGACATGCAGCGTGTTAGGCAACGCCTGCTTAATTACATCTATAAAAATCATACCGATCGTGAACAGCAGCGTCAGCGTGGAATGTCTCTCTCGATGGAATTGGTTAACGATTGATCCTAATGGATGGTAATAAATTGATCGCTCCGATTAATTGTTTAAAACACATCGTAACTGTCGCTTTGCTGCTTGTGCCCACATTCGTTTATGCAGCAAACGAGCATCCTGCTGTCTGTAGGATCATCGTTGACGAACAGATGGGCCATGCTTACGGAAGTGGTACCTTAATCGATGCTCGTAAAGATTACGGTCTTGTAATTACTAACTGGCACGTGGTACGTGATGCAAACGGTCTGATTACCGTCCGGTTTCCAAATGGATTCGAAAGCGAAGCAAAACCAGTTAAGCTCGACGAAACGTGGGATCTGGCCGCACTGGTAATTTGGCGACCCCCGACGGAGCCTGTCAGACTTGCAAGTACAGCCCCCAAGTCGGGTGACTTGTTGACAATCCATGGTTATGGCCAAGGTCGCTACCGACAAGCATGGGGGCGCTGCACTTCTTACTATGCTCCTGAGGTAGGTATGCCAAAGGAATTGGTAGAACTTGACGTTGAAGCAAGGCAAGGCGATTCAAGCGGACCAATCTTTAATTCACAAGGTGAACTTGCTGGCGTGTTATTCGGAGCAGGGCAGGGGACGACACTTGGTTCTTTCGGTGGTCGCGTTGATCAATTCCTTGCCACCCTTGGAGATGGGATTGGGAAAGGAACCGCTTCGAATCTGGTCATTGCTTCGCAACCTTCTTCGAAGGATATAAACGCTCAGATCCCTCCGAGCTCCAAGTATCTATCGCAAAATCAAAAAGAGCATGTGGCAATTGACCCCTTCTTGGCAGCCGATATTGCCGCTGCTCAAAAAAACAAACTGATCAATTCCAACCCACAGCTTACTAATTCTAATCCTAGCAGGCATCAACTACCGGGTTGGTCATCTGCTCCAATTGAAAAAGCTGAAACAAGAGAGCAACCATTGCAAGTTGCGGCTGTGCCACGCGCAACAAAACCTACCGCGGTTCATACCATTGATTCCACGAAAGCAGTAAAACCTGAGGTCCCCTTAGCACCACAAATTGTCAACCAGATTAAAACGCAAAAAATCGCTTCAGCAAAAGCGGAATCAGGCTCACAAATAAAAGGCATTGATCTGAAGCAAGAAGGACAAACCATCTTGGCTCTGTTCGGAATCATCGCCATTGTTGTCGGCGGATTAAGAGGTCTCACCAGCTAGTCGTTGAGCTTTTCTCGTAAAGCAGGTATCACGCTCTTCGGCACGAACTTGGCAAGCTCTTCATCACTTGCGAGTGGCGTGATCTGCTTGATCAAGCTACTACTGACGTGTGAAAACTCATCGCCGGCCATAAAGAAAACGGTCTCAATCTCAGGGTCCAATTTTCGGTTGGCCAGGATCATCGTAAACTCGGATTCCATATCCGTAACCGAGCGAACTCCACGAACGATCAATCGGGCATCCGAGTCGCGCACAAACCTGACGGCAAGCCCTTCAAACGGCGCGACAGTAACATGGTCGAAGCCTGCTTCCTGAATGGCATTCTCGATTAGCTTGACCCGTTCCTCAGTATCGAAGAGGGGCGTCTTATGAGCGTTAACACCTACGCCAACCACCAACTCCTCAGCAACCAATTTGCTGCGCTCGATGACATTTAAGTGGCCTAACGTGATGGGGTCAAAAGACCCGGTATAGACAGCTCTTCGGCTCATATCGTTTCGTGTTGGATAAGGTCCTGAAACACCTCTTCTAAGGAGGTAAGGCATGACTCTATTCTAACCACCGATGGTGATCTATGTCAGAGCGATCTTAAGCTACGGTTTTAAAACATCGATAGCTTGGTCTATCTCGTCGTAGGTATTATAAGCATGGGGGCTAAACCGGAGCCAACCAGCACGGCAGCGGGTAACGACACCCGCGTCTAATAGCTTCACGCGTGCCTGTTCAGAGGTAATCCCCACGGGTTCCGTAGAAACGATCCCCGAACGAGGATCATGTCCATTCGTTTCAACTTCGCGATGAGAAACAACGCGATAGTCAATTTCACTAAGCTTCTCACAAAGGTAATCAGTGATATCAAGGATAGACTCGGTAATGGTGCCAGTATCAAACGATTGCAATAGATCTAGACTGGAACCAAAGGCGTGCATGCCTGGCATGTTAGCAGAACCACCTTCAAACCTTGCAGCGGTTGGCAAGAAGTTCATGTCAATATTACTGAAGTCGTGATTATTAACCACGCTGTGCCATCCAACTCCGTGAGGTCGAAGCTCTTCTAGGTTTTCAAGTCGAATATAAGCCATCGCCGCTCCCTCGGGCCCGAGCATCCACTTATGTCCATCAGCCGCAAGAAAGTCGATGGGAGTCTCTTTAACATTAAGTGGAATAGCACCCAAGCCTTGGATAGCATCAACTAAAAAGAATGCTCGGGAAGAATGTTTACCACCAGCGCTGTGAACTATATCCGCAATGCGGTTAATATCTTGACGATAGCCGGTTGTAAAACCGACCCAACTAAGAGATACGAGTCGGGTCATTTCATCGCACGCTTCACGCAAACGATCTAAATCCACTTTGCCGTTGTTGGTCGAAACCAGACGAGTTTCAACTCCACGATCTTTAAGATTCAACCACGGGTAAACATTCGAAGGATACTCGTCGGCAAGTATCACCACGTTGTCACCTTGTTGCCAATAGATCCCTTCGGCAACCAAATTAATGCCTGCGGTAGTGCTCGGCATCAAAGCTATCTCATCTGGTGAAGCTTGAATTAACTTCGCTGCAGCACTTCGAGTTGCTTCGACCGTGCGTTCCCAACTTAGCCAATTAACATCCCCATGGCATGCTGCCTCCTTTGCCCAGGAAGTGATTGATGCTTCAGCGGGCGCTGACAAAGGTGCCACTGCAGCATGATCAAAATAGGCCCATTTTCTTGTGACTGGCATATTTTGTCTTAATCGATTCCTTGTCTTAAGCAGGGCAGACATGGAAACATTCTCACCAACTATTGATGAGTCAACGGGAAGGTTCATAGGATGGAAAGAATTGGGTGGGATGGACTGCTCAAGCTGCTTATCAGCCAGTAAAGCCCTAGAGGATAATTGGTGTGGGGATGAGCATGAAAGTTATGGAACGTTTTAGCGGTATAACACTAACTCATACAAGATGTATTTGGAAAATTCGGCATGTGAAACTTGTTTACTTGTAA
>SPJK01085741.1_pt1 | contig 16770 bp, 10 predicted proteins | sample 3741771 | NCBI WGS metagenome assembly SPJK01 (sample SAMN10925997, study PRJNA522277) | cold seep metagenome | isolation source: Elba SIP-enriched marine methane seep metagenome, extraction at timepoint T2 | place: Italy: coast of Elba, Mediterranean Sea
AAGATGGTTTTGGAGCGCTACCACAAGAAGCTGCAAAACGGGGATATCGACGGCGCTTATCAGCTTTATCAAGAGTATCAAAAGGCCGGTAAGCCCGACGATGAACAGCGCATTTGGTTTGGCGAACAACTAGCCGCCATGGCGCTCAACGCCCACAAACAGGGCGACAAACTCACCACCAAAGAGATCATGGCTAAGATTGAATTGGTAGCCCCACAGAATACGGAATACCGCAAACTCAAAGATAAGATGGCCATGCAGGAAGGTATCCTGGGCAAGATGATTTCCTTTTCTGGGATAGTTATCGCCATCGTGGTGCTTTTTGGCTTACTGGCCAAATGGCGGGCAAATTCCCGACTCAAAGTATCCAAATCTCCCTTTGACGACCTCGACGACGAGTTCTAGTCTGCCTCCTCTCATGCGAGTCTCCCTCCTCGCCCCCTTCTTGCTCAGTCTATTTCTGGGGCAACTATCCACGCCACCAGCCTGGGCTGGTCCCATCAAGCTTAAGAATACGATTAGCCCTTGGAATAAAGAACGAGCCCGTAGGCCGCACACGCGCTACATCATCTTGCACACCACCGAGGGCGCAGGTCGCGGTGCCTTAGCCAAACTACGCCGTGAGGGTGAGGCTCACTATTTGGTGCGCCGTAGCGGTTTGGTGCACCGAATCATCGATAAACACCGCATCGCTACCCATGCCGGGCGTTCGATGTGGAATGGGCACCAAAACCTAGATGAGCATGCCATTGGCATCGAGATAGTTGGCTACCACAACCGTCCTTTGCGCAGGCCCCAATATAACGCTCTGAAGGAGCTGATTCGCCAGCTGCAGGATATCTATCAAATCAGTGACGACCGGGTGCTTACCCACTCCATGGTGGCTTATGGCAACCCCAACCGTTGGCACCGCCACCGCCACCGCGGCCGCAAGCGCTGTGCGATGAACCTCGCCGCCGATAAGTTACGTAGGCAATTGGGTTTGACCCACCGCCCTAAGTTTGACCCCGATGTCAAAGCGGGCCGCTTGATAGTTGCCGATAAGAAGCTCTATCGCTTTCTCTTTGGCCGTTCCCAGCCTCTAAAGAAGGCGCTTCCGATAGTTAAAACTATCGAAAGCGTCGCGGCAGTAGACAAAGTCAACCGGGAGCTACAAGTGATTAGTCGCGGCCTATCTCCCTGGGATATTGCCCGTGAGGACTATAATAGTCCTTCCGTAGAATATCTCTTTCCTGGAGGCAGCAAGAAGCGCGGCGACCAGATTAAGAATTGGGGCCGGGTTCCCAAAGGGACCAAAGTTCGCTGGATAGCTACCAAAGAAGAGGCAAGACCTAAGAAGGAACGCAAAGTTCGGGGTGGCATCGAGGACTTCCGGGTTATTGGCAAGCATGGAAGCAGCGTCCGGGAGTTGGCCGGGGTAGAGTACGACAAAAAGTCCACCATCTATTTCTTTCCTGATGGTTTGATTCGTACTGGCGCCGAACTCAAAAAGAGCAAACAGTTTGGTTTTCTGCTCAAAAAGCCACCCAAGGGCACCAAGGTTTTGGTGGGTTATCTTTGGGGAGGATACGTCACCGGCAAAAGGCCCCCTTCGGTGATCTGCGGCTCCCGGTGGAACTATCCGTCAACTTTCTACCGGCTTCCTGGTGGAAAAATAGTTCGCGGAGACCGAGTTCGATCGACTTCGATCCCCCGAAAGACCCTAGTTTTCTTCCGCGCATAGGCCAAAAGACGGACTTTTTAGATGTAACCTACAAAAGTCCCACCTAAAGGTAGGCCTGCTTGCTAATAGAGAGCTGTGAGACGGCGAATAGCATCATGGCTAGCCGGAGGGCTCTGCTTGGTGAGTAGCGCAGCCCTAGCCCAGGGAGCGTTCGACGCCCAGGGCAAGCTGGTTTGGCCTCCCCCCGGTACGCAGAGCATCGTAACCCAGAGTTTCGACGGCAATGCCCGTAGCAACAAGCAAGGCATCGCCTTCCTCAACCAGCAGTTTCGGAGAACTGGCGGTGGAAGTCCGCACACGCAGTTTCAGGACGTCCCCCAGCAGGGAAGCCTGCATGGGACGCCGGCCCTGCGCATGGGCAATGATGTCGCACATACTATCTTAACTATCTCGCAAATCCCCGAAGCCGAGTTAGTTCGACAGCGCATCCGAGCCAGCTTTTGGTATCGCGCCCGCGGAAGTGCTGCAGTGGCAGAGATGATCTATTCTGCCTCTAGCGCCTTAGATACCCCCGAGCGCGCATTTGGTGGCGCCCGCTTTTCGGTGAAGTTCTATCCCACGGGGCGAGCCACCGATGATGGCTGGGTAGAACTATCTACCGGCCCCGTCGATGCATTCTTGCAGAACGGCCGCAATCCCAATTTTAAGTTCAAACCGAGATTGGTGCGTATCTCCAAAGCGGCCGCCTTGGATACTCTGGTGGGAGGCCCCCGCCCGCCCTCTAATTCTGCAGTGTGGATAGATGCTTTTATGATCGAAAGCGTCGGAGCTCAGGCTGTCAGTCCCAATAGTTGTACCCTGATGAACCAAAACTCCGTTTGCGGGGTTGAGGGAGCGTGCTTTGGAGGAAGCTGTGTTGATGCTGCGCCTATTTTGGGCAATGTTCCTGAGACTCAACGCATTCACGAAGAGTATCTGGCCCGGCAGGCTTTCCGCCTCAAGAACTTTGCCGGCGGCCGCGTTCCCCAGCAAAGGGCTCAGAACCTACGTCAGGGGCTGCTATCCGTTCCCAAGGAGAACTTGGAGAACTATTGGCGTAACTATAACCGCGCCCATGACAACCTTGCCGATGGACACCTAAGCACCCCCCTCACCCGCTTTTCTCAGCGTCTTCCTGCGCCAGCCTGCCTCTATTTGGCCACTCCAGATAGTTCCAGCACTCAAGCCGGTGTTTTGCCCATGGTGGTGAAGACCGGATACTTCTCTGGACAATTGCGGCCCGGAGATATCGTTGAACGCATCGACAATGTTCTGCCCGAGGCTTGGATTAACCGAGCTGGGGCTTACTTGAGCTACTCCGGTGATCAGATTGGTCGCTACTTCATTCTCACTGCTGAACTATTGGCAGTGGCGGTCCAAACTAACGCAACCCTGCGTATGAGCCGCTGTCGGCAACCTAATGATGATGGTAGTTGTGCCTCGGAGAACCGAGAGTTTTTCAACTTTCGCCCCGGCGCCCTCGACGACACTTATGTTATGCAGGGTAGCCAACCCGCTTGGTGGCAGAACCCTCGGGTGACTTGTGACTTCCGAATTACTCGTCTAGGTCCCGATAACCCCAGCGATCTGGGAGACGAAGTAGAGTTTGCCGACGAAGCAGACAGTATCCGCAGAATACAGATCTCAGGTGTTTCCGGCCAAGGAGGCTGGGCTTCTAGAGTGCGCCGGGCCACTCGGGACATCGGCAACCGGGTCTTGCTCGACCAAAGAACGGGTTTCGGCGGGACCTTCACCGGCGTAGAGATGTTGCTCGGCCCCTTCTTGAGCGCCAGTGAGCGCCCCATGGTGGAGCTGGTGCCCCAGATGAACCCAGAATACACCGCTCAAGATAGATCAACGCTGCAACAATGCTCCCAAAATGCCGGCGAGGTCTGTGGTGGATTCTTTCAGCTCGATCTGATCAACGGCAACCCCGTGCGCCGAGTGCCTAATGCGCGAGTGGCGATTGTGAATGGGCGAGATGTTTCTGGAAATGACTATCTGCCCTTTAGCCTCAAGGCCCGAGAAGGCGGCTTCACCCGCATCTTTGGGCCGGTGCCTACCTACGGAGCCTTTGGTCCCATCTTAACTTTGCCGCGCATCGCCGGAGAGATCATTGGCGGTAGTGTCCAATACCACGATACTATCTTTAGACGAGATAGAATGGACCCCAACCTAACCTTCCACACCGGCCGCGGAGTACCGCCCGATGTCTCTCTCTATCAAAAGCAGAGCGATCTCTATCGGGGCCGAGACACCTTGCTTGAAGCCGCGCGTGCCTGGTTGCGGGGTGATGAATAATGAAATATCTCCAGATAGTTCTTCCGGCCTTTTTGGCTCTAACTTCGGCCTGCAACAGCAGAGCCACCACCACCTTGCTGGGGCCCGCCAAGATATCTGCTTTGGACGCCGGAATACCCAAACCTAGTTTTGACGCCATGGTGCCCGGCCCTATGGATGCTATGGTTATAGTTCCTCCAGATTCGGGCATTCATCCCGATGCTGCGGTTCCAGTAGACACCGGGGTCGTCTTTCCCGATGCAGGAACTCCTCCGGTGCGGCAGATGGTCAACTATCAACTCACCGGTTCGCCCGGACCAGAGAACTATGTCAATAACCCACCACTGGACTTAGTTGCAGCGGTGGCCCCCATCGCTACCCGGGGAGACCTGACACATTGGATGCCGGCGAGAACGCCCACTATGTTACCAGCGGTACGTTCTGGCCGCTCCAACCAGATTCTCATCAGCGCCCACTCCCCCCAGGGTAACAGTTCTGCATCTATCTGGGTTGGTGTTCCGGAAAACAGTAACCTAACCCTTCCCGACGTGATGTTGATCGGAGTGAACAGAGCGGGCCTCGACCAAGTGCCTTTACAGCCTACCGAAGGTTTCCCAACTATCCTCGATGGTATTCAATGGCAGCAGTTCACCGCCATGTCTCGACTCGATTTCCGGGGGCAGATCTATTTCTACATCGAAAACTCGCGCAATCCTGTCTTCTATCTCAATGGCCCCGAGCTGAGGCTCTTACCTGCCACAGCTCAACTAAGAGATGCCAAGCTGATCAGGGCGCGTCCGCTACTGGGTGCACAAGCACAAAGGGCCCAGAGCTTGATTGGAAGATATAACCGCAAGCTAAGGGAAAAGCTTGAGGCTCCTAAACTATCCCTCCCTAAAACCCCCTCGCCCAAGCAGCACTAGACAACCTGTGCCACATGCTGGGTCAGTGTGCGCCCGAAGAGTATCAGTCCACAGGGGGCTTGCCTGGCCTACAGCGTGCATGTACCCCGCAAAGTATGACTTTCTCTACTTGGGCCCCTCGGGGTGCTTGGCTTTTCGCCTGTCTATTGAGCGCTTGCGGAAGCAGTACTTTACTGCGGGTGGACGACGCCACCCTTCAAGGTAGCTCAGAAGCCACCATGATGGAGCTGAGCAAGAAGGAACACGCCTTCCTAAGAGCTCAGGAGGACGAAGAGAAGGCGCTGCTAGCCCTGCGTAATGCTCGCCTGGATCTGGAGAAGGACCACAAGCGTCTGCAGCAGCTGGAGCTTGAGCGTAGTGTCAATGAGCAGCTTTTTGAGTTTGCTCAAGAACAACAGCTCGGTGACGCCGCCCGGGTTTTCCAAACAGAAGTGGGTCGCCTCAACCTGCATATCGAGGCCGCCGAAAAAAGTATTGAGCTGAGAGAGGCCACTTTGGAGTACGCCGAGATCAACCACCGGCTGCACCAGTCCAAGACCAAGGTTGCCGACGCAGAGTGGGAAGCCTCCAAAGCAGAGATCGTAGTCAAAGCTGGTAACACCGCCCCCGGCGCGGTGAGCCTCGCTACCTTCCGCGCTCAGGCTGCCGACCTGATGGCCAATAGTTCGGAGCTAGAGAGCGACTCTGCCGACGCATGGCGCGATGTGGAAGAGACCAAGCAGGCTTTTGACGTCGCCCAGTCAAAGACCACCAACGAAAGCCGCGAAGGCCGTCTTTTGCGCCGTACCGAATCCGACAAAGCTAAGTTAGAAGGCCAGTTGGATGTTCTCTCTCGCCGTGTGAAAGATCTGGAGCGAGAAAATGCCCGCCTGAATACTATGGGGGCACAAACTTCAACTGTAGGTCTATAGATAGATGCGGGCTTACAAACTATCTCTCGCCTTGGCGATGATCACCACTAGTGTGGGTGCAGCTGCTATTGCTGATGCTGCCCCCACGCGACGGCTTTCGGTCACCAGTAACCCTCCTGGGGCCACGCTCTATTTGGACGACATCAAAAGCGCCCCTTTGGGAGTTACTCCTCTAAGAAGAGTGCGTGTTCCCTATGGCTTTCATAACTTTATCTTCGTCAAAGAGGGTTATCGTACCGAAACCGTCGGAGTAGAAATCGGTCGCCGCAGCCGAAGGGTCAAGGCCGAACTCCTGCAACTGGCTCGCTTGCAGGCCACCGCAGGGCATCGTCAAGCTGACGGAGCCATGCTGGTGATAGATGGCTCCGAGGTGGGACGACTGCCTTACAACGCCTATATTACTCCCGGACGACATCAGCTGCAGGTCAGCAAAGAGGGTTATGAAACCTTCGAGCAGTGGTTTAATCTATCGGCAGGTCAGGTACTTTCTTTACCCGTTTTACTTAGTAAAAAGGCCGAAGTCACCGCAACCCTCTTTGTGACCTCAGATATTTCTCAAGCCACGGTGAAGATAGATGGTGAGATTCGCGGACGAACCCCGGTAAGTATTGAAGTACGCCCTGGCCCCATGTTAGTAGAAGTCTCTGCGCAGGGGCTGCCTACCTGGCGTAAGAAGATCACTGTTAAGCCTCAAGAGAAGTCTATCTTAGAAGCGCAGCTCCAGCCAGATTCGGGCCCTACAGGTAAGTTGCTAGTGCTCTCTAGCGTGCCCGGCACAGTAGTCTCTATCGACGGCACCAAAACCGGTACTGCACCAGTAACTATCGAGCAGCTATCCATAGGTTCTCACCTGGTAGAAGCCACCGCCGCCGGCTACGAAGCCGCCCAAGCAGTGGTGGAAGTAGCCGCTAGCAAGCAGTCGGTGATCAAGCTCGAGCTGAAACCGATGGTGGAAGCTTTTGGACAGATGTCTATTCGCGCCACGGTCCCCGGAGCAATGGTTTTTGTGGATGGAGGACAGCAAGGTCCAGCCCCCGTAGAACTATCTGGAGTCCGCCTAGGGCCTCATTCGGTGGTGGTACGTGCGGAGGGGCATGAAGACTTCAAAACTATCTGCGAGGTAAAAAGAAATCAGGTTTGTAACGTAGTTGCTTCCTTGAAAGGCATCGTGCGGATTTCCGTTTCGAGCACTACTCCCTTGGCGAGCTTAACTATCGATAGCGAAACCTTAGGCCCGCTGCCTTATGAAGGAGAAATCACCGTCGGAGCCCATCTATTTAAGGTTTCGGCGCCCGGTTACCATACTTACGAGCAGTCGATTAATATCAAGGCATCCACCGAGATGCGTTCTTTGCAAATGGACTTGGAATCGGCAGGTCTGAGTGACCAAGAAGTCCAAGAACAGGCGGAAGCCAAAAAAGAAAAGGCTTTGACCCGAGCCCAAGGCGCCACCAGTTACACCGGTTTGCCCGTGGCTAAGGGCAATAACAGCATGGATATCTCGGTAAGTATGCCCTACATCCTCGACGTTCGCGGCACGGTTGGAATTATCGATGATTTGGCCGTAGGCATTGGACTCAAGATACTTGAGCGAAACCGCTCTTTCGCTGCCTCAGAACTCAGCGTAAAAGGTCACACCGGCTTTCGTCCGGTAGATGCCTTTTCTTTAGGTGTTCAGCTGGAAGGGTCGGCAGGAACTAACTTCGATACTATCAACACCGTCTCAGGTTCCTTGGTTGGTTTAGCGACTTTACACTTTTCTAACCGTGGTGCTTTCACTCTCTCGGTCATCGGCGAAGTATTGCATGATACTTGGGGCACCGACCCAACTATCAGTGTAACCGAAACTGAGCAAAGTCTCGCTCGTTTGCGGGCTGGTGCGACGGTAAACTATTGGACCAGCGATAGTACTGCTTTATTTGGCGGCTTAGAATACCGCCTCGCCGGTGATGACCGGGCTCTATTAAAAGAAAACTATTTTGGAGCCGTCGATACCGACCCGCGTCTTTATGCCCGGGTGGGTATTACTTTGAACTTCTAAAACCCCCTCGAAAGACTCTGCCCCATGGACAAACTGCAAAACTATAGTACCAAAGCCATCGAACTATTGATGGAATACTCTCCCAAGGTCGCTTTGGCCCTGGTGACCTTGATTATCGGTCTGCTCATTATCAAGGGATTCTGTCGCTTCTTGGCCTCCTTCATGGAAGCCCGCAAAGTGGACCCCACTCTGCGGCCCTTCATCGTAAGTATCGTTAACTGGTCTTCCAAAACGCTGCTTTTCATCAGTGCCGCTTCGATGGTGGGTATCGCTACGACTTCTTTTGTAGCTGTTCTCGGTGCAGCTGGTTTGGCCGTTGGCTTAGCGCTGCAAGGAAGTCTTTCTAACTTCGCCGGCGGTGTTTTGATCTTACTTTTCCGTCCCTACAACGTAGGCGACCTCATCGAGTCTCAAGGGATACTTGGGGTAGTCAAAGAGATTCAGATCTTCACTACCACCTTGGTTCAGCCCGACAACAAGAGAGCCATTATTCCCAATGGCGTGCTCTCCAATGGTTCGATCATCAACTATAGCGCTGAGGGACAGATTCGCGTCGACCTGGTGGTTGGCATTGCTTATGAGGCAGATATCGACCAGGCTAAGAAGTTACTTGTGGAGATGATGCAAAACCATCCCCACGTGATGCAGAACCCCGCACCTTCGGTAAATGTATTAGATCTGGGCGATTCTTCCGTGAACCTAGCCGTTCGGCCCTTCTGCGACCCCAACTATTACTGGGATGTCTATTTTGGTGTGACTGAACAGTCCAAGAAAGTGCTCGACCAGGCGAATATCTCCATCCCCTTTCCACAGCGGGATGTGCACCTCTACCAGCACCAGGCTTAGACTTCGAAAGGTTTGAGTGAACGCAAACCAGAGAAGACATAAAGATCATCCCCCTCTTCGTTCACGTCCCGCTGACAAAAACCCTCATCTCGCATCTGGTTCAACCGGCGGCGCGCTTCCTTAAGCTCTAAGCCGGTGGCCAAAGCGCAGGACGCCACTGTGAGCATGCCCTGGTTCTTCTGGGCTGCTTGGAGAATCTGCTGCTCTTTGGAAGGAGGAGGAAGGGCGCGATGCTTGGTGCCCGGAGGAAGCCCTCGGGAAAGGTTGAGGTTGGTATCCTCTACCATCCGCGAGAGTGTGAAGAGGTCGACGACGGTGCCGATTCCGAAAAGCCCCCAGGTCAAAAACCAAAGAATACCAGTCCCATAGCGCCCTAGATAGAAGCGGTGCAGACCAGCGGCTGGAGTGACCAAGCCAACCAGGGCCAGAGCGTAGGCAGGGAGCTTTTCCTTCATGCCCTTAGAATATAGTCCCCGCACCACCTCCGGAAAGGTACCACCCTATTTTTTACAGCGGTGCCAAGGGTAGGCGAATGATGAAACTAGTGCCTTCCCCGAGCACGCTCTCGAAGTCGAGTTCACCACCGTGGGCGCGAATGATGTTGCGAGATATATCTAAGCCTAGGCCCAAACCCTTATCACCCTTAGTGCTAAAAAAGGGTTCAAAGATAGATTGTCGGTTTTCTTCGCTAATCCCTTGACCATTATCTTTTACTAGTACCTGGGCCCATTCTTCTTGGATAGATACGCTCAGTTCTATCTTTCCACGACGAGACTCAGGCACTGCATCGGCAGCGTTGCGTAATAGATTGATCAAGACTTGGCGGAAACGGCCCACATCTATCTGTACCTCGGGCTCGTCCTGGACATCTATCTGGACTTTACACTTTCGCACCACCGCGTCGCACTGCATGAAGCGCACTACGGCCCCAACAACTTCGGCTAGATCCTCGTCGGTAGGTTCATGGCTACTTTGGGCCCCACGGGCGAAGTCTTTGACCTCGTTGACCAAACTCAAAATATGGTGCTGAGCCTCGAGCATGAGTTCGGCAGAGGTTTGTATCTCTTTGTCGTCGGGATACTTACGGGCGATCATATTCGCCAGCATAAAGGGACTGAGATGGTTCTTAACTTCGTGGGTAATGCCTGAAGCCAAGCGTCCGATCGCTGCCATCTGCTCCGACTTCACCAATAATTCCTGAGCAGCCAGCAGCCTTTGTTGGGCAGCTTCTAGCTCCAAGATAGTTTGTTCGCGCTTCTTGAGCAGTTGGAGGTTTTCTAAAGTCACCCCCATAGTGGAAGAAATGATAGTTAATAGATCGAGGTCATTCTCAGTGAAGCCCACCTGCAAATGACTACTCTCTACCACCAAAAGCCCCATCACGGTTTGGTGGTGAAGTATCGGCACTGCCATCAAAGAGCGGGTTTCATTCAAAAAGAGAGACTCTGAAGAACTGAGGCGATCGTCTGCGGAAGCGTCGGAGCAAAGGACACTGGAGCGCCCCTTGAGCACGTGATCGGTAACGGTCTGGCTTAGTCCTTGGCCTTGCGCGCCCAAGGGCCGCACCACTTGGACTTCTGGCGCCTGACCGTCTACCACCAATGCCACATAGCCGCGCGAGCCCTGGGTGACTTTTAGGACCAGCTCCAGCACCGTACCAAGCATCTGTAAGGGGTCGGTCTCGGCCTGCATGGCCTGAGAAACTTGGTGGAGGACAGCGAAGTTGCGGGTTTTGGCTAGCAAACCCTCTAGCTGAGCCACGGAGGCGTCAAGCAAAGTATTATCGCTCAGACCTAAGGCGGCATAATAGTCCTCCCTCATCATGCTGCCCAAGCTGGGCGGCAATACTTGGCTGACCGGCTTAATGAGTTCGGGCTGATCGAGGGTTTTGGAACTATCGGTCTGGGGATCTATCTCACAGATTTGAAAACGAGTTCGACCGAGAACTAATAAGTCACCATGCTTGAGGGCTGATTGCTTAGTTCGCACCCCATTGAGGATAGTTCCATTGGGGCTGCCCTGGTCGACTACCGTGGGTTGCCCCTGAAGCAGTTCAAAGCGGGCATGGCGGCGACTCATGCGCCGGTCGGCTACCCGCACATCGCAGTCTTCTGCGCGCCCAACCACCAAAGGCGCATCTATGGTGAAACTCTCTGCTGCCTCGCCCTCTCGCAACAGTTGCAAACTATATTTGGCCTGGCTCATGGAACTATCTCGCCGGAGGTGAGTAGAGACCTCCGCTTCCTCCTGAGATCACCAAAAGTTTGCGCCCCGTCCACACCACGCCGGTGCCAAAAAGGTCAGCGGGAGCTCGCACCGAAGTAATCGGCCGCCATCTATCCTCGACCGGGTCATAGCTGGCACTGCCCACGCCTTCGCCACCACCATAGAGCATCATCTCGGTGCCGGTCCATACCGCACCATGAGCGGCTTTGGGTACGGGTGCACCTTCGATGGCTATCACCTGCCAACTATCATTGACGGGGTTGTAGCGGGCGCCATCGGCCAAAGTATTGCCATCAATATTACGGCCACCCCAAATAACCATCTCTTGACCGGTCCACACCGCTGTAGCTTCGACCCGGCCTTCCATAGGGGCTTGAGCCGTAGGCCGCCATCTATTGGTGGAAGAGGTGTAGATTTGCCCGATGATGGGCATCTCTTGTCCCTCTTCCCCGTTGCGAATACCACCCCAAATAACCATCTCTTGACCGGTCCATACTGCCAACTGCTGAGATCTGGGCGCAGCTAAAGTAGCGGTTGCGGTCCAAAGGCCATCGATAGGCCGGTAGCGCCAACCATCCCGACGATAGTTCTCGCCGGAAAAACCACCAAATATAATCATTTCCTGACCGGTCCAGACCGCCGAATGATAACTACGCCCGGTTTGGTCCATTCCTGGCCGGCTGAGTGGCCGCCAACTATCTTGAAGTGGGTCATAGCGACCACCACTAGCGAAGTTATCGGTGCCATCACTACCGCCCCAAATGATCATCTCTTCGCCGGTCCACAGCGCTGTATGTCCAAAGCGAGGCTCAGGTGCATTGAGGCTGCCCAGCATGCTCCAACTATCTTGGGAATACCGATATCGGTAGCCAGTATTGACCGGACTATCTCCCGAACTTCCGCCAAAGAAATATGCGCCGGTAGCGGTACCGATGACCGTGGGCGCCTCCGGTAAAGGTGCGGGGGGTATCAAAGGCTGCCAGTGAGAGGTACAAACGCTGGTGGTGGCAGTCTTAGTTTTACAGCGAAAACCCTCTTCTATCTGACAGTCTGCCGTACAGCCATCTTCGCCAAGGTTATTATTGTCGTCGCAGGCTTCGGCCCCCAAGAGCCGACCGTCGCCGCAAACGGCAAAGCAGCGAGAAGGGGTCCCTTCGCAAGTAAAGCCCACCTCGACCATGCACATTGCGCTACAACCATCTCCATTGTTAGGATTAGTATCGTCGCAGGCTTCAGAACCTTCTATTCTGCCGTCACCACAAAGAAAACACATGCTGGGAGAGCCACCGTCACAAGTATATCCCGGCTCCACCTGACACTGGTGATCACAACCATCGCCGGGAACTATCGCCCGGTCGTCGCAGGCTTCCATTCCGGCTAAGACACCGTCGCCGCAAACGGTGACACACATGGAGACTCCGTCCCGAGAACACTGCCAGCCCGGCTCTTGTTGACAGTTAGCCGAACAACCGTCTCCAGAACGGGTATTGCGGTCATCGCAACTCTCAGAGCCAATAGTCGTACCGTCGCCGCAAATGGGCACACAGAAACTAGGTTGGCCGCGATCGCAGACCCAACCATCTTCGGCTTTACAAGTGGGACTACAACCATCTGCGGGAAGCCCGTTGGCGTCGTCACAACCTTCGTTGGCCACCCGCTGACCATCGCCGCAAATAGGTGTGCAGCGAGACTTATTGTCGCCCTCTTCTTTACAGACGAAATAGGGCTCTAGGCGGCATGCGCCATTACAACCATCGCGATTGAAACGGTTACCGTCGTCGCACTGCTCACTGGCCTCTTTGATACCATTGCCGCAGTCAAAGAGAATGTTGTCGGGTAAAGGGTCGGTGCAGCCGGCAACGAAGACTACCGCGGCCAAAGCTGAGATTCGAAGAGCATTCATGGGGAAGCTCCCGCCTGGGCAGCGCCCTGATAGGCTTCAGGTTCAGGTGCGCTGGGCGGCTCATCCAACCATTGCCAAAAAGCCCACACCGCCAAGGCGGAGGCTACGCCAATGGCCGACAGACCAATAGTTTGCGAGAGTTCACGCTCGTCTTCAAACTTACGCACGTCGGCCTGGGCTCGGTCTAGAGCTGCGGCATCAGTAGCGCCCATGATATCCTCGATAGCCGAGTCTCGAGAGGCCGCTGCCTGGTGCGCATTGTTCATGCGGTCGGCCGCAAAGACGCCCACGCCTAGGCCGACCCCCAAAGTCACCCATTTAGCCCAAGGCGCGGTGTACATCTTCACCTCTTCTTCCTCGGGCTCCTCAGTGAGTTGTGCGGTCGGTTCGGATTTGAGTTTGGGCAAATCTGTCACCGCAGTGACAGCCGGAGCCTCTTTTTCTGCTTTTCGGAGAGCAACGCTTTCTTTCCACCACTTAGGACGGTTGGCAGCAAAACGCAGCAGTGCGTCAAACTTGGGGGCTTTTTGCACGGGCTGGTCTTGGCTTTTTAGAGCGCCAAGAACTCCTGCATCTCCAGGCGGGGAAAAGAGCGCGTCGTGTAAAAAGAGACGGCCTCTACGCGCGGCCCAAGTGTCTAAAAGAGCCAAATAGACAATGCCTACTCGGCGATGGTGAGCAGCTTCTTCAAAAGCCTTGCGAGCCTGTTTTACCCGGCGGTTGCGACTATTCGAAGCAAGCTGCAACTTAGGACCACCGGAGTAAGAAATCAGGTCCACCTCCAGCTCATCAGCCACCTTGGCTATCCGGCGCACTGAAGAAATGGCGGCGGGCAAGGACGTTCCTTCTAAAGCGGTCAGTACCCAATCAGCTCCGCCTCGGGCGGCTTGATCAATATTCTGCTCGGTGACTAGGTCTTCACCAATAAAAGGTGCCACTGCCAAGGCATCAATAGATGCGGCGGCGTTTTGATACTTGAGCAATAGTTTAGTCACCGCTGGCGTGCGAAATTGACTGGACATCACCCGCACCAAGCCAGCAGTTCCGCCCCAAGCTTTTTCAAAGGCGGAAAAGAGCTGCACCGTCCGCTGCGATTGATACATCAGCCGAGCCACCGTGGGGTCGCCATCGAGGCGTTTGCGCAAACCCTCTTGCTCGGCATAACTAATTGCAGGACGACTAGTGTCGCCGCCCCAAAGTTCGGAACTATATTCTAGGTAGAGCCTAGATTCGGGTCGCAGGCGTTCTTTAGCCAACTCAGCGAAGCCTCGAGCATAGTTTTCATCAGCAAGGTGGGGCAAACAAATCCAAGCATCCGCGCTAAGCTGACTGGCTAAGTCGAGCATGTATTCCAATGCCACCCCATTAGGCCCACCTTGAAAAGCATAGTTCGGGAGAGTACGACGATTCCAAGTTCCCTGCGGGCGAGCATCCATCCGGCCCCAGTCTTTAAAGCGCAGCACCGAAAAGCGCTCCGCTTTAGAGAGAAAACCTTCGTTAAAAAGGGGATAGTCGCTCTGACCACTATAACGCAAAGGGATGATCTTGATATTTTGAATAGGTTGGCGTGGACTAGTGCGCTCAAGATGAACCTCGAGCAGCGAACGAGAAGCAACAAAAACTCGCCGATGGCTATCAGTCTCTTTTTCGCCACTTACCCCAACTAATTTGAGTCGCCCTTCGCCTCGATAGCTCAACTCATAACTATCTCCAGCCTTAACGGGCACCTGGACCACAGCTACTTGCCCCTCGGTGAGGCTGCGAACCCACCCTAAACTATCTAACTTTAGAGCAGCGGAGCTTTTGCGACCTTTCCAATCCCTCGCCAACCAGCCTGAAGCACTCATGAAGTGATTGGTAAAGGGACGATAGTTCGCAGCGGAAGAAAGCACAGGTAGATTGCTCCCGATGGGGGAGGACTGGTTGGCTGGCGGACGCGGAGGCAAATAGGCAACCTGCTGAGACTTCTTTTGGGCATTCGCCTGCTCTTTGGAGCCGTACCACTTAGGCGCAGCCCCTTTGGGCACCTTGGTCGGAGCAGGTTTAGCTGCATTCTGGATAGGCTTGCCACCCTGCCCTTGCGGCCCGGGAACCCAGCAAGCCTGACTACCGAGTCCACAAAGCAGCCCCAAACAAAGCGGTTTAAGCAGCTTCATCGAATATTCTAACGCCATAAGTTTGTCCGCACCTTGCCCGTAGCCTAAGGCTACCGGCCGGTAAAGGGCCACCATGCGGGTCGGCAGCAAGCTCGCCCCAAACCCTCTAGCAAAGCCCCTCTAGGCAGACTGTGCCGCCCGTCGGGTCTTTTTTAGCACAGTCATGATTTGCTGAATCTCCTCCCGCAGGACCTCCATGCTCTCAAAGCGGTCTTGCGGCTTGCGTTCGAGGCAGCGGGCCACCAGTTGGTGGATCTCAGGGCTAAGCTTCAGACTCTCAGGCAGAGAAGGCGCCGGCTTAGCCACTCGCTCTACCAACTGGTCCAAAGTCCCCCCAAAGGGCGGCTCACCCGCAAGCATTTCGAAAATCATCACCCCCAGCGAGAATACATCAGCCCGGGGGTCTGCCAGCTTTCCTCGAGCCTGTTCGGGCGCCATATATTTCATGGTTCCCACCATCAAACCCGAGGTATCTTGGCTGTCGGAAGCACAGGCTACGCCAAAGTCGGTGACCCGAATCTGTGCGCCTTGGTTGATCATGATGTTGGTAGGTTTGACGTCGCGATGAACGATACCCGCACCATGAACCGCGGTGAGAGCGGAGGTCACGTCCCGAGCGATCCTCAGGGCCAAATAAGGGTCTAGAGGGCCTTTTTTGAGTAAATCGCGCACCGTACGGCCCCTGAAATACTCCATAGCCATAAAGGTGAGCCCCGATTCTTGGCCAAAGTCATAGATCGCCAAACAGCCTTGGTGATGAAGCCGTGCTGCCAGTCGGGCCTCTCTCAGAAAACGCTCTTGGGCGGCGGCATCTTCAGCCAAAGACTCATTGAGTACCTTGATCGCCACCGGCCGATCGAGCACCTCATCATTGGCCAGATAAACCTGAGCCTGAGCACCACGCCCGACCCTCTTCTGAATACGGAAGCGATGCCGCAAGAGCACGCCATCCAATGCCTCGGCACGGATGGCAGGTGCAGCTTGGGGCGGATCTGCCCGGGTGGGTTCGGCAAACTGGGAAAAATCAGGGACCACTGGGGTTTTGTTGCCCGATTGAGGATAAAGAGCCGGTTTGCCCATTGGCGGCAAAGAAAGGTCGGAGGCGGGGCCTCGCAAAGGTGGACGACCTGGTTCGGTCTGATGCTCCGAAGGCAGCTCCGGCTCAGGCACCCCGGGCAGCTGGGCCAACGCGAACAGCTCGTGATCGATCAAATCCATCACCGAAACTTCCGCCCAATTGCCCTGCTCTTCGATTTGCTCCACCCGTGCCTTGATGATCGCCGCCTCTTCCGGCGTGGGAGGTAGGGCAGCTGGACCCGAAAGGACCGGATTAGGCTCGGGTTCGGGCTCTGGCGCTGCGGGGGGAGCCTCCGCCATGGCGGGCGCCAGCAGATCAGTAACCATCGGTCGCCGACTTGGCTTTTGCGGAGCGACCGAAGACTGCAACTGGGCCTGTAGAGATACTTCAGCAGGAGGGCTGGGCGGCGGCGCTGCCTGAGGTGGAGGAATACTGAAAGCCTGCCCCGCTAGGTCGGGTGTATCCTCGCTGAAGTCTAAAGAAGCTTCAGTGAGTTCCCGAGGTGGCTGCGAATACTCCAAAGGCTCTTCCACGAACTCTAGGGAGTCTTCCACGAACTCAGCCGGCTCATCCGGGAAATCTAAGGCGGGTTCATCGTACTCGATGGGCTCCTCGCCGAAGTCTAAAGCAGCTTCGTCATACTCATCAGGCTCCTGGGTGAAGTCCAAGGCGGGCTCATCATATTCGATAGGCTGTTCGGCGTA
>SPJK01030831.1_pt1 | contig 16766 bp, 14 predicted proteins | sample 3741771 | NCBI WGS metagenome assembly SPJK01 (sample SAMN10925997, study PRJNA522277) | cold seep metagenome | isolation source: Elba SIP-enriched marine methane seep metagenome, extraction at timepoint T2 | place: Italy: coast of Elba, Mediterranean Sea
AAATCAGTTTTTTATTTTACTCAAGAGCTGGATCCACAAATCATTTATCATTACGCGCGCAACCTGGAAGTTTCCGCATGGAAATTGAGTCATGCCAAACGCAATAATGGGCAGCTTTATTTAATCAGTAACAGTATGTCTGATCAGGCTAGTAATTTATCAATTGAAAGAGAGTTCGGCAAAATGATTGGTCGTACGGATTTATTTGCTTATGCATTATCCGAAAGCTCGCAACGCACGATTACCCGTGTCATTCAAAATGTAGCCTCTACATTATTTTTGCCAATCTAACGTAAAGGCGTTTTGATGTTGAGATTTCAACAAAGGTGTTGAAATTTGAATCAAGCTTATTGAGCTTAAGCGTTGAGCGTTCAGAGACTTACTAATGGAAAATAATTGGCGATTGGCCAAAACATTAAGACTTGGTCAGGATAGTCTCAGGAGTTAGGTTAAGGTTATCAATCTGGTTTTGATGTATAGAATCGGTTGTTTTCAGGCTAAATGCCCTGTTTTTGACGCTATCAAGCACCATATCTGGTGCAGATACCTGTGTTTTTACGACTGTAGAAACCAAGCGTGTTTGCTCTACACCTTGCAGTAGAAACACGGTTAACACAGCACTAACTAAAAAAGTGATATTACTCATTCGAACCCAATACTCTTTTTTCTTAATATTAATAACAACCTCAATCATAAAGTAGCATGATATGTGCCAAGTATGATTCTTTAGCTTGTATCTAGGTTACAGCACCTGAATTGATGTTTTGTGACGCAAGATCAGTACAGAATTAGGTTTCACAAAACGTTCAATTTTCTTGTCTTGAGTATCTCCTCTTTATCCTCCTCTCACCGTTAATAATCGTAAAAAGGTACTAAAAAAGGAGCTAATCAGCTCCTTTTTTACAATACTTTTCACTAATTAAAAATTAGTGCTCAGCAGCTTCTTTTGCCGCTTCAATTGCTGCTGCGGCAGCATCTTTCGCATCACCCGCAGCTTCTGTAGTTGCGTCAGCAACATCAGAGGCAACTTCAGCAGTCGCGTCAACCGCATTACCAGCAGCTTCAACTGTTGCATCTGTTGCGTCTTTTGCTGTTTCAACAGCTGACTCGGCCACATCTGCCGCTGCTTCAGCTGTAGCTTCTACTGCTGAAGAAGTAGCATCTGCAGCTGCCTCAGCTGTGTCTTCTGCTTTTTGACAAGCTGAAACTGACACAGCAAGTGTTAAACCTAATAATAATGTTTTTAATAACTGACTCATTTGACTTCCTTTATATTAAAGACCAATAAATACAACATAAAAAGCGAGTCTAATCAATCGACGTTGCTTTTTTATGAATGACGCCGAATTCTACCCTTCGGCTACAATAGTAGCAAGCATAATCAATGACTTAGCTTTGAATATACAAATTTTAATCTTTTACACATCCTATTTTAATGCAGGTACAAGGCAGCCTAAGGTTGAAGAACCCGTTATAATAGCCGTTGAATAATTTATGATCATTTGTAATCACACTGTCAACTGACCTCGTGCCATATGCTTGAAGAATCTTCTGCCACTACGCAACCACAAACCGTTCTAGCAGCCATTGATATTGGTTCAAACAGCTTTCGACTTGAAATAGGTCGTTTAGACCACGGTCTCATTCAACGCATTGAATATATTAAAGAGCCTGTGCGTCAAGGGGCTGACTTAGATGATGAAGGAAATTTATCAGAAGCCTCAATGGCACGTGGCGTCCGCTGTCTTGCCAGGTTTGGCGAGCGTATTAAAGGCTTTAATGCCTCACAAGTCAGAGCAGTTGCCACACAAACATTACGCGAAGCGCGTAATAGCGACAAATTTCTTGCAATGGCCAAAGAGGCACTTGGTTTTGAAGTTGAAATCATCCCTGGCGTCGAAGAAGCTCGCTTGATTTATCAAGGCGTCAGCCGATTCTTACCGCAATCAGATGAAAAGCGCGTCGTCGTTGACATTGGCGGCCGTTCAACCGAGTGGATTATTGGTCAAGGGTTTGACGCTACACAGACAGTTTCTTTACATGTAGGCTCAGTTGCCTGGTCGGTGAAACACTTTGCTGATCAAGTCTTTACTGAAAAAGCCTTTCGTCGCGCAGAAATCGCTGCACAATCTACATTTGACACTCTGGGAGAACCGTATGGTAAACCCAACTGGGAAGTGGCTTATGGTGCCTCTGGCACAGTGGGTGCGCTGGCTGATATCCTATCTAATTATGGAGCGCCCGACGATACGATCACACGTGAAGGCTTGCTGTGGTTAAAAAGTGAGTTAATCAAAGCCAAAACCGTCGATAAGCTACGGATTAACGGCCTTAAAGAAGACCGTAAGCCAGTGATCGGCGGTGGGCTTTCTATCATGATTGCTGTGTTTAACTTCTTAGGCATTGACACCCTAAAAGCTGCCAAAGGCGCATTAAGACATGGCCTGCAGTACGACATGCTGGATCGCGACATACATCGCATGGATTTGCGTAATACTTCTGTCGTGCATTTGATGAAAAAATTTCATGTTGACCACCAACATGCCAACAATGTCGCCACCATTGCCGAAACACTGTTCAAGCAGTTACATAACAATAATCAAAGCAGTGATTCAGAACAACAGCAGTCACAGCTTAAATGGGCTTGCTTACTACATGAAATCGGCGCAGCTGTCTCACCAGTGAATGCGCACAAACACGGCTACTACATCATTGATCATACAGAGCCTCCAGGATTCTCTCAGCGTGAGTTGCATACGTTGAGTTTGCTGATTCTGTGCCATCGATTTAAGCTCAAAAAACGTCCAATCGATTTCAGCAATAAAAACTTTATGTCACAACTGATGTGCTTGCGCTTGTCAGTAATTTTTTGCCATGCCAGAAGACTGCCAGTGATCTCTGACGCCACTTTAAGTCTTAATGGCAAGCAAGGCTTTACCTTAAGCTTGCCTGAGCCATGGGCAGAGGAGTATCCCCAATCTTATTATTTGCTAGAAGAAGAAAAACTGATTTGGCAGAAAGTTGGCTGGAAGCTGTCATTAAAAGCACACTAATTTAATTAGCGCGCTTTAGCCTGCACTTGCTACCCAGCATATTGCGCCAACAGTTGGAGTTGTGCACTTTGCTTGTTATTGCCACTCACACGATGCTGAATATATTGCCCCTGCTCCTGCAATAGCCAGGCATCCTGATTGTCCGCCAGATACAATTCACAGCACTCCCTCAATATCCGCTGACGATGGTCAGCATCCTCAATTGGCCAGGCGGTTTCAATACGAGCCATCATGTTGCGATTCATCCAGTCAGCGCTGGATAGCCACATTTTTTCCTCACCGTTGATATTAAAATAAAACACACGCGAGTGTTCCAACAGACGCCCAATCACAGAACGCACTCTAACGCGCCCTTCTAAGCCAGGCGCATCGACTGGCAACATACAAGCCCCGCGAACAATCAACTCAATTTCTACACCTGCACGACCAGCTTTGATCAAGGCATTAACCAAATCAATATCTGTCAACGCATTGGTCTTGATGATAATAAATGCAGGCTTTTGATTTTTGGCGGCATTCGTCGCAACTTTGATATGCGCCATCATATGACGGTGCAGGTTAAATGGCGAAACCAGTAGTTTTTTCATGCTCGGTAACTTCACCTGGCTGGCAATATGGCGGAATAAATGCGCCATGTCCTGCGTCAACTCTGGATCAGCCGTAAGCATACTGACATCAGTATACAAACGCGTTGTTTTTGGGTTGTAATTACCTGTCGACAAATGGCCATAATAATGAATCTTTTCGTTCTCACGACGCATTACTAGTAGCATCTTGGCATGTGTTTTTAATCCGACAATACCATAAACCACTTGCACACCCACAGACTCTAAAGATTCTGACCAGTTGATGTTAGCTTCTTCATCAAAGCGCGCTTTAAGCTCAATGACAGCCAAGACCTCTTTGCCTCTACGCACGGCTTCTTTGAGCAGCTCCATCATACGGGGGTCTGACCCAGTACGATAAATGGTTTGCTGAATCGACAACACATTGTCGTCATATACGGCTTCGCGCAGCAACTCGATGACCAGCTCAAAGCTTTCATAAGGCTGATGAATTAAGATATTTTGATGTTTGAGTTGAGTAAATAAGGACACATTCTTCGCATAGTCTGCACTCATCCCAGGCTCAAAAGGTACAAAATTCAAATCTACTCGATCTACCATATTCGCCAACTGCATGAGTCGACCAACATTCACCAGACCTTTGACACGGTACAAAGAATCCACTGGCAGGTCAAACTGCTTGAGTAAAAAACTAGCCAGCTTTTCATCGCAATGGGCTGAGACTTCTAAACGCACCGCTTCACCAAAGTTACGCTGCACCAGGCCCATACGCAAAGCAGTCCGCAGGTTTTTCACATCTTCCTCATCCACCGACAAATCAGAGTGCCTGGTAACGCGAAACTGTGAAAAACTCAATATCTGCCGATCACTGAACAATGAAGATAAATGCGCGCGAATCACACTGGAAAGTGAGACGAACTTCTGCTGGCGATTGCTGAGATGTTTAGGTAACTCAATCAAGCGTGGCAATACGCGTGGTACTTTTAAAATGGCAATATTGTTTTTACGGCCAAACGCATCTTGACCAGTCAGAGAGACGATAAAGTTTAATGATTTATTCGAAACCGTTGGAAATGGGTGCGAAGGATCAAGTGCTACGGGCACTAGCAATGGCTTTACGTTTTCTTCAAAGTAACGCGCCACCCAGCGTTTTTGCTGCTCATTACGATCCGCGTTAGACACCAGTTGTATGCCTTGTCTGGCCAAGGCTGGCATAATAGTTTGGTTTAACACGGCATATTGTTTATCGACCAAAGCATGCGCTTTGTCGCTCAAAGCGTGATAAATCGCGATATTTTTTTGCTCTAGCTGTGACGGGTCACGCTTGGCATTGACATAAGGTGCTGAACGCACCTCAAAAAATTCATCAACATTAGATGCAACAATACAAATAAAGCGTAAACGCTCTATCAGTGGATAGTCTTCACGCTCAGCCAGTGCTAGCACTCTTTCATTAAAACTCAGAATGCTCAGGTCGCGGTCTAACAGTTGAATCGGTTCATCAGGTGGCATAAGCGTATTTTATCCAGTCAATTATTGCGTCTATTCTAACGAATCTTGACTACCAAGCTCAACGCTAACATTGTGACAATTTTATGACACCACCAACTGATTTATCGCAAGCTGCGCTAAAGTGAAACCAAAAGGCGCTGTCACACTGACACTGGAGCCATAACCCGCACAGTTCAAGCCAGTCACACCAGTGTCATCAACCTCACACACGGCGCTAGGTTTAATCATAGCTTCGTTAGAGTATACACAGTTTACGCCGAGCTTCTTAGGCTTCTTAGGGTTAATAGCCGCAGGAAAACCATGGTATTTTCGCAACTGCTGCCTTACTTTAGCGAGTAGCTTATCGCCATTCACCAATGCCAAGTCAGCCGTTTGAATTTGGGTAGGGTCTAGCCGCCCACCGGCACTACCAGAGACATATAAAGGCAATTGCTGATGCTGGCAATAAACCGCCAGTGCCACCTTGGCCTTTACCGCATCGGTACAATCAAGCACCACATCGGCTGGCGTGGTAATCGTATTCATCGTCTTTTGTAAGTTGTCTGGTGTAATAAAGTCTTCGACTTCGTTAACAACAATATTGGGATTGATTTGCTTAACACGTTGTGCCATGGCTGTGACTTTTGCCAAGCCAAACTGGCCTTCATGCGCATGAATCTGACGATTCACATTGGACTCTGCAACATTATCCAGGTCGACTAATGACAGCTGGCCCACTGCATTACGTGCCAAGGCCTCGACAGCCCAGGAACCAACCCCTCCAATGCCTATTACCATCACATGTGACTGTTGCAGCTTGGTTAATCCAGCGTCACCATAAAGCCTGATCACGCCACCGAAGCGACGCGCAACATCCACCGTGCTCATGCACGCTCCAGCACGACAAATGCGACTGCCAGGTTTTTTTCATCACTGATACTCAAGTGCATCTGTGTAATTTTTTCAGCATCAACACGTGCTTGTAATACAGGCTGAAGACTAAACATGGGTTTACCCAGTGCATCATGCATAATCGCAATATTTTGCAAGGTGACTGGTTCGCGCAAGCCAGTGCCCATCGCTTTAGAAAAAGCCTCTTTGGCGGCAAAACGCTTGGCCAAAAAGCGCGCTGACTGCTTAGTCTCTTGATATTGCGCCCACTCTTCTTTGGCTAAAATACGTTTGGCAAAGTCATCGCCAAACTTTGTCAAACTCGCTTCAATGCGGCTGACTTCAACAATATCGGTACCAATGCCTGCAATCATGGTCTATTGCTGCCCTGGCATAGCCTGCATCATCAAGTGCTTCATTTCTTTGACGGCATTATCCCAGCCGACAAACAACGCATGAGCCACAATGGCATGCCCAATATTCAGCTCTTCAAAACCTGGTAGTTTCGCCACCGCATGTGTATTGTGATAGTGCAATCCGTGGCCCGCATTCACGACCAGGCCTGCTGCTTTGGCGCGACTCAGTGCATCGGCCACACGTTGCAATTCCTGCTGCTGTGCGTGGTCATTCTCAGCGTCTGCATAATTACCAGTATGCAACTCAACCACGGGCGCACCTGCCTTGGCTGATGCATCAATCTGATCTAGTTCTGGCGCAATAAATAAAGAAACACGAATACCTGCATCACCCAGCTTGTCCACGGCATGTTTAACCTTGTCAAACTGCCCAACAACATCCAAACCACCCTCAGTCGTGCGTTCTTCACGACGCTCAGGCACCAGACAAACATCCTGCGGCGCAACCTTAATCGCAATGTCTAGCATTTCGTCAGTGACTGCACACTCAAGATTCATCTTAGTCTGTAGCAAAGGGCGTAATGCAAAAATATCTGCATCCTGCATATGACGTCTATCCTCACGCAAATGCAAGGTAATACTATCTGCCCCAGACTGCTCTGCCCTTAATGCTGCTTGAACCACGCTAGGATATTTCGTGCCACGTGCCTGACGAATAGTCGCAACATGGTCAATATTGACGCCTAGTTTTAACATTCTTTTTCTCCATCTCGAATCAAGCTAATCAGGCTTGACTCACATCCATCTCTTGCAAATCGATTAACAGCTGCCGTGTATGCAGAGGCTTGTCACCAAGATAATACTTGAGCAGCATCCTCATTAATTGCTTGCTTTGTTGTTGCGTCACTTTATCTTCAAAATCACTCTGCGCCATCTGCAATAATGTCTGGCCCAAGACTTTGACACCGGAGACCCGCTGCTTTAACTGACAGGCTCCACGCTCTGGCAAATAATCGTACCACTGGGTTGGTTCAATGGCCTGCTCCCGCTCATCATAAACCAATGGCACCGCATAACCTAAGTCTTGTAGCAGCTTGAGTTCGAACTGGCGCAGAATCGTCGTAGTCGGTGCTTGCGCTTCTGATAAAGCTTTGAGTGTTGCACGATAATAATCAAACAAGTCTTCATGTGGATCTTCTCTAGGTAATAGGCGCATCAGCAACTCATTCAGATAAAAACCACACATCAGGGCTTCGCCTTTTAGCAACAAGAGCGCGCCGGCCCAATCCAGTCCATGCAATGTTTTGATTTCACTTTTGCCTGACCAGGTGGCATGCATAGGTTGAAACGCCTGCAACAAGCCGCGCATGGCAGAGCGCGGTCGTCTAGCACCTTTGGCAACGGTAGAAATACGGCCATGCGCCTGAGAAAATAGCTCGACCAGCAAACTGGTCTCTTTAAATGGATAGGCGTGCAAGACATACACAGCCTGATCAGATTGCTTACTGGATCCTTGGGCCATTCGTTAGCACACTCACTTGGCAGTGACTAATACCCAAGGCTTTTTAACGCGCGCGCATCATCTGCCCAACCAGAACGCACTTTAACCCAGGTTTCTAAATAGACTTTGCCGCCAAACAGCTTTTCCATGTCTTGACGCGCTTCTGTTGAAATACGCTTTAGCTTTTCACCCTTACGGCCGATGATCATCGGTTTTTGTGTTTCTTTGTCGACAATAATCGCACAGAAGATACGCCGCAAACGACCTTGTATTTCAAACTTCTCGACCTCGACAGCCACTGAATAAGGGATCTCATCACCTAGCAAGCGAAAGACTTTTTCACGCAATAGCTCAGAAGCCAAAAACCGCTCGTTCTTATCGGTCAACTCATCTTCATCATAGATTGGCGGCTGTGCCGGTAAATGCGCTCTAATCGCAGCAAGCAGTCGGTCAATATTTTCACTTTTCTTAGCACTCACAGGCACTATCTCAGCAAAACTGAACGAGGTTTGCAGCTCTTCAATCAATGGTAATAAATCATTGGTACGATCCATCAAATCTACTTTATTCACCACTAATAAGGTCGTCGTTTTCTTAGATAAAAGTTGCAGCACTTTTTCATCAGCCTCGCTTAACTGCTTTGGCTCTACCACAAACAGCACGACATCCACATCTGACAATACTTGTGTCACTGTACGATTCAAACCGCGGTTTAAAGCATTCAAGTGTTTTTGCTGAAAACCTGGCGTATCCACAAACAAATACTGTGTGTCTTCAGTCGTATGAATACCAAGCAGGCGATGACGCGTGGTCTGCGCTTTACGCGAAGTGATCGCTAACTTCATGCCCAAAATATGGTTTAACAATGTCGATTTACCAACATTTGGCCTCCCGACAATCGCGACAGTGCCGCATCGGTAATCGTTATTGTGTTCTATAATTTGTTCTTCACTCATTTACTGTTTTTGTCTTTTCTTTTATTGGGCTTGGTATTGGCACTTGATTTAAGGGCATCTAATGCTAGTTTAGCCGCCTGTTGCTCAGCCGTACGTCGGCTGGTGCCCTCGCCCTGGGTTTGAATATCGTAGCCAGTCACCTCACAAGCCACAATAAAATGCTGTGCATGTGCTTCGCCTTGCATGTCGACCACACGGTAGGCTGGCAATGGCTTTTTCTTGCTTTGCAAGAGCTCTTGCAAGCGCGACTTTGCATCCTTGTGCACCTCAGTCGGATCGAGCGTTTGAATGTGCTCACCTAAAAATTGCTTCACTAATATCTGCGCTGCAGGAAAGCCACCATCCAAATAGGCAGCACCAATCATTGCTTCAACGGCATCAGCCAAAATCGAGGATCGCTTCCAACCTGCACTTTTTTTCTCACCATCACCCAGACTCAGGTATGGCCCCAAATCTAAACGTTTGGCAATCTCGCACAAGCTGCCTTCTTTCACTAACAATGCGCGCAAACGACTCAACTCACCTTCTGGCAACTTGGGAAAACGCTCGTACAATAAATGCGCCACAATAAAATTCAGTGCGCCATCACCTAAAAACTCCAGACGCTCATTGTTTTTTGGCCCGACACTGCGATGCGTCAACGCCAGCGTTAATAAACTGTCATCTTTAAATGTGTAGTCGAGACTTCCAGCGATTGCGCTCAATGGTACTCCTTATTGATTTATCTTACTCAATGGTTTGACCAATACGGCCTTCATCCGAAAACAGTTTCGATAAATAATCAAAGTTCATCCAGATAAAAAAAGCGCGTCCGACCAGATTGCCCTCTGGGACAAAACCCCAAAAGCGACTGTCAGCACTGCGATCACGGTTGTCACCCATCACAAAATAATGACCTTCAGGCACGATAATGGTTGCACCACGCTCTAGCTGATAACCATATGAGTTTAATGGATAAGGTAATGGTTGGTTAGAAACAATCAGCTCATGATCTTGTTCACCCAGTGATTCAATTTTTTTGTCAGCTTTTACCACTTCGAGGTTTGTCGATAGATACTCATACTGACCGACTGTATCAACTGATACTGCTTTACCATTAATAATCAGTTCTTTGTTTTCATACTGAATTTCATCACCTGGCAGACCGACCACTCGTTTAATATAATCTGTAGTCGGCTCAGGTGGATAGTGAAACACAACCACATCCCCATGCTTAGGATGATCCACTTCAACCACCGTGTTGTTTAAAATCGGCACACGAATCCCATAGGTATATTTATTCACCAAAATGTAATCGCCCACTAACAAGGTTGGAATCATCGATCCAGATGGAATTTTAAATGGTTCAACAATAAATGAGCGAATCACAAACACAATGAGAATCACAGGGAAGAAGCTTTTAGAATACTCCACAATGACAGGCTCTTCGTCACCTGCTGCGCGTTTTTTCTCCCAGAACAATTTGTCCAGCAACCAGACTAATCCAGTTACCAGCAAAATGATAATCATAAATAAAGCAAACCACATAGTGTTTTCCGATTCAGTTGTTATTCAGTTACTTATCTGCTACTTTTAGTATTGCCAAAAACGCGTCCTGCGGGATTTCAACATTACCCACTTGTTTCATGCGTTTTTTACCTTCTTTTTGTTTTTCTAACAGCTTACGCTTACGCGATACATCACCACCATAGCATTTTGCCAACACATTTTTACGCATCGCTTTGACTGTTTCACGCGCAATGATGTTGGCGCCGATCGAGGCTTGAATCGCAATATCAAACATCTGCCGTGGAATCAGCTCGCGCATTTTTGACGCCAGCTCGCGACCACGGTATTGGCTGTTTGAGCGGTGCACGATCAAGCTAAGCGCATCCACACGCTCGCCATTCACCATAATGTCCAGTTTAACCAAGTCGGCCGCACGGAACTCTAAGAACTCATAATCCATTGACGCATAACCTCGCGACACAGATTTTAAGCGGTCAAAAAAGTCCATTACCACTTCATTCAATGGCAACTCATAAGACAACATCACCTGTCGCCCCATGTATTGCATGTTCTTTTGAATACCGCGTTTGTTATTACACAAGGTCATCACTGGGCCAACATAATCTTGCGGCAACAAGAGACTGACATTAATCATTGGCTCTCGGAATTCTTCAATATGTGATGGCTCCGGCATTTTAGAGGGGTTTTCCATCTGAATGGTTTCGCCATTCTTGAGCAACACCTCATACACCACCGTCGGAGCTGTGGTGATCAAATCCATGTCGTACTCACGCTCGAGTCGCTCTTGAATAATCTCCATATGCAAAAGCCCCAAGAAACCGCAACGGAAACCAAATCCTAATGCAGACGAGTTTTCTGGCTCATATAATAAAGAAGCATCATTCAAACTCAGCTTTTCTAAAGCGGTACGCAGGTTTTCAAATTGATTAGACTCAACAGGATACAAGCCTGCAAACACCTGCGGCTTGACTTCTTTAAAGCCTGGCAATGGTGCCTCGGCTAAATTATTTGCCAAAGTCACCGTATCACCCACCTTGGCTGAAGCCAGCTCTTTCATGCCTGTAATAATAAAACCCACTTCGCCGGCAGCCAGCTGTTCTTTTTGCACGGATTTAGGGGTAAACACACCCACTTGATCTGCCAAATACTGCGCGCCCGTCGCCATCAATTGAATTTTATCTTTGCGTTTAAGCAAACCATCAACCACGCGCACCAACATCACCACGCCAACATAGTTATCAAACCAGGCATCAACAATCAGTGCTTTGAGTGGCGCAGTCAGGTCTCCATTAGGTGGCGGAACCTGCTTGACCACTCGCTCTAGCACATCCTGCACACCAAGCCCTGTCTTAGCAGAGCAGGTCACAGCATCGGTCGCCTCAACACCAATCACGTCTTCGATCTCTTGTTGTACACGCTCTGGGTCAGCAGAGGGTAGATCAATTTTATTCAGGACAGGAACAACTTCAACACCCAGATCAATCGCGGTATAACAGTTAGCCACACTTTGCGCCTCAACACCTTGACTGGCATCAACCACGAGTAGCGCCCCTTCACAGGCTGACAAAGATCTCGAAACTTCGTAGCTAAAGTCTACGTGACCTGGTGTGTCGATCAAGTTGAGTTGATACACTTCTCCGTCATTGGCTTTATACTGTAGTGAGGCGGTTTGCGCCTTAATGGTGATCCCACGCTCACGCTCGATATCCATGGAATCAAGCACTTGCGCTTCCATTTCGCGATCTTCCAGTCCACCACATAAGCTGATCATACGATCTGCTAATGTCGATTTACCGTGATCGATATGCGCAATGATGGAGAAGTTACGAATGTTTTTCATACAGCCTTTGTTATTTAGCTAGCAGCCAGTGGCCTGCTGATTTAACACAAACCGCACATTTTACAACAAACACTTGATTCTGTTGTGATTATTTACCCGTTGAGCAAGATATAAAGCTAAGCCATAAAGGTATGTTTTAAGCTTTTGTCATCAAAATTACATGTTTATCAGACAAGATTTTCTGGTGATTTTTCAGACAGTCATAAATCAATACGGAGTATTAACGCATTCATGCTTATCGTAACAGACACTTTTCAGCAAGTTAACGGGGTTTCTACCACGTACAAAAACCTCAAACGTGTTGCCCGAGCACGCAATATTCCGTTGAGGATTTTGCATCCCAGTTTATTTCGCTGGATTCCAATGCCGTTTTACCCTGAGATACAGCTGTCAATACAGCCCATCAGGCTTTGGCGTTTACTCAATCGCTTAAAACCCAAACATGTCCATATCGCGACTGAAGGTGCAATGGGCTTAGTCAGTCGTACTTGGTGCAAGTGGCATAAGACACCGTTTACGACCTCATATCACACACGTTTTCCTGAATACTTGCATGTAATGTTTCGTATTCCGCTTAAAGCCACCTATTGGTATATGCGCCGTTTTCATGCCTCTGCCAAGGCAACATTTGTCACGACGCAATCAGTCAAATCTGAGCTGGAGTCTTATGGCTTTGAACACTTGGTTGTCTGGACGCGTGGTGTCTCAGCTAAGCTGATCAGTGATTATGTGCCAGCACCTCTAAACAATGACCGCAAACTTAAGGTCTTGAATGTTGGCCGCGTCAGCCGCGAAAAAAACCTGGATGTCTTGTGCCAATATCAAGACGAATTTGAGATCACCGTCATTGGCGGCGGGCCATATCTGGAAGAATTAAAAAACAAATACCAAAAGGTGAATTTTGTGGGCTATAAATTTGGCCAAGAACTGGCTGATTTATATGCACAAAACGATGTGTTTGCATTTCCCAGCCTCACTGATACATTTGGAATAGTGATGATTGAAGCTATGTGCAATGGCTTGCCTGTCGCTGGGTTTGATGTGGCAGGCCCCAAAGATGTGATTGAGCGCGGTGTGACTGGCGTGATTGCCGATGATTTTTATCAAGCAATCACACAATGTCAGCATTTAGACCGCGAGGCCATCAAACAACGCGCCAGAAAAAAATGGAGCTGGAGCCGTTGTTTTGATATTTTCTCGCGACACGTCAAAAGTGCAGTTTAAACATTATGCACTGCCACACCAGAGTCACTGACGACTTTACCCAGTACGTCTGCAATCAATCCTGTATCCATTAGTTGCAACATTTCGTCGGTCGGCGCATTGGGGTTAGATAGAACCACTTCGGTAATGACTTTACTAGTCACCGAGATTTCATCACCCACTGGCTGAATCATCGCTGGGTCAACATCCATCATCTCTCCCAACCCGTCAATCGTCAGCGCAATCATTTTATCTTCGACTTTCACAATCACAGCTTCAGTTATTTCATCAGTATGCGGCTTACCTGCCCCCATCAACATGGATGAGTGAAGCAAGGTCACAGACTTATCTTTATAAATAATGGTACCTGCCACCATTGAGTTCACATTACCGCAAACAGGGACAAGTTTATCAACCGAAATAGCACTCACGACTTTTTCTGATTTAAGCCCTAACCAGTCATTACCAACATAAAACGAAGCTAGCTGGCTCTTGAATTGATTGGTAGACAACACGTTATTGCTAGTAAACGTCTCATGTTGGTTAGTCTCTTCAAACACACCTTCCTCACCAACTCTCAACATGACAAAAGCATAAACGTCCTCTTGGTAGGCATCCTGTGCAGATTTAAACTCACGATAACCAGACGAGCGCGCGCAACCAATCGCACAATATAGGCCGTCAACCGTGACCACTCGGCTGGTACACTGCCCTTTTTCCAGGGCATAGAAAGATTCATCAATTTCAAATAAGTCGCCTACTGCATATTTCTCATCTGCACTAGCAATGACTCTTTTGTTGGCATTAGTGAACACAGCAAAACTTTCATCAAGTGTTTTACCCGCATTGTCTTTCGGCAACACATCATCCAACATCGCCGAGAACTCTGGTTCAGCATCGAAAACAATGCCTATGCCCCCGACAACACGACTGCCATCCAAGCTTTGTATACCTGCACTATAGATATAACTTGGTTTTCCATCATACAACTCTGTAGGCTCAAACGCTGACACGGTATATTGCTGTGAGCCCTGATGCGTCATCACGGTTTTAGACCAGCTGGTACCAATCGGATTATCAACCATATTCTCATAGCGCCCGTTTGAAACTGCAATCACCTTACCGCGCTGATCAAACACAATCAAGTTGGTATATACAGTATATAAATCATTAATATAGGCCAGTATCGACTGTACTTTCTTCTGGTCCGCTTCATCAATCGCAGGCTTATTTAAGATCGTACGAATTGTGCTATCCAAAGCCCACCAACGACAATCATTTGCACGTTCATATAAGTTGCGATCCATAATATCAATCGCCAATGAGGCACTTAACTCACTATTTTTCAACAGACTGGTTAAGCCTGTTTTTTGAATACGCTTGACTGACTCCTCAAAAATACGTTTGGTATTCAAGCCTGTGTTCTTAATTTCGCTTAAGAGTACTTTTGACACAGCTGCATCTGAGCCATTTTTTTCAGATGCCTGCAAGACATTGCCATTCCAAACCGAGCGGTTTAATTCTTTTTGAATTTGGTTAGCATAGAGGGGAATCTGTTTTGTTTCTTTATTGAACAAATCACCTGCCATGGTTGCATGAAACACCTTGGCATCAAATGTATAGTCATCACTGCGTTCAACAAAGGCTTTGGTCAGCGGCAATAATACACAACCAACCCAACCTGACCCTGCATAACCCTGATAGGCCTCTGCATGTCTTGCGCAGGCAAAGTATTCGCGGCCATTACAATAAACCGTTTCAAAAGCGTCTTGCCCTTTCAGGTTTACATAAGTGCCAGTTGGCACCAACTCTTCTCGACTAGTCGCAATCACCTGATGCTTTTGATTCAACATCACCATGGTTTCGATGTTAGGATCGTCGACTAAATACTCAAAAATACCTGCCAGTTCATCTTGAAACTTAAAGCACAGACATACTACACCCAACGCATTATTACTGTCTTCTGATTCAACACGATAAGCATAAACCAAGCTATTTTTCTGATGCGGAATTAAATCTGTATAGCCAAAGTGCTCAACATAACCTGCATCCGTATTTAACGCTTGTTTCAACAATGGGTCAGTTGAACGTTGCACTGGATGCTTATCATCTAGCTGCACAAGAACTTTGCCAGTTTTATCCAGCAAAATCACATCATGATAAACACTGTATTTAGCCACATATTCTTTAAAGCGGGCTCTAAGCGTCTGTACTTCATCACCTCCGATTAAGCCATCTTTTTGTGCTTCCAGAAATGCACGAATATCATTATCGGTCGCTAAAAAGCCAATGTCAGCTGTGCGCTCAAATAGGTTGCGAATGAGTATATTGATGGAAACCTGCGCTTTTGAACCATACTCATTAATCACTTTTTTAAGGCTCACAAGCCCAAGCTGATTGAGTAAAACACCGGTTAAATGATTGAATTGTTTTCTGGCACTGGACAGCTCATTTTCTAAATTAGCCAGCTGCGCCATCACAGACAAGTAATCCCATGAGATTTGTTGCTGTTCTAGATTGTCCCGCTGTATTTGCACATGATTCATGTAGCGAATCACCGCATATAAATTATCATTTACCTCGTAGCCTTTATAGATTGCCATCTAAAAGTTCCTTTACAGTATTCTTGTTGCTTTTACGACAAAAAAGGCGATATCTGGACCTTTAAATCAAAATTTTGATTTGGATTTATATTTAATAGAATTTATAGCAAGAATTGTAGCGGCTATAAGCCTGGCAAGAGCTGCGAAACAGTCAGATATTTAATAACTAATTCTTTGTTTTAAACAAAGGCACATCTCGCACCGACATAAAAAAACCTGCCCATGGGCAGGTTTTTTTGAAAATTAAGCTAAAAGCTATTTGATTTTAATCGGAATATACAAAGTATCACCGCTACGATAAACAAGCACTGCGATTGTTTTACCAGGTTTCACGCGGTTGATTTGCGCATTGAATCGCTCAACGCTTTGCGTCTCGCTATTATTCAAGCCCAGAATCACATCGCCACTGCGAATACCTGCTTTGGCAGCCAAACCTTCACTGGCTGTCACCAGTAAACCATTGCGACCATTCAAGCGTTTTTTCTGCTTAGCAGTCAGTGGTTTCAAAGTCAGCCCAATCTTGTTCGCACTCGCTTGCTTGGGTTCTGATTTAGTACTCGCGACTTCTCCACCTTCTGTTGGCATTTCACCAATGGCAAAACGTAATGTCTTAGGCTTACCTTTGCGAATGATTTCAATCGGCACTTTTTTACCAGGTATGGTGTTGGCCACAACTCTCGGCAAATCAGAAGAAGACTCAATCACCTTACCATTAAAGCGTGTGATCACATCACCTGCTTCCAAACCACCTTTTGCCGCTGGTCCACTAGGATCAACACCTGCAATTAAAGCACCTT
>SPJK01063034.1_pt1 | contig 16760 bp, 17 predicted proteins | sample 3741771 | NCBI WGS metagenome assembly SPJK01 (sample SAMN10925997, study PRJNA522277) | cold seep metagenome | isolation source: Elba SIP-enriched marine methane seep metagenome, extraction at timepoint T2 | place: Italy: coast of Elba, Mediterranean Sea
AGTGTTAGCGCGCGAACAAGCCAACGGCAATATTCAGTCGCCAGCACTGTTTGTTGGGGATAGCAAATACGACCATCAAGCGTCAACAGGTGCAGGCTTAGATTTTGTGTTTTTAAGTGATTGGACAGAGGTCAGAGGTTGGCAAGACTATTGTCAGCAGCATAAGATTACTGTCAAAGATAGGCTGGCATCACTACTTAATCTGACTGAGTAATGGTAGGATTTTGTTAAAGACTACGTTGATGTCATAGTGTTTGAGTGCTTGTTGGCTTGCATAATGTCCCATGTCCTGGCGCACTGTTAAATCTTGATGTGCCTGTATAATCAGCCGAGTCCATTCTTCTGCTTCGTTAGCATAATAGCCGCTTTTATTGTGTTCAACCGCCTCAGCATTGGCGCTGGTCGGTGATGTGATGACCGGCAAGCCTGCCGCCATGTATTGCAACACCTTTAATGCGCACTTTCCCTTAGTCCAATTATCGGCTGGCAGTGGCGCCAGACCAATGTCGGCGCTGGCAACGGCCGAAGCTTCTGTTAACTCCGACCATGGGATGTTTTCAATAGAGACTAGTTTACTGTCTAGTGTAAAGTCAGCAATGATTCTTAGTGTTAAATGAGGGATGTCTGCCGCTGCGGCTTCTATCGCGGGCAAAATGCCTGCAATATATTTTTTAGTCGAGCGGCTGCCAATCCAGACCATAACAAATTGTTGCGTATCTCGCTCAGGTCTTAAGGCGTACTTCTTGGTGTCTAACGAAGTAGGGATAATGGCTGTGTTAGCTTGGTGCTGTTGCGCTGTTTGTGCAAGGTAGTGATTGCCTGCAAATACATAGTCGCAGTGTTTAATTGTTTGGATAAAGCGTTCCATTCGAGTGTCGGAATGCGAGCCGTTAGAATTGCAAAAAATCGCATCATCAAAATCAAAGATTAATCTTTTGCTGCATTGTCTCAATAGCCACAAGAGCGGGTATGGAAAGGTTTTACGAATCAGGACGACTACGTCAGCATCTGTGGCCTGCCAAAGTGCGCAGACAAATGGGATTATGCCGCCAGAAATAGTGTGATGTTTGGGGGTGAAGCCTTTTTGTCTGAATAAATCAAAATATTGCAGCGCTCTATAACGGGTAGAAGAAGCGCTAGTCCCTTTTGATAAAAACAGTAGTTTAGTCATTTTTTGTAAACGCGACTTGAATTTCATCCCCACGGCGTTTGTATTGGGCCAGCCACACATAGGGTCTGGCTAACAGTCTTCGCCAGCCAATACGTTTAGAAGGTTTGCCGCGGTTATTGATCACGTAGTCGACACTGTTTAAAATAATCTTGGGGCTGGTGCTGGTTCGTATTTCTGTCATTTTGAGCCCACATTGCGCGCCTAATGTTGCTAAATTTTGTTTTGAAAATAAAAATAAATGTCTAGGTACTTCGTTAGCAAACCAGTTGGTACTAAAGAGCGCTCTTCCTAAGGCTTCGCTATTAGGGGTCTTGATGACAAATAGCCCACCAGGTTTAAGAACTCGGGAAATTTCGGCAAACAAGGCTTTAGGGTCTGGGACATGCTCGATAACATGGCTGAGATTGACAACATCGAAGCTGGAGCCAGTTAGGTTTGCAGAAGATAAATCACCATGATGCACATCCAGATTTGATTTTCTACAAGTGTTAACTGCACTGGCATTAAACTCAACACCTTTAACCTTCCAGCCGAGCTGTTGCATACCATCCAAAAAACGACCATTACCACAGCCAATATCTAATAGTTGACCATCTTTAACGTACGGGATTTCAATGTCGTCAGTGCTAAATAGCTTGAGAATATTGGCGAGGATATGTTGCCAGCGGCTGGCTTTTAAATGGGTATAACCGTGGTCTTGTCTCAGTATGGCCGCACGTAATGGGCTGATTTTTTTAAGGCGTGTACTTTCTTCATACACGTCATATTCATCAGGGTAAAAGCGACTGATGGTTTCGGGTGTAGGACTTGGGTGTTGAAAAATCAGTGTGCATTGGGTGCAACGATGGTAGTCATAGCGCTCAAAAAGGTTAAACATTAAGTCACGGCTGCTAAAGTCATACAACGCGCTTTGGTCGCAGATAGGGCAGCGAGGTTCTACATTGCTCATGGCTTGCCTTGCATCGGTTGTCTGTAAAACACAGCACAGTATTTTTTTTGCGCAGGTGCATAAAAGCGTTTAATTTCCTTGTATTCAGGAAGCTTATCTGCCAGTAGTGTTAATTTATCCTGGTCACGCTTACTAATATTAATAACAAGGTAATTATAAGACGGTGTTTGTTGTGCTTCAACATTGGCAGCAAACACCTCCCAGAAGTCACCAAATGCAGTAAAGTCTGCATCGGCATAATAGCGCAGCCTGGAATTTTGATAGAAAACGGTTTGTCGGTCTAAGTTTTGGGTACTTAACCAACGCACGGCGGTTTGTTGATAATTATAGCCATTACGTTTAGGTAACACATTTTTAATGAGTCCAAGTACGATAAAAATGCCAATGACAACAATTAAGAGGCGTGAACGTAAATTGTTTTGCTTGGAAAGTTTAGCCATTTGAAAGCTGGCAAAAATTAAGAAAACCCACACGAGCGCTACCAGATAGCGTTTAGATAAGACGAAGCGTTTGATAACAATCAGACTGGCGGTGATTAAGCCAATGAGCAGCAGTAACAATAAGATACGGCGGCCTAGTGGAGACATCTCTTGGTATTTATTTTTAATGCCAAAGTAAGCCATGATTGCTGGTAGGTAGCCAGTGGCAACAATGCTTTTGCTAATTAATACAAATGCAAAAGTGAGTAATAGCCCCTGCACAGCAAATTCATCCAGGTAGTGCTCTAATACGTCTTTTGCCATAATGTCGGCTTGTGTGAACAGCTTTTCAGTGAGAGAAGTGTAAAAGTTCGCATCAAATACTTCTTGCAATCGGCCCAAATGCGACATGCTAACCTCAGGGTGTAGGGCAAAATATACGAGGATGATTACCCCAAAAAGCAGGGATAAAGAATAGAGGCGAAAACTGTCCAGCAATCTTTCTCGCCAAGGTGTGCTGGCAGTGCATAAATAGAGTAATGGCAACAACAATAGATAGGCAATGGCTTCAAGGCGAAACAGCATGGCGATGATAATGCAGAGTTGCCAGAGGATTGCGTCGCTGGTTTTTTGTAATAAAGCAAAACGTATAAAAAATAATAACGCCGTGAGATAAAAGGCCCAAAAGCCTTCATCGCGCATCAGCATTTCCAGAACATCGCCAACAATGTATTGTGAGCTGAATAGCAGTGCCGCGGCAAAGAAAATAGTGCGTTGCTTACCGCCTAGCAGTTGAATGAGCGTTAAAAAACTAAAGGTAGTGATGCCAAAAAAAATGACATTTAAACACTGGGCCGAAAAGTGAATGGAGAACCCTGTTAATTGATGCACAGTGCCAATACACATGCCATAGAGCGGCCAGTTAAAGAGTTCGACCATGCCAGCAAAGTCACCTTGTACATAACGTTTGGCTTGCTCAAAATAAAGTACGCTATCTGGGTTGATCCAGCCGTGTTGAATATACTGCATCCACGCTGCCAGCAATAGGGCCAGCAGCACGGAGCCTGTAATAAGACGGTTATCGCGCCATTGGTCAATTTGGTATAGCCAAAAATTAATCATATTGCAGTCTGTTTACAATGGATTGTGGTTGAATTTGGGTTAAGCAGTTTAAATGCTTCAAGGGACAAGTACGTTTGAAGCACGGGCTGCAGGATAACCCTAAATATTCGATAATGGCTGTTGGGTGTATCGGCGGAGTGTGGCTCGGATCACTGGAGCCAAAAATGGCGATCAGTTTTTTATCCAGTGCAGCTGCTACATGCATTAGCCCAGAGTCATTGCTAATCACGGTATGGCAAAGGGCCATGATGTCAATGGCATCGCCCAAGGCTGTTTTTCCTCCCAGATCAATGCAGCGCTGTTGTGTGTGTTGGTTAATGGCCTGTGTGATGGGTTTGTCTTTGTCTGAGCCAAATAAAACCACTTGCCAACCTCTGTTCAGTACTGCATTGGCAACGCTTGCAAAATGTTCCGTTGGCCAGCGCTTGGCCTCGCCGTACTCTGCACCAGGACACAGGCCTAATATTTTGTCGCTGTAGAGCTTGATGCCAAGTTTTTCAAGGGCGAGATGGCCATTGGTTTGATCGGCATGCAAGACTGGCTGTGGAATCTCTTGTGGCTTTTGTCCGTGATCCAAGCCTAAGGCAACAAAGCGATCAACTGTTTTGGGCAACAGCGTTTTGTCCAGCGGGCGAATGTCATTCAGTAGACCGTATCGCATCTCGCCTAAAAATCCTGTTCGTTTAGGAATACCTGCTGCAAATGGTAAAATGGCAGACTTTAAAGAGTTCACCAGGTTAATGCTTTGTTGATAGTGATTAGCTTTAAGTTGGCGACCTAGACGAATGCGCTTCATTAAATCCAGCTTGCCATGTTGAAAGGGCAGCGCGATTTTTTCAGTGACTTCTGGCATGCGGTCTAGCAATGGCAATGTCCACGCTGGTGCAGCGACATCTATTTGTACACCTGGTCTTGATTGCTTTAATGTTTGGAATAGGCTTTGTGCCATGACCATATCGCCGACCCATGATGGGCCTAGGATCAACACTTTATCGTTAGGCATGTACGATTAACTATTCATTTTATTGATCATACTGGTTGTGCTTCTGCCTTCAACCAGATCGACTAATGCCACTTCACCGCCCCAGGATTTGACCTCTTTTGCACCGACAACCTGATCTTCCGTGTAGTCACTGCCTTTGGCAATCACATCAGGCTTGATGGCGTTGATTAAATCCAACGGTGTGTCTTCATCAAATAAAATGACCGCATCGACAGATTCTAACGCGGCAAGCACACGGGCGCGGTCTTTTTCATGCACCACAGGCCGGCTAGAGCCCTTAAGGGCAGTAACAGACCGGTCGGTGTTGAGGCCTAATATTAAGCGGTCGCCACATTGTTTGGCCGCTTCTAAATAGGTCACATGTCCAGCATGTAATAGGTCAAAACAGCCATTAGTGAACACAATCTTGGCGTTATTTTGTTTCCAGATAGCAACTTTATCCAATAGTGCTGGCCGCTCACAGACTTTGTGTGCTTGCACTTGTGTTTGGCTGTCAGTTAATGCTTCAAGCAACTCGTGTTGTTGTATAGGGACGGTACCAACTTTACCAACGACAACAGCCGCCGCAGAGTTCGCCAGTTGCAGGCTTTCTAGTGGGCTTAAACCATGCATCATGCCTGCTGCCAGTGTTGAAATCACAGTGTCACCTGCCCCAGAAACGTCATACACTTGTTTGGCGGTTGCTGCCAGATCATGACGGGTTGTGTCCAATAGGCTAATGCCTTCTTCGCCACGGGTAACAGCTAAAAAATCTAACTGGATACAGTCTTTTAACGTTTGCGCTTTGTCGATTAATGCTGGGTCGTTTGTTGTTGTTTCACACGCTTCAGCCGTTTCTTTTTTATTAGGCGTCAATGCAGTCGCGCCAACATATTTTGTATAGTCTTTGCCTTTAGGATCTACTAATACAGGAATCTTTGCCGCACGACAGTCACTAATCATTTGCTGGCAAAATGGCTCGCTTAATACCCCTTTGGCATAGTCAGACAAAATCACCACAGCAGGTTTTTGTTTGAGTGCTTGCTGCCATGACTGCAAGAGTTGTTCGGACTCAGCTGAGGTAAACGCATGCGTTTGCTCTTGATCCAGGCGCATCATTTGTTGATGACCACCCAAAATGCGTGTTTTAGCAATGGTAGGCCGCGACTCAGATTGCACCATGGCATCGGTTGCAACGCCGAGGGCTTGCATTGCCGTGATGAGGGTTTGTCCTTCATTGTCATGCCCCATACAGCCGATTAGCTGGGTTTTAATACCCAGTAGGGCAAGGTTGGCTGCTACATTAGCGGCACCGCCCGCGCGTTCATTTTGTGATTTTAACAGGACAACTGGCACAGGTGCTTCTGGCGAGATGCGTGAAACATCACCGATTAAATAACGGTCCAGCATGACATCACCAACGACTAAGGCGTGTTGCTGGGTTTTTCCAAAGGTTTTGACGGTGTTGAATAAAAGAGTGGTGTCAACGTTAGACATAAAGTGTAGTGATCAGGATTCGAGAATTTCACAGAGGCAGTGGCCGATAAAGATATGCGCCTCTTGAATGCGCGCAGTGACATCGCTTGGCACAACTAAATTATGACTACATAAGTCATTGAGTTTGCCACCAGAGCCTCCTGTTAACCCTATTGTCTTTGCGCCAATAGTGTTGGCTACTTCAATGGCTTTCACCACGTTACCACTATTGCCGCTAGTGGTAATACCAATTAAGACGTCTTGTGGGTTGCATAAGCCCTCGACCTGACGTGCAAAAATATGTTCATAACCATAGTCATTGCCCACTGAGGTCAAAATAGAGGTATCTGTTGTTAGTGCAATTGCAGCTAGGCCTTTGCGCTCTTTATTAAAGCGGCCAACAATTTCAGCCGCGATGTGCTGACTATCGGCTGCACTGCCACCATTGCCACATAGCAGAATTTTACCGCCGTTAGCGAGACATGCTTTGAGTTGCATGCCAATATCACCTATGGCGGGGAACAGTGGGGTTAAGGCTTCAAACATGCGCAGGTGTGCGGCATGCTGGTCTTTTAAGTAGTCAAGTGTATCCATTAACAGTAAGGATCCTCTTGCATCAGGTAGTGTTGAACATAGTCTTTGATGCCAGCTTCCAGGCTCATAAAGGGCTGACGATAACCTGCACTGCGCAATTTGTTCATGGGTGCTTCGGTAAAGTATTGATATTTACCTTGCAGGTCTTCTGGCATGTCAATAAACGTAATGTCTGGGGTTTTGCCCATACTGGTCATTACGTTGCTGGCCAGGTCTTTAAAGCTACGTGCCTTACCAGTGCCTACGTTATACACACCATTGGTAAACGAGATGTTTTCAAAGGCCATCTCGATAAAGTGCGCAACCCCGCTTGCCGCATCTTTGACATAAATAAAGTCACGTAATTGCATGCCGTCTTCATAACCTTCGCGATGGCTTTTAAACAATTGTACGGTGCCGTTGGCTTTAAACTGGTTAAAGCTGTGATAGACCACACTGGCCATGCGGTTTTTATGATATTCATTAGGGCCGTAGACATTAAAAAACTTAAAGCCAGCCCAGCGGCTAGGCTCAATGTGGCCTTCTTGTTGGCGCTTTTCAATCCATTGGTCAAAAAAGTGTTTGGAGTAACCATAGGCATTCAGTGGGCGTAGCCCTTTGATGCTCATGTCATCATAGCCTTTATCGCCATCTCCATAAGTGGCTGCTGAACTGGCATAAAAGAAAGGGATATCTTTTTCAGCACAGTAATACCAGAGCGACTGAGAATAATGGATATTGTCTTCGACAAGCTTGTTAAAGTCTGATTCGGTAGTGGCGCTGATGGCACCCATATGCACAACTGCCGTCACGTTATCGCGGTCTTTGAGCCAGTCAAATAATTTTTCTTTAGGCAGGTATTGCGCGTAGTCACGTTTGACCAGATTTTGCCATTGGTCAGGGTGATGGATATCATCAGAGATAATTAAGTCATTAATTTGATGTTGGTTGAGGTGCCAGGCAATCATGGAGCCAATCATGCCAGCACCACCAGTAATTACGATCATAAGTGCGTCACAAAGTGCAAAAGAGACAGTATACCGTTTAAGAAACACGAACAAAAGCGCTACCCACGCTTAAGCTTTGTTATAATGGCGCCCAAACTTTAGCAGCAATTTTTTAAAACGATCTCAAGGAGAGTTATTTTGACAGATTTTATGGGTATTAAAGTTGGTGAAGCATTGGTTGCTGGTGGTCCAGCAGGTACGGCCGCTGAGCCAGAAGTTGCAATCGGCGATCTACGTGGCCCTATGGGTACAGCGTTTGCTAACCAAATGGCTGATCAACAAAAAGGCCACAGTAAAGTATTGGCAATCATGAATACAGACATTCAAGTGCGCCCAGCAACATTGATGGTCAGCAAAGTGACTGTGGATAGCAGCCGTTATACAAACGTATTAATGGGTACTGTACAAGGTGCAATTGCAAACGGCGTGTTAGATGCTGTGCGTGAAGGCTACCTGCCAAAAGAAAAAGCAAACGATTTAGGTATTATTGTTTCTGTGTGGTTAAACCCAGTGGTTGCTGATCAAAAAGATTTGGATCACAAAATCTTGTTTGAAATCCACCGTAAAGCAACACTAGAAGCGATTCGCAAAGCGGTACAAGATGAGCCAAATATTGATTACCTACTAGAGAATCAAGATAAGATTACACACAAATACTACCAATTAGGTTTGGACGGTAAGATTAATCAGTAATGGTTTAATCCTGTTAAAAAGCCCAAGGTTTTGTCCTTGGGCTTTTTTGTGGCTTAATTTTAGTATCTACATGGTTAGTGGTTAGTTTTGAAAGCACAGATTGCTAAAGCATTTTTTTAATCTCTGTCGGGTATTCTGGAAAATAACGCTCAATCACTGAAAGCTCAAAACTGCGCAAAATGCTGGTATTAGGTTCGCGCGCCAACAAAAAATCAAATGATTGCTTGAGTAAGGTTTCTACATCGGCGCTGGATTCAGCCAATAATTTTTGTGAATAATGTGCAGGTATTGTCACCATATGGGTGGAGGCTGAGCGGCTTTTTACGTCTACAATAAAGTGTGTATCGTCCACTTTGGTAATGTTAATCTCTGACACTGGCCTAGCCTCCAATGGCTACTATTTAGTTTTTACCCAGCCCTGTAAGTTTTCAAGTGTGATTGTGTGCATCGCGTCAATCCAATTGGCATTGTCATTTAACGCCGGGATGTAATGATAGTCACCGCCGCCATTTGTCTGAAAAATCTCTTTGCCCTCCATCGCGATCTCTTCTAATGTTTCCAGGCAATCACTGCTAAAGCCAGGACAAATGACGTCAATGCGTTCCGTTTTGGCCTTGCCCAACGTTGCCAGGGTTTGGGCTAAATAGGGCTTGAGCCACTCTTGCCTGCCAAAGCGTGACTGAAACGCTACTTGGTATTCATCTTTACTTAAGCCCAGTGCTTCACCAATTAAACGGCCAGTCTTTTGGCATTCACAAAGATAAGGGTCGCCTTTGTCTATATGAAAACGCGGCACACCATGAAAGCTCATTACCAGCTTCGCTGGTTTGCCGTGCGCATCCCAATGGCTTTGGATCTGTTTAGCTATAGCAGCGATATAGTCTGGGTGATCGTGATAGTGCTTGATGGTACGGATGGCAGGCACATTGCGCATTTTAAGCAAGACTTTCCAAACACTATCAAATGCCGCAGCGGTACTGCTGGCTGCATATTGCGGATACAGTGGTAGCACTAAAATTTTGTTACAACGCGCTGCTTTAAGCTTTTCAATCGCGCTTTGCATGCTGGGGTTGCCATAGGACATGCCAAGTTCTATTTTAAAAGGCGTGTCCAGGCTTTCTTTTAATTTAGATTCCAGCAAGTTTCTTTGGCGGTTGGCATACACCAGCAACGGCGAGCCTTCGTCCAGCCAGATAGAAGCATATTTTTCGGCAGATTTTTTGGGGCGAACCACCAAAATAATGCAGTGCAAAATCCAGCACCAGATAAAGCGTGGAATTTCAATCACGCGACGGTCATGCAAGAATTGTTGCAAATAAGGCTTTAGCGCCTTGGCCGTTGGTGCATCAGGCGTGCCTAAGTTTGCCAATAAAATGCCAACCTTTTGTGGCTGATCGTGTGTGAGTTTTGGTTCGTCGTTGTAATAAGCCATGTTTATCTGAATATGTATTGTTTTTTATTTTGATTGATTCGAGAGCGCGTTGGATAACACTTTAGCGGTGATATCAACAATCGGTATCACACGCTCATACGCCATGCGTGTCGGGCCGATTACGCCCAGGGTGCCGACTACGTTGCCATCCGTGGTATACGGCGCAGTGACCATGCTGCATTCGTCCAAGGGTAAGTAGCCGCTTTCACCGCCAATAAAAATCTGTATGCCTTGCGCACTTTGGCTTTTATCCAATAATTGTACCAAGGCAGATCGCTGTTCAAAGACTTCAAATACCTTGCGTAGGCTGCTTACATTGGTTGAAAGTTCATCCACTTTTAATAAATTACGTTCACCAGATATGACTACATCTTCTTCATCATTGTCATTTTGGTCGAGTGCCGCTTGCATTAGTGTGTTAATTTCGCCCTGCATTTTTTTTAGCTCGGCGTGCAAGTGCATTTGCGCTTCCTCATGCGTTAGGCCAGCAAAATGCTGATTAAAATAATTACTCGCATGTGTCAGGTGGTTGGCTTCCACCGGTTTGTCTACCATGATGACGCGGTTTTGCACATTACCATCATCCGACACAATAATCACCAAAATACGTTTTTCTGACAGTGGTAAAAATTCCAGGTGTTTTAACGCGATGCGCTCACGTTTGGGCGTCATTACCACCCCCGCAAACTCAGTCAGCTGGGACAGCATGTCTGCCGCTTGGGTAATTAACTCTTTTTGACTGGGAGAAGAAAGCCCATTTTTAAGCTGATCAACCGACGACTGGTCCATGTCTTTAACTGTCAGCAAGCTGTCAACAAACATGCGATAGCCTTTTTGTGTTGGAACGCGACCAGCCGAGGTGTGTGGACTGGCAATAAAGCCATGTTTTTCGAGCTCGCTCATGACATTGCGTATCGTCGCAGGGCTAACATCCAGGCCCGATTGCGCCAATAATTTAGCCGAGCCAATGGGCTGGCCTTCAGCAATATAATGCTCAACCAGTGTTTTTAATAAAATTTGCGCCCGTTCATTAACAACAGGTTTGTCATCCGAAGTGTTCATCATGACCATTTTAACCATATCTATAGCGTACAGTGAACTCTCAGCGCTTTAATTGTGCGATTTTCTTGGAAGCCACCGTCAACTGTGCTTTAATTTCGGCATGCAACAGAACATGAAGACCCTTTCGTTTAAGACCATATTACTGGTCGGCAAATACATGAATGCCGCTGCGCTGGAGCAGATGCAGGATGACTTGGTGAGCCTTGCTGACCACTTGCGCGCCAATAATTACCAGGTTGTCTTAGAAGAAAACAGTGCGTTAGATGTGCGTTTAGGTACCTATCAGACCTTAAACTTGGACAAGATCAGCAGCAAAATTGATCTGGTTGTGGTCATGGGGGGGGATGGCACTATGCTAAGCATGGCGCGTAGCCTGGCACCTGTGGGGGTGCCGATGGTTGGCGTTAATCGTGGACGCTTTGGCTTTTTAACCGATCTAGTTGCTGAAGACATGCCAGGCAACCTTGATGCGATTCTGGATGGCGATTATATTCCAGAAACGCGCTTGTTGCTGTCGGCCGATTTGATGCGGAATGGCGAGGCCGTTACGTCAGACATTGCAATGAATGATGTAGTGGTCAAAAGTAATGAACGCTTGATAGATTTGGAAGTAAAGATTGATCAAATGCTGGTGTATCAGCAGCGTAGTGATGGTTTGATTGTGAGTACCCCAACAGGTACCACGGCTTACGCCTTGTCAGCAGGAGGGCCGATTTTGCACCCTAACCTGCACGCCATTACGTTAGTGCCAATCTGCCCCCATACCCTGAGTAACCGTCCAATTACCGTGCATAGCAGCAGCCTGATTGAAATCACAATCAAACAAGTTAATGGCGGCCTGCTAGCACTGGATGGTCAGTCTTTTGTCAATCTAGAGCTAGGTGATAAGGTCATACTGAAACGGGCACCACAAGCGGTGACGTTGCTACACCCAGAAAATTATTGTTATTTTGATATGCTACGTACCAAACTTAACTGGGGTTAATTTCTCAGACAATCTGATTATTCATTATGTTACAAGCCTTAACCATTCGTGATTTTGTTATTGTCGAACACCTGGATCTGGAGTTTGAACAAGGGTTTACTACGCTGACAGGCGAGACTGGCGCTGGTAAATCAATTTTGATTGACGCACTTTCTTTGAGCCTGGGTGCGCGCAGTGATGGCGTGGTGACGCGGGCGGGCTGTGACAAAGCCGAAATCATGACAACGTTTGACGTCAAAGATAATGCTGCCGTGCAAGCCTGGTTTGCTGAAAACGAAATGGATGCGGAAGACACGCTGATCTTGCGGCGCGTGTTATACGCAGACGGGCGCAGTCGTGCCTTTTTAAACGGTGTGGCTTCCACGGTTGCACAGCTCAAAAATATCGGGCAGCATTTGATTGATATTTATAGCCAGAACGCGCACCACTCTTTAATGCATGCGCATACGCAACGCGACATTCTAGATGGTTTTGGTGGGCATGCGGGTTTAAGAAAAGAAGTTGCGACAAATTATGTGGCTTGGCACGATTTAAATACGAAAAAACGTGCAGCGGAAAAAAATGCGGCGGCGTATGCCGAAGAACTGGCTGTTGCACGGGATCGGGTACAAGAGCTCAAGCGATTGGGGTTTAGTCTGGATGACTGGCAGCAACTGCAGCAAGAGCATAGTCGACTTGCCAATGGTGCGAGCTTGTTAAACGGGGTTGAAGCGTGTCTGGCTGTACTCGACACAGAAGAGCAAAATACCAATGCCATGCTGTCACAGGTGCAGGTGCGCCTGAGTGAGTTGATGGAATATGACACAGAATTGAAAGAAGTCGCCGAAGGCATTGATGCGGCGGTGATTCACCTTGATGAGTCAACGCGTGCATTAAACCGTTATTTACAAGATGCTGACCTTGACCCTCAGCGCTTGAATGTGGTCGAGGCTGAGATTCAGGCGGTTCACCAGGCGGCCAGAAAATACCGTGTCAACCCCGAAGAGTTGCCATCACTGTTAGCCCAAAGTGAAACACGGGTAGCTGAGCTGGAAATGATGACCAATGATGGCGAATTAATGCAAGCCGAAAAAGAAGCCTATGCGGCTTATCTTGCTGCTGCAAAAGTGCTTAGCGAAAAACGCGCACAAGCCGCTGATGCACTGGGTGAGGCTATTACTGAAGAAATGCAGCGATTGTCACTCGGTGGAGGACGTTTTGCCATTGCGTTGCGACCAGTAGACCCAAGCCAATACGGTGGCGAAGTGATCGACTTCCTGGTTGCAGGCCATGCAGGTGTTGATCCTAGGCCGTTAAACAAAGTGGCTTCTGGCGGTGAGTTATCGCGCATTAGCCTGGCCTTGCATGTAACAACGGCCTCTAAAGGTAGTGTGCCATGTATGATTTTTGATGAGGTGGATGTCGGTATTGGTGGCGGTGTTGCTGAAGTCGTGGGTCAGCTGTTAAAGCAACTGGGGCAACAGCGTCAGGTATTGGTGATTACACACCTAGCACAAGTGGCCTCACAAGCGGCGCAGCACTTGCAGGTGAGTAAAACACAAGAGCATGACAAAACGCTGAGTCATATTAAAGCATTGGATGATGAGGCTCGGATTCAGGAAATAGCCAGAATGATTGGTGGCTTGGACATTACGCCAGCCACCATTGCTCATGCCAAGGAAATGCTGCAAAAAAAGTAGCAGCCTAAATTTTGTGTTATTGGCAGTCTTTGCAGATGCCATAAATCATCAGTGAATGTTCTTGCATGGTAAAACCGCGTGACTCGGCGGCTTCTTTTTGCCGGCGTTCAATTTCTTCGTCAATGAATTCTTCAACGCGACCGCACTTAACGCATACGATATGGTCATGGTGTTCACCGGCATTGAGCTCAAACACAGCTTTACCACTTTCAAAGTGGTGGCGTATCAATAATCCTGCGTCTTCAAACTGGGTTAGTACGCGGTAGACCGTTGCCAATCCAACATCTTCGCCAGCAGTGATCATGATTTTGTAGACATCTTCAGCAGAGAGATGGCGTTCATCGCAGTTCTCAAACAGCTCCAGTATTTTTAGTCTTGGTAGGGTGGCTTTTAAACCAACGCTTTTTAACCCTTTTTGATCTTGCATCTTGGTCCCTGCCCCTTTTTTTTGAAACACGCAACGTGGTATATTACGGGTTCTGATGATTAAAAGTAATATTATGCACAAATTTCTACCCCTCGTCATGGCTTTGTTGCTGGTTGCATGTGGCACATCCATTCCAAAGGTTAAGCCATACAAAATGCAAATTCAGCAAGGTAATGTCGTGACCTCCAAGATGTTATTGCAACTGAAACCCGGTATGACCAAGTCGCAAGTGCGCTACATCATGGGCACGCCATTGATTCAAGATAGCTTTCACGGCAATCGCTGGGATTACTTTTACCAGATGCGCGAGTCAGGAAAAGTAACTGAGCAAAGGCGTATATTTTTAACGTTCAAAAATACCTTGCTGGATAAAGTCAGTGGTGATGTGGTGCCGCAAGGTGATGCTAGTGCCGCGCAGTCCAGTGATGCTGCCGTAACGGGTACACGTACGATTCAGCCGGTGATTAAGAAAAAAGAAAAAGGGTTGTTTGATCGCTTCAAGTTTTGGGAAGAAGATGAGCTCGATCAAATTGAAGTGCCAAAGCCTAACGAAAAGCCGATAGATTTAAGCGAAGAACAGATTGAGCAAGAAGAAGATAAAAAAGGCTTCTTTAGTCGGCTAAAATTCTGGGGTGACGATGAAGATGAGTCGCCAGTAGAGCCAGAATCAGCCGCAGAAGATGCTAGCAAAAGTCTCGATGGGGTTGAGATTGTTGAGCAACCAGAAGCCAAATAAGAATAAAAGGTAAAACAACGATATGTCAGAAGCAGTAAAAGTCGTGATTGCAGGTTGCTCTGGTCGAATGGGTCAGGCCTTGCTAACGAGTGTATTTGCAGACGAAGCATTGAAGCTTCATGGTGCGATAGACAGCAGTTCCAGTCCATTGTTGGGGCAGGATGCAGGGGTGTTGCTTGGGCAAAAGTCTGGTGTTGTTGTCACAGATAATGCCACCCAGGCCATAGAAGGTGCCGATGTCCTGATTGATTTCACACGTCCTGAGGCAACCATGCAGTACTTAGCGGCTTGCCAGGAGGCTAATGTTAAGTTGGTGATTGGTACCACAGGTTTTAGTGAAGTGGAAAAAGAGGCTATTGCGGAAACCAGCGAAAAAATAGGTCTTGTGTTTGCGCCTAATATGAGTGTCGGCGTAACGCTGTTAATCAACCTGGTTGAGCAAGCTGCACAAGTACTCAAAGATGACTTTGATATTGAGGTGGTTGAAATGCATCACCGCCATAAGGTCGATGCGCCGTCTGGAACGGCCTTAAGGTTGGGCGAAGCCGCAGCACAAGGCACTGGTCAGAGTTTGCAGGACTGTGCTATCTATGCGCGTGAAGGCGATACTGGTGAACGCGAAGCAGGCAAAATTGGCTTTGCGACGTTACGTGGTGGTGATGTGGTTGGTGATCATACCGTTGTTTATGCGGGCACTGGCGAGCGCGTTGAGTTGACACACAAAGCCAGCAGCCGTGCGACATTTGCATTAGGCGCTTTGCGTGCATCTAAATACTTAGTAGATAAGCCTAGTGGCTTATTTGATATGCGTGATGTATTAGGCTTGAAATAACTGATAGCTGAAATATCTAGAAAATGCTAAAGACATAAAGAGTGAGATGCAATAAAGTCAAGTGAACAAAAAGCGCCCTTGAGGCGTTTTTTTGTATCCACCCATACTGCCGATAAGGGTGTTTAGTGAGGCATAGCTTGGTTTGGGTAGGAAAATTGTTTAAATTTCGACAGTTTGAGTCGTTTTTTTGCTTTTTTACTAGATTTGTAGCCCATTAGGACTATTTACTTTATCAAGATCGATATGTATGGTGATTATGTGATTTGTCAAATTTAAAGTGTATGCTGAATCTGAATTATGTAGTGAGGGTTAGAGAGAATAGTATTCATAATCACTTTACATGGGGAGAATAGTGATGAAGAGTAGTAAAGTTAATGTCGGTTTGCTAGGACTGCTTTTAATGACAGTTGTGCATCAGGCTGATGCTGCAATACACACGTGGTCGTTTGAAGATGGGAGTCCCAGCAGTATTTTTGCGTTTCTTGATTTCGATGATGTGTCTTTTGATTTCACGATAAGAGATAATCCTTTGAATAATGATTTGGCGCGTAATGCGGGGGTGAATGGTATTGCGTTTGATTTTCAAAGTAGTGTTGGACTTCCCAGCTTTGTCAATACTAGCAGTACTGGTCGGTTTAACTCCTCGAGAACTACCCCCGTCTTGCCGGCGGGCTTTAGTGATGGATTTGTTGGGGTTTCTAATCGAGGCGCCCAAGAAGTTAGTGATGGTGAATTCACTATCTTTAACTTTGGTTCAGTAATCAATTTTGCGAATATTAATGGTGTAGCGCTAAGATTTAACAACGATAATGCCAGAACTACCAGTAGTGGTAACGGAAGGTGGATAACTGGCGGCGCTGTTGTTGCCGCAGTGCCAGAGCCTCAAACGTATGCGATGTTTTTAGCTGGCTTGGGTTTAATGGGCTTTGCTGCTAGGCGAAAACAAGGCTAAATGAACCAGTATTTTTAAAATAACTGACTTCAATAACGCCCCTTTTTAGGGGTGTTGTTGTTTTCTGCGATGGTTTTGTGATTGCTGTCTAAAGTCAAATGCGCTATAATTTCTCCAATTTATGAAGGCGGGAAGAGTGTTCTACTCCTCCCGTTTTGTGTATCCGCATTCTATGTTTGCTTTAAGTTAGGGGAGAGCAATTGCCAGATAGTAAACCAGCCATATTAGTCCTTGCAGATGGAACCGTGTTTCATGGCACTTCG